>Ga0307380_10002230_pt1 | contig 27711 bp, 24 predicted proteins | sample UN3MG_FD_202239 | JGI IMG/M metagenome (GOLD analysis project Ga0307380, IMG submission 202239) | Soil microbial communities from Risofladan, Vaasa, Finland - UN-3 | ecosystem: Environmental > Terrestrial > Soil > Coastal area > Acid sulfate soil | place: Finland: Risofladan, Vaasa | collected... | reverse complement strand
CTGAGGATGCGAGAGCTTGCAGTTGCAAAAGTATCGCAAGAGCTAATAGCTTTGCTAAATATATTAGCACTTCCTGTAGAGCCGTGAGAGGGAAAAACTAGATCGAACCGGAGATGTATCGCTGGCGGAAGACTTCGACATAAATGCAGCTAAAGGCCTCTCTGAGGCTGAGGCTGCCAGACTGCTCAAGCGTTTTGGATTCAATGAGCTGCCCCAATCGAAACCTCGCAGCATCCTCGCCATTGCCCTGGACGTGATAAAGGAGCCCATGTTCCTGCTCCTGGTAGCAGGCGGCCTGATCTACCTGATTCTGGGAGACCTTCAGGAGGCACTCATGCTCATGGGCTTCGTCTTTGTGGTGATGGGCCTCACCCTCTACCAGGAACGAAAGACAGAGCGAGCCCTGGAGGCCCTTCGAGACCTCTCCAGCCCCCGGGCCCTGGTGATCCGGGACGGCCTGCACAAACGCATCGCTGGAAGGGAGGTTGTCCCCGGAGACCTGATTATCCTGTCCGAGGGCGATCGCGTGCCGGCAGATGCAGAACTACTCTTTTGCACCAACCTCTCTGCCGATGAGTCCCTTCTCACCGGCGAGTCTGTATCGGTTCGTAAACTTTGCTCCGATGGAAAGACGGCAATGGCAGAGCCGGGAGGCGACGACCTGCCCTTCGTCTATTCAGGAAGCCTGATTGTCCAGGGCCAGGGAGCCGCTCTTGTCAAGGCCACAGGCGCGAGCACTCAGATCGGCAAGATCGGAAGGGCTCTACAAAATGTCGAGACTGAGAAAACGCCTCTGCAAAAGGAAACTAATGCGCTTGTGCAGAAGCTGGCCCTCCTGGGACTTTTCCTTTGCGCATCCGTGGTGGTCATCTTCGGCCTGACTCGCCATGATTGGCTGCAGGGATTTTTGGCGGGCATCACCCTGGCCATGGCCGTCCTGCCTGAGGAGTTTCCCGTCGTCCTGACCATCTTCCTGGCTCTGGGTGCCTGGAGAATCTCCCAAAACCGCGTCCTTACCCGGCGCGTGCCTGCCGTGGAGACGCTGGGGGCAACTACTGTGCTTTGTACTGACAAGACCGGTACACTCACAGAGAATCGCATGACGGTCAAGAAGCTCTTTGCTAAGGGCCGATTCTTCAGCGTAGACGGCGAAACGGATGCACTTGCAGATGAGGTTCATGAAGTCGTGGAATACAGCATCCTGGCCTCGCAAAGCGATCCCTTCGATCCCATGGAGAAGGCATTCAAAAAGCTTGGCGACGACTACCTCAAGAAGACAGAACATATTCACAAAGACTGGATTCTTGAGGCGGAGTATCCTCTCTCCAAAAAGCTGCTGGCCATGTCCCGTGTCTGGAGATCGCCCGACGGGCCTGCAGGGTCGGAAGGACCTAAAGCGTCGAATGGATCGAAGGGATCCGAAAGGTCGAAAGGGTCGGATGGCTGGGAAAGGCCTGACGGTGATGGACGCGATTTCATCATCGCCTCAAAAGGTGCGCCTGAGGCCATAGCCGATCTCTGCCATCTTGACGAATCATCCCGCCAGGAGCTGTCCGGAAATATCAAGGCCATGGCCAATGAGGGGCTGCGCGTACTGGGCGTGGCGGCTGCAAGATTCAAAGAGAGTAAACTGCCCCAGGGACAGCACGACTTTGAGTTTCAGTTTATCGGTCTGGTGGGGCTGGCCGATCCGGTACGCGCCGGCGTGGCCAAGGCCGTCAAGGAATGCTATGATGCGGGCATCAGAGTAGTGATGATAACCGGCGACTATCCGGAAACGGCCCAGGCTATCGCCAGGCAGATAGGACTTAAGTTGGCAGATAGGGTTTTGACCGGTCCACAAATGCAGCTCCTTTCAGATCAAGATCTTCAAGAGCATATCCGGGATGTAAACATATTTTCCCGAATGGTGCCTGAGCAGAAGCTGAGGCTGGTCCAGGCACTGAAGGCCCAGGGAGAGGTCGTAGCCATGACCGGCGACGGCGTCAATGATGCTCCGGCATTGAAAGCAGCAGATATAGGCATTGCCATGGGTGGCAGGGGAACCGATGTGGCCCGCGAGGCAGCAAGTCTTGTGCTCCTGGACGATGCCTTCTCCTCCATTGTAGAGGCCGTCCGGCAAGGTCGCCGGGTATTCGATAATATCAAGAAAGCCATGGCCTACATCCTTGCCATTCACGTGCCCATAGCGGGCATGTCCTTGATCCCTGTTCTCTTAGGCTGGCCTCTGGTCCTCTTGCCGGTGCACGTCGTCTTCCTGGAGCTGATCATCGACCCGGCCTGCTCCGTGGTCTTCGAGGCCGAACCCGAAGAGGCAGATGTGATGGATCGCAATCCGCGCGATCCTAAAAAGCCACTTTTCTCCAGGCAGAGCCTGGCCCTGAGCTTCTTGCAGGGCTTCATGGTTCTGTTGATCGTGTTGGCCGTTTATGCCTTTTCCCTGTACCGGGGTCAAGGGGACGCAGAGGCAAGAGCTCTGACCTTTACCACCCTAATTGTGGCCAATTTGGGCTTGATCCTCACCAATCGCTCCTGGTCCCGTACCATTTTAGAGACTATGAACAGTCCCAACCAGGCCCTCTGGTGGGTGCTGGGAGGCGCGCTGTTCTTCCTGGCAGCTGTGCTCTACACCCCATTCTTAAGAGAGCTATTCGGCTTTGCCTTCCTGCATCCGATCGACATTGCCATCTGCTTTATGGCAGGAATTACCAGCATCCTGTGGTTTGAGGCACTCAAGATCATCAGCGGCCGAAGATGCAATGGCAGAAACGAGATTATCTGACCGGGCTGATCTGCTTCCGAATCTTCTTTTTTTGACTTTACCTTGACCTTTTGGCTGAACATTCAGGAATAATTATCTAGGAAGAGGTGGATAATTAAAATGGTAATTAACTTCCATCAAATAAGACTCATTCCAATGCCGGCAAGGAGGCTAAAGGGCACATGTCTACTCATAGGCTGACCATATTTCAGCTAAACGACAGTCACGGCTACCTGGAACCGCATCAGGAACTCTTCTGGGCGGCAGATCATGCCCAGTACTGTATGGCAGGCGGCTACGCTCGCATAGCTGCTCTGATGAGCGAGGCACGCCAGCATGGGTCCGTCCTGGCCTTCGACTGCGGGGACACTTTTCATGGCACCTATTTGCCTGTTAAAAGCAAAGGCCGGGCCATGCTGCCTGTTATGAACGCCCTTGCATTTGATGCCATGACCGCTCACTGGGAGTTTGCCTACGGTCCAGAGCAGCTACGCAGCCTGAGTAGAGAGCTGAAGTACCCTGTTTTAGCAATCAATTGCTACGAAAAAAATAGTGGTGAGCTGGCATTTGCTCCTTTCACTATCCTGGAGAAGGGTGGCCTTCTGGTAGGCGTGATCGGAATTGCTTCCAATATCGTGGATAAGGCGATGCCAGCTCATTTCAGCGAGGGCCTTCGATTCACGCTGGGAAGAGAGGAATTGGCCGGCTACATCAGGCAACTGCAAGAGGAGCGGGTCGATCTGATAATAGTAGTCTCACATCTGGGCTTTCCTCAAGACATGAAACTGGCGGCAGAGGTGACGGATGTAAACATTTGGCTTTCCGGCCACACCCACAACCGGCTCAGCCGGCCCGCATATGTGAACGGTGCGGCTCTAATTCAATCCGGCTGCCATGGCTCTTTTTTAGGCAGGCTCGATCTGGAGGTCGAGAACGGCAAAGTGAGAGTATTACGCCACCAGCTCCTCTTGATAAGCAAGGATGTAGCGCCACATCCGGAGGTCGAGGAACTGATCCATCGGCAGATGCAGCCTTACCGGGAATTCCTGCAAAGAGAAGTGGGCAGGACGAATACCGCTCTCAACCGCAGCACTGTGCAAGAGGCCACCATGGACAACTTCCTTTTGCAGAGCCAGCTCGACCTGACCGATGCCGAGGTGGCCTTTTCCAATGGCTGGCGCTACGGCGCGCCCGTGCCGGCTGGGCCGGTTACAGTGAACGATCTGTACAACATAATTCCCATGAATCCTCCCGTCTCGCTGGCGAAATTAACCGGTCTGGAGATCTGGGCCATGATGGAAGAGAACTTAGAGCGCACCTTCTCCGCAAATCCCTATCAGCAGATGGGCGGATATGTCAAGCGCTGCCTGGGATTGAACCTTTACTTTAAGATGGAGAATCCACCCGGCACAAGAATTCAGGAGCTGTTTGTTCGAGGGCATCGGCTGCAGCCGGGCAGGGTCTACAGCGTCGCCTTCGTAACCTCACAGGGAGTGCCTGCTAAGTATGGAAAAGAGAGAAAGGACTTAGAGGTCAGAGCTGTAGAGGCAATGGAGCGATATCTGGCCAAGGGAGCTGTGAAGGCGGAGCTGCGGGGCTGTGTAATGGCAGTATGAATCTCCACCCAAACAAGAAACGACGACTGGACTTAAAAATTTCGTAACTATCCAGCCACCCATCCAAACCCTATTTTTCTTCCAAAATTTCGTAGGTCGATCTCCAGGCCACGCCTCCCCGCGGCTTTCAATCATGCCAATTGCAATATTTCATTGCCTGCCCCGCCCAGAGAAAACGGATGCGACAAAGAAAACCAGCCCGCCAACTACCAGAAGTGCAATAGAAAGGGATGCATAAGGATATTTATTTCCAGAAGCGTATGCAGAGGATGTCTTGTTGGTTTTTGGTGGCGAATTCTCCTCGATTGCAGTATCCTTTTCTTCTTGCATGGATATATTTTCCGGAATGGAGGATGCGCCTACTACTATTGTATCGAATGGAACCTGCACCTCTCTATAATCCCCAGGCTTTGCGTATTCATATCTTATATTTTCGTCCACTCGTTCCTTGCTAACATAATGAATGCCATCTCGGGTATACGCCGTCTTGTTCTCCATGCCAAAGCCGGGCGATGCTAGCGATGCCAAAAGAATAATCAGACCGATGAATAGGACAGTAGCCACTCCAATTCTTTTATGAAATTTGTCCATGGAACTCCTCCATTACTCTCCCCAAGCACTATCATTCTCATTACATGATTTAATTCCTCCGCCTGATGATTCTGTTACCTTCTCCCCTAGACTTTTTCCGGGTTTAGTGCCAAAGCTTCAGAATTTCTCTCGCCCCGATCTGGCGGCTGCTAACCACCGGTTATCATCTATCTGAATAAGATGGGAGTGCCTTGAAGACGAGAAGCCTTGCTTCTTGTGACTGGTCACACCTAATGTCTCCGACCCCGAAAAGTTGCTAGGATTATGAGCAGTTCGTTTAGGGCGAGATTTTGAGTTTTGATCGAAAACTATATATATCGACAATTGTCTATATAGTATTCGGCGAAAGTCGATGAGCGTTTCCCTCCTACCTCCTTTACCCTTCTCGGCTTTCCCTCCCTCCTTCTTAATGCAGCCCCCAAAGAAACTTTGCAGTGCCTGGACCGATTTATAAAAAGGTATCTCCACAATCAGCGATTTTCTATCACTCATAAGGCAAGCCATGAGATAAGCTGCAACAAAGAAGATAACCAGGATTAGCTATCTGTTTTGATCAAAACTTCTCTTGCTCTTTGGCTATCGATGATCATTATTATAGTTTCAGATAATATGCAAAGCAATTATAATATGTAAGGCAATTATAATATGTAAAAAATCTGATTATAAAAGCAAAAAAAAGAAACCTCTGACTTGAAATGGAATGACTGGGCCCAATTTTCGGGCCCCATTCTCAAACCTTCAAATGTACTGCTGCACCAGCCCCTCGGGCTCGCTTATGCGATTTCTCTCTTTGTGCAGTATCTTGGTCGCCGCGCTTTCAAAGTCGCTCTGGTAGACGGTGGTCCTCTCCTCGCGAATGGCATACATGCCCGCCTCGGTGGACAGAGACTTGAGGTCTGCACCACTTGAGCCCTCTGCCATATCGGAGATCAACTTGAGGTTCACATCTTCATCCAGGTTCATGCCAGCAGTGTGTATCTTTAAAATCGACTCGCGAGCCTCACGACTTGGCATGGGAATCTCAATGACTCTGTCGAATCGTCCCGGTCGCAGCAAGGCCGGATCGAGCATGTCCAGACGGTTAGTGGCGGCGATGAGCTTGACTTCGCCTCGTGCATCGAAACCGTCCATTTCTGCCAGGATTTGCATGAGGGTCCTCTGTACCTCGCGATCTCCGCTGGTAGCTCCATCCATGCGCCTCGCACCGATAGCATCCATTTCGTCTATGAAAATGATGGCAGGCGACTTGCTCTTGGCCAGCTCGAAGAGCTCACGCACCAGGCGCGCGCCCTCTCCGATATACTTTTGCACGAACTCCGAGCCCACCACGCGAAGGAAGGTGGCATCGGTGCTCTGGGCAACCGCCTTGGCTAAAATGGTCTTACCGGTTCCCGGCGGCCCGTGCAGCAAGACTCCTTTGGGCGGCTCAATGCCTACGGCTGTGAAAAGGTCCGGGCGTTTGAGGGGTAGCTCTACAATCTCCCTGATCTCGGAGATCTGAGTGTCCAGGCCCCCAATCTGCGAGAAACGAACATCTGGAGCCTCCTCTATCTCCATGCCAAAGACAGCCGGGTCGCGGGGAGACGGCAGGACGCACATAACAGCAAAGGACTGCTGATTTAAGCCTACCTGAGCTCCGGGCTTAATCTCTTCCTCAATAAACTGTGAGAGATTTACCACGAACCGTGGACCGGTGCTGCTCTTGACGATGACCCGGTTCTCGTCCAGGACATCTACAATGGTACCTACGATCATGGGACCGACGCGCAGGCGCTCCAGCTCGCTTCTCAGCTTGCGGGCTTCTCGCTCGAACTTGAGCTTCTGATTCTCAATGAGCCGCTTTTCGCCTTCTACGCGGTCCTTCTGCTCTCGCAGCGCCAGGTTGCGCTCTTCAAGCTGGCGCATGCGGTCCAGGATGTAGCGCGAAAAGTCCGCGCCGGCCTGTGACTCATTCATGCCTTCTCCACTATCCATAATTACAAACATTATTAAACTCCGACCCCTATAAAGGTTTCCGAAATGACCGAGAAGCAATGCGAGATTTGCGGCGCTGAGATCTCAGGTGCACCCCAAAGGGTCATGATCGACGGCTCAGCGCTGGAGGTATGCAAGGGCTGTGCTCGCTTCGGAAAAGCGGAAGACAAATGGTCTCCGGTTCCCAAGAAGATGGTTCCTGTGGAGAGGGCGTTTACAGTAAAACGGCCCAAACCGCGCGACCATTTCAAGGACTTGGTAGAGTTAGTCCCGGATTTCGGGCGCAAGATCAGGGAGGCACGGGAGGGCTTGGGCCTCTCGCCGGAAGAGTTGGGAGGGAAGATCAAAGAGAAGGCCACGCTTTTAAAGAAGATCGAGCGGGAGGATATCTCTCCAGAGGATGATATTAGAAAAAAGCTTGAAAGGGTGCTGAAGATCAAGCTGCTCGACGAGGCGAGCGAGGCTCGTGTCAAGTCCGGCAGCGGTGGCAGGGGATTGACCTTAGGAGATATTGCCAGCATCAAACGGAAAACTGAGAAATGATCGCCAGTGCAGCTCGCTATGTCATCGGCGGGGGAGTAATAGTCTACCCCACCGAGACCGTTTACGGCCTGGGCGCCAATGCTCTGGATGAACAGGCAGTGATGAGAATTTTTCAGATCAAAAAAAAGCCTCTTTCCCAACCGATTTTATTGGCTGTCTCTAACTTTGATATGTTGAAAAATGTTGCGGAAGTTAGTGACGATGATCTGGATCTTTTGCAGCAGCTTTTACCGGGTCCGGTTTCTGTTCTTGTCAAGAAAAAGAGCATAGTTCCCGATATCCTCACCGCAGGTTCACCGTTGGTCGGCATCAGGTATCCGGACCACGAAACGGCTTTGCGGATCATCGATCTGGCTGGACCGATCACCTCCACCAGCGCCAATCGCACCGGCTCGCCGCCACCCATAAGCGCAGCCCAAGTATCCTCGGAGATCCGGGATCGAGTGGACGCGGTCGTGGACGGAGGAAAATGCAGATACGGGCAATCCTCAACCTTGCTGGATCTGCAGAAACGCGAGATCATTAGGCGGGGCGCTGGCCTGGATGAGGTAATGAAGGCGATTTCGTGAAGGCCAGAATCAGAGACTTCTTTGAGACTATTGATGGCTGGATCTTCGCAGTCGCGGACTACAGCCACCCGGAGGGGCTTCGCTCAATGCTACGCTATGTTCCCGATGTAGCAGGAGAGCGCGAGGTCAATGGCAAGCGCTATCGAAAGATGGACTTCGGCCCGGCGTTCGAATTTCTTAGAAGGGAAAGACCAGACTATGTTCGCGACCTTCATGTTGTCCCTCTATCGGATGTGCTCAGGATTTATCGCCCGTCCGAGGGTCTTTTAGCTGTGGCGGAGCGGGACCCGAGAGTTGGAAAGATTGCCGGCCTATTGGCAGAAGGGGGAGTGCCATGGGAGCAGATGGGCATCACCGGATCTATGCTGGTGGGCCTGCACAGCCCCAGTTCAGATATAGATTTCGTGGTTTATGGCCCCCTCTGGTGGAAAGCCAGGGATATCGTGGCCCGGGCCAAGGCCATAGGAAAGATTGGTGATCTGGACGAGGCTACCTGGAGGAAGATCTACTCCAAGCGAAAGCCGGAGATCAGCTTCGAGGAATTCATGCGGCATGAGACGCGAAAAGGAAATCGAGGCATGATCGAAGGCACCTACTTTGACCTTCTCTTCACTCGTGAGTGGAACCAGATACATCCGCAACCTGCTGGCAAGCCAGCTGGGGAGCGGCGCATTGAGGCCAATGTTATTGATGCCGATTTTGCCTTCGACAGTCCTGCCATATTCCGTCTGGATCACCCTGAAGTAAAGGAGATATTCTGCTATTCGCATACCTACGCCGGCCAGGCGCTGCCCGGCGAGAGAATAGAGGCGAAAGGTGTGCTGGAAGAGACCGCTCAGGGCCTTCGGCTTGTGGTAGGAACCACGCGGGAGGCCCGCGGAGAATGGATCAGATCGCTCACCTTGCTGGAAAGCTGAAGAGATTATAAAAAGCACATTTATAAAGAGGTCTTTTGCATGTTACAGGTTCGTCCCTTTGATATCGAGATAGGTCAGCACAAAGTCATGCTCAATGTAGTGGATGCCAGAGAGAGAGGCCTTAATGCCGGTGATCGGGTCAGAGTCAGAACAAAGGGTGCCGCTACCACGGCCATACTCGACACCACCCTGGAGATGGTCAAGCAGGGCGAGATCGGCATCTTTACGGAGGCTATGAAGGATCTAAAGGATCCTACTACTGTAGATGTCTTGCCTGCACCCAGGCCTGCCTCACTCTGCTATATAAAGAACATGATGGACAAGCAAAAGCTCACCGAGGACCAGATCCGTTCCATCGTGCAGGATATTGTGGATAATAACCTCAGCGATATTGAGCTTTCTGCTTACGTTACTGCTTCTTACATCCATAACATGGACAGCCAGGAGGTTGAATGGCTCACCCGGGCTATGATTGAGACTGGCGAGCGGATTCACTTCGACACCCATCCCGTCATGGATAAGCACAGCATTGGAGGCGTTCCCGGCAACAAAGTCTCTTTATTGGTGGTGCCGATAGTTGCGGCTTCTGGCCTTCTCATTCCCAAGACCAGCTCGCGTGCCATCACCGGAGCCGGCGGAACGGCAGATCTGATGGAAGTTTTAGCACCAGTAGAGTTTGGTGCCGACGAGATCAGGGAACTGACCGAAAAGGTGGGCGGTGTCATCGTCTGGGGCGGAGCTACCAACATTGCTCCTGCCGACGACAAACTGATCAAAGCTGAATATGCTCTTTCCATTGATCCTTACAGCCAGATGCTCGCCTCTATCATGGCCAAGAAAGGTGCAGTTGGCGCAGATGCTGTCGTTGTGGACATGCCTGTAGGTCCCGGCACAAAGCTGGAAACTCCTGAAGATGGTCGCTCTTTAGCCAAAGACCTCATCGATTTGGGGGATCGCCTGGGCATTCGTGTGGAGTGCGCTATGACCTTCGGCGGATCGCCGGTAGGCCGAACCATAGGGCCGGCCCTGGAGGTGCGCGAGGCGCTTACCGTTCTGGAGAATAAAGGCGGACCGAACAGCCTGAAGGAAAAGAGCCTCTCTTTAGCCGGCATCCTGCTGGAGATGGGAGGGGTTGCAGGACGCGGAGACGGCTACAAGGCGGCTGAGGATATTCTCACCAGCGGAAAAGCCCATCAGAAGCTCATGGAGATCATCGAGGCTCAGGGCGGAGACCCGAAGGTCAAGATTAAAGATATCGTTATCGGTGAGAACTGCGAGGACATTATAGCGCCGGCAGGAGGCTATATCGTGGCCTTTTTCAATAAGCGGCTGATAGAGCTGGCTCGGCTGGCAGGGGCCCCCTCCGACAAGAAGGCAGGCGTCATAATCCACAAGAAGATGGGGGAGAGGGTAAAGAAGGGTGAGCCTTTAATCACCATTTGCTCCTCCTCGGATTGGCAAATGGAGAGCGCCGTTAAGGATGCCAAGAGGCAGATGCCCATCGTTGTTGAGGGAATGCTACTGGAGAGGTACCCCAAGATCACTGAGCTTTAGGGCCCAAGTGATTGATAGGACAAAGGGGAAAACTGGCAGATAGGCTAGAGGCATGTATAATGTTGGTTGCAATTACTTATCATGAGGATTTTGGAAAGCGGGGATTTAGCGTATTGAAGGAGCGAATCAGGCCATCATTCGAGAAGCTGATGGAGTCGGGGCTGGTGGACGGCGACGAAGTGCAGGTATTCAAGGCAAGGCCCGCGCCCCTGGATCTGGTGAAGCAGGCTCACACCGAGGCTCACATGGCTAATATGGAGACGGATCAATACCGAGAGGTGGCAATGCTTTCCGCAGGCAGCGTTATGATGGCGGCCGAGATGGTTGCCAAAGGCCAGGCCAAGAGGGCCTTCGCATATACAGGTACGGCCGGACACCATGCCTCGCGGGGCAGTTGCTGGGGCTTTTGCTACTTCAACGATGTGGCTATCACCATACTGCGCCTGCGGCAGATGGGGCTGCAGCGCTTCCTCATCGTGGATGTAGATCCTCATTTTGGCGATGGCACACGCGACTTCTTCAAAGACGATGCCGATGTATTTCACATTAACATGCATAGCGGCACCGGCGAGGAGCAAGATCCAATAAAAAACAACTACGATATTGGCCTTTCTTTTGGAGCCGGAAATGAGCGGTTCCTTTCCGCACTCAAGAGCGCTCTTGAATTGGCCCGGGATTTTGACTTTCAGATGGCTTTTGTCATCTTTGGCCATGACTCACACCAGGATGATTATGGTGGCTTCGATCTCACATTCGAAGCCTATCCCAGGATGGCACAATTGATAATGGAAACGGTGGGAGACAGGGGGCTCGTCTTTGTGCTCAGTGGCGGCTCATGTGTGCATGTTGCAGAGCGAACGATCCCCGATGTGATCTCCGTCTTAGCGGGAAGGTGGCCTGCATGAGGATGGCCTCTAACTGCTATCCATGTATCCTGGACCGGGCCAAATTCGAGTGCGATCTCGTCTTTTCCAAAGAGGAGGAGAAGAAAGCGGCAGTGGAGGAGCTGCTGGACTACCTGGCCAGCCACAAGGGCGGAGTGTCGGCTCTTGTGGGAACGGAGCGGGAGAACATCATCAAGAGGCGTAGCGGACTTTCTGATCCATATCAAAGCTTTAAAGAAGAGAGCAACCGCGTGGCCACAGATCTTCTGCCCCTGGCTGAAGAATTCTACGAAAAAGCTGATGACAAGATTGAAGCATTAATTCGCATTGCTGCGGTCGCCAATTCCATGGAGTTTGGCGTCAAGGGCCACGACTTTGATAACAGAACCTTTGCAGGAGTTTTTTTTGATACACTTAGCGAAAAGCTGTATGGCGATATTGCTGAGGTAAAGAGGCGTCTTAGTAGCTTTAGCAAAATCTTCTATCTTACGGATAATTGCGGTGAAGCTGTATTCGATCTCTTCGTAATTGGAAAGCTTGAAGGAATGGGAAAGTGCGTGGTAATAGGATCAAAGTCCGAGCCTGTCCTCAATGATGTTACTGCGAGGGAGATCTCAGCCATGACAGAGATAAAAGTCATTCCAACCGGAAATGTAGTTGGAACTGCTCTGGAATATCTGGAGCCTGAGGCTTTTTCTCTGTTGTTCGATCCCAGCTGGCTGATACTGTCCAAAGGCATGGGCAACTTTGAGACTATCACCGAGTTCGAAGAGAAGCTGCTCGGCCGGCTTATTTACATTATGAGGGCTAAGTGCGAACCAGTGGCCATGATGATTGGCGTGCCCAAAGGAACTTTGGTGGCAAAATCGATTTAGTGCCTTCGAATAATGTTTAAAATATCGGGATGATGAAGCAAATTATCATCATCATCCATATTTATCGATAGTTCATATCCACTTCTTGAGCTACGACTTCTTCCAGCTCTTCTATGACCGGCTCCATGAGGGTGACGTCAATGTCGAGGTGGAGGAGCTCATTTATTGCAGCTAATAGGTTAGTTGCCGCCTCGATGTCAATGGGATCCGTCCCCGAGCTGGTTGCGAGCAGGCAGAAGCCGCGCAGATCATACAGGGGCGCAAGCCCTGCTAGCAGGCCGTTTAATCCGCCGATAGCACCACTTCGCAGCAAGGGAATTTTGCACTCACAGAGGGCCGTGGCAGAATCAAGATCTGTAGCGGTGCCAAGTATCGTCTCGTTTGTTTCTCCAACATATGCCGCGAGGGTGATCACATCCGTAACCCCTTTCTCCTTAATAGCCTGCAGGATGTCTCCCGCCAGCTCATGCATGCCTATCACATCCAGAGGTTGAGCATCACCGGAGAGAATTAGCATGTTCTTTTTTTCCTTGGGACGCATCAGTTCGGCATGCATTAGCTCTGCCAGTCCCTGGGAGACCGTAACCTGGGGCGGAAAGCTGTGCGAAAAAAAGGGCATTATGGTACAGCATTCCAGAGCTGTAGCCAGGTAATCGGCAGCCACTTTGCCAACGCTTCCAATTCCTGGAAGACCGCAAATGCAGATGACACGAGACTCAAACATCGAGATAAGGTTGACGTGCAGCTATAACATACTTTCGCCAACCTTAACAGAAGACTTGATGCTCGTAATTGATTTTGCTAGCTTGATGTCTGTTCCTATTTGCCAGCAGCCTCAATCATCCAATTGACCTTAATGGTCTCATTTGTCTCCTGAACGGTGCGTTCTGCCGGCAGAATTTGGTCGCCCATAAATAAGAAGGAGTTTCCTGTGCCATTGTTATTCTCCATGCCAATGTGAGCGGCACCGCGATCGTAGAAGACCACATAAAAGTCTCCGGTTACTGGCACTGCTGGTATCTCAATCTCGCCCATTATCGGCCCAGTATCAGACAGCAAGTAATTGTTCTGTGCATCGGCAAATTTATAGAGAATATTGAGATCTTTGTCTCTTATCTCTAGCAAGATATTTTTGTCAGCCGGGAATGTTTGTGTGGACTCATTATATCCGCTCCATCCCACAACTCGCACCTTTTGCAGCTTCCATCCCGCTTCGGGAGCAGTAAATTTTACAGCCTCGCCTACTCCCAAACCTTGCAGGCCAAACTCATTTAATATAGAGAATAAAGTAAAGTTCATCTCCGAATAATTCTTTCCGCTATCTCCCCTTAGTGTAGTTAATTGTGATGTTGCAGCCTCTGATGCAATAGCGTTGATGCATAATGCTACGCAAAATAGGCAAGCGAGCATTAATATACTCTTCTTCAAATGATCACCCAAGATCTATCAAAGGATTTTTATCCATATAAAGATTCTGATAGACGGGCCGGATAATTTTATAATAAAAATAACGATTAAGTTATAGAATTGGAAATACTTTCAATTTTGAGATTAAATTTTTGCGGATAATAACGATGAATCCACAGATAGATATCTGCGGAGGTCGGCATCAGGCCAATCGTTGCCTGAGCCAAGCCATCCAAAATAAAAAAAAGATTTAACTTCCGCTCACAGTCATGATCCAGTTTATAGGAACCGATTCGTTCTCCTTGGATACAGGCAGACTCGCTGGTATTAATTCATTTCCATCTTCTACATAGAGGAACGAGTTCTGGCTGGTCTCGTTGAGGATTTCGCCGGCAATGGCTATTGCTCCTCGGTCGTAGAAGCATACATAAAAGTCGTCTTTAACTGGTATTGATGGTATGCGGATAGTAAACGGATAAGTCATCGTCGCATTGCGTGCAAAGTTGGAGTACGGAAGCTGGGAATCAGCAAACTTATATAGCAAATTAAGGTCCTTATCCCTTACTTCAAGGCCAATTATCCGTTCTCTTGGGATCGATTCATTGGTGCCATCGAAGCCATCCCACCCCAATATTTGGACGGCATTCAGTTTCCAGCCAGGCTTTGGTGCTTTGAACTTGACTGTTTCAGCAATAAAATAGGCAGGGGGACCGATAAACGTCAGCAAGTCAACAGAAATGATTTTTTTTTGCGAAATATTCCCTTCAAATGAATATATTAATTGATTCTCTGGTGATTGTGCATCGACTGCTGCAGATATGCCGGTCAAAGATAGAGCCAGTAAGCATAATACCGTTATTTGTAAGACTATACTCTTCAAACGATCACCTAGGATAAACAACCGAATTTTGTCCATATAAAGATTCTGATGGATGGCAAGAATGCGTCTAATTCAGCAAAAAAAAAAGAAAATTGATTTCTCCAATATGTTGCTGATTTGCCTCTCCTACTCGCCGACGGCTCTGACGACCCAGTTAACCTTGGTTGACTCGTTATTCTCAATTCTGAATTCCGCAGGAATTAGCTCACCATAAATGCTATTGTATTGATAGGAGTTTCCGGTTCCATTTTCCAATTCCACACCGATCCTCATGGTGGTTCGATCGTAGAAGATGATGTAAAAGTCGCCTGTTAATGGAAGAGCGGGAATATCTATGGGTATGAGAGCCGGAGTTGGCAAAGTGAAGTATGCATTCTGTGTGTCTGCAAGTCGGTAAAGCAGGTTTAGATTCTCGTCTCTGACCTCAATAAGGAAATTGCTCGGCGAAGGGACCGCCATGGTAGTTTCATTAAAGCCGTTCCAGCCTAGCACTCGTATCTGCTTTAACTTCCAGTCAGGCTTTGGTGCGGTGAATTTTACGGCTTCACCAACACTGAATGCATTAATACCCCAATCCTGGCCAACAGAATACAATGTTAGACTCATATTAGTAATATTAGTTCCACTGTCCTGCTTGAGGACGGACATACTTGGGCTGGCACTATTTTGAGCTATTGCCATGCCCATTAGAGCTAAAAGACAGAAGGCTGAAACCAGTAAAATCATCCTTTTCAAGCTATCACCCAGGTAAGGGAATTAAATTCGATCTTTATATAGATGATGCTAGATTGCAAATACAGAGATCTGATATTAAAATCAAAGGCCAATGATGAAATATATTCAAATTTTCATGCATATGCTGTAATTAGAAGCTGCAAAAAGTAATTATATATTTTATATTTAAAAAATAATTAAAAACTGTGCTTTATCATTTTATTCTTTTTGATCTTGCGCCTCATCCGGATGTCTAAAACAAGTGCAGTCAAATGCGTCCTGCACGGTTCTTTCCTTCCAGTCCATTTCATTCATGTTCGAAAAGCCGTCGCTGCCGCAGGGTCAAAGCTGATTGGATTTTCGTATGGTATTGCATTGCTCTCTCTGTCAGCAGCGCTCATTTCTGCAAGAATCAAAAGTACCAGCAGCACAATACACTCTCTCAGATGATCCCTTCCTTTCTAGAACGAGCTTATAATATTAGCATATAGTTCTATTATTTTAATATATCATCTTATCATTGAACTAAATAATAAAAATTGATAATATTTTGTAATTCATATTCAAAATCGTACAGTTTTAATCTCCGGTTGCGAGCAAATGGCTCTTCGCTGTTTCCGATGAAAAACATATGGAGCATATTGGTTTCTCATCCTTCGTGCGTGTTATGCAGTATCATGAGGGTTTCATGTGGCTAACCTCAAGATATCACGAAATGGGATCTGGTGCAGGCATTAAGAAATCAGCAAGCAGGATAACTATATAATCACTTAATCCTGATGGCTGGTTTAGCATCCCTGAGGATTTGTACCTCCTGTCACACTAACACAAAATAGCGAGGAACCGATAGTTTTAATATTAATATTGTCGCTCATCCTAAATATGCTTTAGCATAAAAAAAGAATATTTTTCACACATAGTATGTATCTCCGATATCCTTTTATAATTTAAAGATATTTCTACCATTTGGTGAAATAATGCATATTCCTGATGGCTATTTAGGGCCATATACCTATATTGCAATGTGGATCATCATGATCCCTATCTGGTATTATGCGGGAAATAGACTCGGCCGAGAGCTGAAGTCAAAGCAAGTCCCACTTTTGGCTCTAGCGGCGGCCTTTTCCTTTGTAATTATGATGTTCAATGTCCCGATCCCTGGTGGCAGCACTGGCCACGCCGTGGGCGGAGCGATAATCGGCATAGTCTTGGGGCCCTGGGCGGGAGTGATCGCCATATCTGTTGCCCTTATTCTCCAGGCACTTATGTTCGGAGATGGGGGAATTACGGCCATTGCCGCTAATTGCTTTAATATGGGTGTAGTTATGCCCTTTTGCGCTTACTATGTTTACAAGTTTATCAGCGGCAATACGGAAATCACCTCTTCTCGACGGGTCATCGGAGCGGCCATTGCTGGTTATATCTCCCTTGTCCTAGCGGCAGGCGTTACCGGATTCATGTTCGGAATTCAGCCCTTGCTTCACAAGAGTGCGGAAGGAGTGCCGCTATACATGCCATATGGCCTGAACATAACTGTCCCAGCCATGCTCCTGGAGCATGTCTTTGGATTCGCTATTCTTGAGGCTGTGGTTACAGCATTGATCTTCGCCTATATCCAGAAAACCGATACATCTCTGCTTTATGGAGCGAATACGAGAGCGCAGGCTAGCAAGAACAAGAAAGTTGCCGCTGCTTGAAGGGATACTCATGGATAAGACTACAAGAAAATTAGCAACTGGTCTGTTGGTGTTGGTAATTCTAACCCCACTGGGCCTTTTAGCCGTAGGTGAGACCTTCGGCGAGTGGGGACCGGAAGAGGTCGAGGAAAAGCTAGGGTTTGTGCCTCCCGGCCTGGAAAGTTTTTCTGGTTTTTGGAATGCCCCATTGCCCGATTATGCCTTGCCTGGTAGCGACGAGTCTATGACCGTCGCCGCAGCAGCGTACATTCTATCGGCAGTAATAGGCGTAGTAGTCTGCGGTGGCCTGCTTTACCTCATAGGAAAGAAGGTCGCCAAAGACTAGCGCCATCTTTTTATTTATTCCCTTTTTCAGACTTAGAATCCTGAGCATATCACAATCCAATCTGTATTGGATTAAAGCAATCTGAAAATTGCTTATTTGAAAGAAGAAATTTAAACGAAGAAATTTGAAAGGAGAAAGATGATACCGGACTGGATGAAAGAAGTGGATGCAAATTCATGCCAATGCTCTGCGGTTTATCATGGCAAGAAGGGCTTTATTGGAAAGACCATTGATGGAATTTTCACTTTTTTAGAGGAGGCATTTATATCCGAGAACTTTTCTAAGCGCCGGGGCCTTCTGCAGAGCCTGGACCCAAGAGCCAAGCTGGTTTCCATCCTGGCCGTCATATTCGCAACCAGCCTGATTGGCGACCTGAGGGTTCTGATCTTCATCTATGCGCTGACGCTGCTATTTTGCTATCTCAGCAAGATCGAGGTGGGATTTTTCATCAAGCGCGTCTGGCTCTTCATCCCCATCTTTGCCGGCATTATTGCCGTGCCCATGATTTTCAACGTCTTTCTGCCTGGCGATCCTCTCTATCAGGTGGCATACCTTGGCCCGGGAGCGCACCTGGGGCCCTTTTCCCTGCCGGAGAGCATCTTTATCACCAAACAGGGCTCGAACGCCGCCGTGATATTTACCATGCGCGTGGCAACCTGCGTCTCCGCGGTGGTGCTGCTATTTCTCACCACACCGCAGCAGATCCTCTTTAAATCCCTGCGCACGGTGGGCGTTCCCAAGCTCTACGTCCTCACGTTGCTAATGGCCTATCGATATATCTTCCTGCTCATGGACCTGATACGGGAGATGTATGTTGCCAAAAAGGCCAGAACCATCCAAGCCCGAGGAATGATTGATGAGCAGAAGTGGGTGGGGGGGCGCATAGGATATACGCTTATTAGATCTCTCTCCATGAGCGAAAAGGTACATATGGCTATGATGTCCAGGGGCTTTAGCGGTGAAGTTCATATCATGCAGGAATTCAAAATGAAAAATCGCGACTATTTGGCAGGAGCAGTAGCAATATCTCTGAGCGTGGTGCTGGTGTTGATCTCCCAAAATATCATCCGGGTATGAAAATGCAAGCCATTTTTGATTTAAGGAATGTTTCTTACTCCTATGTGGGAAAGATCGATGCGCTGAAGGATGTGACCCTGAAGATAAACCGAGGAGAACAGGTCACAATCATCGGCTCCAACGGCAGCGGCAAGTCGACATTATTGGCCATTTTGGATGGTCTCGTTTATCCAAGCTCAGGCGAATTCTATGCCTTTGACAATCTGATAAACGAAGATGTCTTTGATGCCATTAAAGACAACGAATTCAGGTCTTATTTCCGGACGAAGGTAGGATTCGTCTTTCAAAATTCGGATATTCAGCTCTTTTCGTCAACGGTCTATGAGGAGATTGCTTTTGGTCCCTTGCAGCTTAATCTACCGCTGGATGTTGTCAAATCCAGGGTAGAGGATGTCCTGGAGATGATGGAGATCGGCAAGCTGCGGGATCGTGCGCCTCATACTCTCTCCGGGGGAGAAAAGAAGAAAGTGTGCATCGCCACAGTCCTGGTCAACAACCCCGATGTGCTCTTGCTGGATGAGCCATCCGCGGGCCTGGACCCCAGAACTCAGCTCTGGCTGATTGAGCTTCTCCAGGAATTGGGCCACGCCGGCAAGACGGTGATAACGGCAACCCATGACCTGGAAATCATCGATCAGATCAGCAAGAGGGCTATCGTCATGGGCGAGGACCACAGCGTTAAGATGGACAGGGATTCCGAGAGTGTTCTCTCCGACTACGAACTGCTGCTTTCTTCTAATCTGGTGCACGAGCATACCCATATTCACGGCAAGCTGGTGCATGAGCATCTGCATGTTCACGGAAAAGAGCACAAGCACCATAAGGATCAAGATCCCGTGAAGTAGAATGTAAGAAACTGCTATCCGGCACGAGAATTATCCTCTCTTTCCGGCAATTTTTTAAAGGATGAAGAAAAAGATGATTGAGCTTCGCTTTAGTGCAGAAGTTCAGACGGAGGTCACTCATTTATGGCCTAAGCATGACCTATGGCGTGAAATAAATTTGCACTTCGCTTAGATAATTGTTCCGTTTATCCACTACCATAACCAGTTCTCCGTTTTCTACTCCCGGATCAGAATCGACGATTTGCCGGGAGAAGACACGTCCACCTCTGGCAACGAATGGGACGACTGCATCTTTGACCACTACTCTCCTCAAAGAGGATCTATGGGACATTTCTCTTTCTGACATGCAAATTCACCCTATCTGTAGGTATACTATACATTAATTAAGTCTTAAAATGTAATAAATCTTTTGGTTCAATTCATACTAAGCAAAATGAAACTTGGTACTTTTTTAGGTTCAGGCCAAAGGCCAGGTTGCAGATAGGTACAGTAAAATTTTGTCTGCATTAATTGCAGCTCTTCCGGCTCTTGCTCTCTACCTTTTTGCAGGCATGATCGACAATGGCATTTGTGATGCTCTATTCAAACTCAGTGTGTCGGTATTTTCCTTACAACTTGGCTTCGCTGCGCCTCTGTGCATGGCATGCATGTTGAAACCGTAACCCAGCCTCACTCCTTGCCATAAGCCTCATTCTCAAAGTATAAGGCTAAAGCTGCATATGATGTTGCGATGAAAAATATTCCGGAAAAAATCCCATTGGAATGCGGCGGCATGCCCGACATATCGGGTGCCTGGATTATCTTGCAGCCAATTCATGCCGACATGCAATTGGTACAGTCAGGTCACCATGTTGGTGGGACATATTGCAACGCGGAAGTTAAAGGCACTATCGAAGGAACTCTCTTTAGGGAGGGTGAGGAAATTATACTTATTGGCAAATGGGCAGACCAGTTGGGCAGAGGCGATTTTAGAGTATTCATCGGCAATACCAGTCACAATCGCGATAAAGTCACAGTTGGCAGAACTACTTTCCAGGGAAATTGGAAACATTCCAAAAGCCAAAGCTGGGACGGAATGTTTGTAGGAAACTGCTTGCCATTGAACTTGTTGCACGAAAGGGACGATGACTGTGAATATTGAGGTTGTCGGCGACAAAATGCCAACGGGATATAAATGGAGAGCTTTTAACCACCTGTTTGAACACGATCCAGACGCGAATTGCGGAACTTGAAAAAATGCTCGGCCAGCTCCATGCAGGAAAACACTTTTTAAAACTTTAGCTCAGCATTATGCATCGAATAAGTTTAATCCGAGCTTCGCTTCAACATATTTTATCCTTTTTGAGCCTTCCAAAACTTCGAATCTCACAGCAGCCCTGCCCGTTCTCCAGTGTAACCCCCGGGGAAAAACCATATGCAGAAAACTATAAAGTGTAAGAACGAACAGTAGTAGTAAGGTGAATCAAGATGAAAGAAGAAGTTTTCTTTGGCGAAGGAATGGCCAAGACCAAGATTGAATACCCCGAACTCTACAAAGCCATTGTAGGACTAAACGAGGCCATCTACACCGGCAAAGCCCTGGACTACAAGACCCAGAAGCTGATTGCCATCGGCATCAATGCCGCCGCCTCTGATGACCGGGCCACCAAGAAGCAGATGATGAGCGGCATGAAGGAGCTTGGCATCACCAAGGACGAGATTGTGGATGTCCTGAGAGTGGTTCTGCTGACTTCCGGAATGCCTCCTTTCACCAAGGGCATGAAGACATTATATGAAATACTTGGGAAATAAATTTTTTAGCTTAAATCTTTTTAGCAGAATGTCGCAAGCCTCTCGTCACCGGAATTTGCTCCCAGCCAGAGACGATCAGTCCGTTATCGCCTTCTTTCGGAGCAATCGGTTGTAGGCTATGGCAAATCTGTGCGCCTCGTCTCTGATCTCCTGCACATAGAGCGATGCCTTCTCATTCCTCTTGATTTGCAACGGCCCGTTCAGACCTGGCACGTAGATCTCCTCCTCGCCCTTGGCCAGGGAGATTATGGGGATCTTTAGCCGGAGTTCGCGCAGCTCTGCAAGCGCTGAAGAGAGCTGCCCCTTGCCCCCATCGATGATTATGAGGTCGGGCAGCTCCTGCTTCTCTTCTTTAAGCCGGGAGTAGCGGCGGCGAACTATCTCGGCTATGGAGGCGAAATCGTCGATACCCTGCACGCTCTTGATTTTAAAGCGCCGATAGTTGCTCTTGTCCGACCTGCCCCCCCGAAACTGCACCATGGAGCCCACGGAAAAGGTGCCCGCCAAATGGGAGATGTCGAAGCATTCGATGACTTGCGGGCTTTTGGGCAGGCGCAAGGCCTCCTGTAGGGCCTGCAGCTTCTTTCTATCGCCGAAAAAGCCGATCTCCACATTCTTTTTGGCCAGCTCCAATAACTCTTTCTTTTCACCCTGCTTGGGGACGGTGATGCGCACCTTTTTGCCCTTGACGTGAGTGAGGAAATCAACCAATGACTGATCCAGCGGCTCTTCCAGGATCAGCTCCTCGGGTGGCTCCCTCTCTGAGTAGTACTGCACCAGGAACTCTTCCAGGAAGTTCTCGCTCTGGGCGAAGACGTAGTCCTCTTTTCCCTCCAGCGTTCCCCGATAGACCTTGAAGAGCATGAGAAAAACGCTGGAGCCGTCCACCTGATAGCTGAGAACGTCCTGATCGTACTTGCGGCTCTTCTCCACCTGTTGCCTCTCCTGCAGATGCTGCAGGGCCGCGACCTCATCTCGCAGTTCCAGTGCTCTTTCGAACTCCTGGCGGGCGGAAAGGTCTGCCATCTGCTTTTTCATGGAATGGACAAGTTCACCGGTCTTTCCACCTAAAGCCGCTGCCGCCTTTTCCACCTTGCTCTGGTAGTCGGCCTCGCTGATCCGGCCCAGGCACGGCCCTGTGCAGTGGCCCAGATGATAGCGCAAGCAGGCCCTCTTGGGCAGCCGCTTGCAGGTGCGAAGGCCAAAGGTTTTGCGGACAATCTGATAGACGAAGGTCCTCTCCCGGGCGGAGGTGAAGGGGCCGAAGAACAGGCCCTTGCCGGTGGCTTTACGGGAGATTCTGATCCTGGGGAATTTCTCTTCTGTAAGCTCTATGCAGGCATAACGGGAGGAGTCTTTGAGCTTGATGTTGTAGCGGGGCAGATGCTTTTTGATGAGGGTGTTTTCCAGGAGCAGGGCTTCGACCTCGGTGTTGGTGACGATGAAGTCCACTGCCTTTGCCGCCGAGACGAGGGCCTCTGTCCTGGGACCGTGGTCCTGTTTCTGGAAATAATTGGCGACCCGCTTCTTGAGATCTCGGGCTTTGCCTACGTAGATCACCGTGCCCTGGCCGTCTGCGAAGAGATAGCATCCAGGAAGGTGGGGAAGCGAGTCGAGAGAGATCATACTTGGAACGTCACTATATTTTCGGGCTATTTTATTGTAACTCATGTTCAGAGAAAGACTGATATAAAAAAGTTAGAGTTTGGATTTGGATTGGATAGAATGGGATAGGATCGGTTCTCATTTTCCTATCCTTTTTCCAGTTCACTGCTTCTTCAGAGTGAAGTTGAAGAACGGCGAGAACACTGGACTTGGTCCTCCCAATTTGGAATCTATGGAGCCGTCTCTCAGATAGAACCGTGCTGAGATAGTCCCGTTCGTCAGGTCAATTAGTGAGTTGGTAGTTGTCCTGAGCGGGATTGTCACCACCATTGCCCTTTCCTGGAATATCTCATCGTCATTCACCTCGGCATAAACCGCTGCCATCATGTCTATCATATCCTGAGGCGAATACTTTCCCTCATGACTCGTTTCCATGTCGTCTAACGTCTTGTAGCGCAGGAAGGTATCATGACTCGATGTGTTGGCATCGAATTTGGGGAAGGTATCAGTTGTAGGATATTTGGCCACAGCATGATTGGTCATTATGCGAATGCTATCTGAGCCATACGTAAAGTGAACGCTTCCGTCCTCTGCGAAGAACTCTGCAATGGTAGAGTTGCCGTATTTATCGAAAATGAGCAGATGCTGGCCGGATATCGGGAAGTAGATGCGATTGTTAAGCAAAGCCAGCTTTGCCTCCTCAAGGCTACCACAGGTATCCAGGATCATCCTGGCGGCCAGGCTTACGGGAATGCCGCTATTCCTGGCTCCGCTGACCGGTGTTTTCGCTACAGGCGGGCTGTCATCCTCCAGAATTTCCACATCAAGGCCGGCGGAGTTCATGCCCTGGAAGATGGTTCCCATGAGATCGTGGCCGCCAATCACAAGGCTGGCATAGCCCTCCTCAGGGTAAAGCTCCAGCACATAAGCCCTGGCAAACATGCCGATCTCATTGGGGGCGGCCGTCTTTTCCAAAACTGTAGAAAAAGGCACAGTGACATAATCCATGTTTCTGCAGGCCATAGCATGGCCGTTTTCTGTCTGAGAAGGAGGGAAGAAGACGACAGAGCAGCCAGGAGATCCAATATCGTAGGGCAGAATGGATAGGTCCAGATCGGTCTCCTCTAGTGAGACGTTATAGGCATGGGCCGCGCCCAGCATTCTCTCGTAGAAGGCCGGATAGTTCTTCTGCATGTATTGCAGGCGTGCTTTGGCATAAATGGGATCGACATATCTTCCCGGCTCAGCTGCATAGTCCTTCTGGGAAATCTCGGCCAGGGCTATTCCTATTTGCTCATTTGTCCCTTTCAAAGCGATGTGCCTGACCTCGGAGTAGTTGTTGCCATCTCGCTCGAAGAGGATCTCGTTCTTCAAGATGACAGGATTGTCTGCAGACGTAAGGGCTTTTGTGCCTGCTTCCGGTTCAGCGGGAGTTGTCGCGCCATAGCCCGGCATAGACAATGATGCAAGAATTAAAAATATTCCAATCATGGCGGTATACTTATTCATGTGATTCACCTGGGATTTTCCACTGATTCCTTGTCGTCGAAATTTATTCTATCTTGATCGATGTTGATTATGCTTTCTTTAATAATACTGGCCATCATCTAATATGTATTGAAAGACTACCTAATTATATTTTATGGTCCATCCTCGGTGTGAGATTCAATAGATTGAGCATGTTTGGAAATGAGCTATACATTTATGCAAATTGAGCCTGGAAAATTTCCAAAATCAGGAGCTTGCAAAGGAATAAGACTATAACGACCTGGGATTCTTAATGGACAGCCGGCAATTGTGACCCGAAAACATTTTCATGGGGAATGGAAAAGCATTAAGAAAAAGAGAAGCGATCTTTTCAGATCAAGCTTGTGGAGAACTTGCAAGAGATGCTTGATAAAATTAAAGGACCTGGCAACGCAAGTCTTGGCACTCTAAAGAGCGAAGTAGAGGCAGAGGCGAAAGAGAGTATTGCCGAATTAATCAGAGCAAATAGGGAGCTAGAGAGAAGCAATGAGATGCTGCGGGCCAAGATCAACAAGCACAGGCGAATAGAAGAACTGCTGCTACTACAGCGTGACCTGGCAGTAGCTCTCATCTCTGCTGATAGTATTAAGGAAGCTCTGGGCCAAATATTTGATGCGGCTTTAAGAATTGAGGGCATCGACGGCGGAGCCGCTTACCTTGCCGACGACGAAGGTGGGGTAAATATGGTGCTTCACAAGGGTCTTTCAGACAGATTTGTTAAAGGATGCTCATATTGCGGTCCAAATTCACTTAGGGCAAAGATAATAAAGGCAGGGAAATGGGTCTACCGAGATCGCCCGTACATTGACTCATCTCCCTTTAACGATCTCCGCGTAGAAGGGTTTAGATCCATAGCCGACTTTCCAGTAAAACACAACGACCGGCCTATTGCGGCCATCATCCTCGTCTCCCGGACCTTTGACGATTTTCCTCAGAGCGCCCGCATGGCCCTGGAAGCTTTAGCGGCTTCGACTGCCGGGATCATCGCCCGGATCAAGGCCGAGGAGGCTATGAAAGAGAGCGAAAGAAGGTACCGTGAGCTGGCGGAGCTACTTCCCCAGACAGTCTTCGAGGTGGACGCTCAGGGAAACATCATATTTGTCAACAGCTTCGGCCTGACGACCTTTGGATACACTCCAGAGGATCTGAAAAAAGGTCTGCATGTCATTGAGGCTATGGCTTTCAAGGAAAGGAACAGGATCATAGAGGACTTCAGCTTGCAGCCCATACCACCATCTCAGACTCCGCAGACCCAGCTTTTGCAGAGTTCTGAGGAATACCAGATGCTCAGAAAGGATGGCAGCACCTTTCCGGGCATGGTTTACACCACCAGGATGGAAAGAGATGGCAAATTTGTGGGCTGGAGGGGCATTATCACCGATATTACCAAGCGAAAGGAATCTGAGGAGGGCCTCAAGCAGGCCAAGGAAGCAGCTGAAGAAGCGGCAAGAACGAAAACCGAATTTCTAGCCAATATGAGCCATGAGATCCGAACTCCCATGAACGCGGTTATAGGCATGACTGGTCTTCTTCAGGATTCCAGTCTGGATTTTGAGCAGCGAGAGTGCGTCGAGATCATAAAAAGCAGCGGAGATGCTCTGCTAGCAACTATCAATGATATCCTGGACTTTTCCAAGATAGAAGCCGGCAGCATGGAGCTGGAAACAAAGACCATCCGTCTGCAAAGTTTCCTGAAGAATTGTTTGGATTTGCTGGCCGGCAATGCAAGAGAAAAAGGCCTGAAGCTGCACTATCAGATTGATGAATTTGTGCCTGATAGTATCAATAGTGATCCAATCCGGCTGCGACAGATCCTGATAAACCTCCTCAGCAACGCTGTGAAGTTTACAGAGGAGGGCGAGGTGGTGGTCATTGTCTCCTCTGAGCCATTCAATGAACGCATGGGAGAAAAGAACAACAAAAGCCGTGAATGCCGTAGCATTCATCTTCACTTTGCGGTTCAGGATACGGGAATAGGGATACCCCCGGAAAGGATGAACAGACTCTTTCAATCCTTCAGCCAGGTAGATATGTCCACTACTCGCAAGTATGGTGGGACGGGCTTAGGCCTGGCCATCAGCCGTAAGCTGGTGGAAATCATGGGGGGCCAGATTTGGGTTGAATCGGAGCTACACAAGGGCTCTACATTTCATTTCTCGGTTCCGGTGGATGTTGCCCCGGCCAGCTCTCCTGGCAGCAAGGAAACATCTTCTCCTTACCTGTGCCCGCCCCTGTACCAGGCTCAAGAGCAGAGAGTGGGCGACTCTCTAGGAGAAATTTATGGTGAATTTCGCATTCTAATTGCTGAAGATAATGAAGTGAATAAGAGAGTCATTAAAAAAATGCTCAAAAAGCTGGGATTTCAGGCAGACATCGCCAATGACGGTCAGGATGTCTTAACAGCTCTGGAGAAGCAGCGCTACGATCTGATACTCATGGATGTTCAGATGCCTCGCATGGATGGGCTGGAAGCCGCAAGCCTTATTCGCAAGCGATGGCCTCTTGCGGAGCAGCCCTGCATCATTGCTCTCACTGCCTGTGCTTTAGAGGGAGACCGGGATAGATGTCTGGATGCCGGCATGGACGGCTATATCAGCAAGCCGGTAAAGATGGGGGATCTGAGAGAAGCTCTGGAGAAATGTGAGCAGCTCAGAGTGCAGATCGAAGTGAAAAATGAATAGCTAATCTTCATAAAATCTTTCTATACTTCTCCTGGGACTTTTCGGCCTTTTTCATTTCTATCAGATCATCCAGCACTTCTGCAAGGCCGTTTTCATCCACATCAAGCATGTATTGCTCTTTTAGCCTGGCGCGGATTTGCTCTCCAGTCGCAAGCTCAGAAGAGAGGACCTTTTCAGTAAATCCCACCAGATCCTCATGGGCTGCCCAGGGGTAGATTATCCATCTCCAATCCTTTACCACATCGGCATAAAAATCCGGCACTACAGAGGAGGTTGTCTTATGCTGCATGACTCCTGTTTTGGCCTCCCCCGCACCCAATGCTTTTACATAATCTAAAGCTGCTCTGAGGGTATCTCCTGTATCGGTAACATCGTCAATTATCAGAATGCTCTGATCCTGGACATCTACGGCCAGGGGAAAGCGAACCGCTGCCTCCGGTCTCTTGCAGGCGGCAATGTCCCAATGCTCAATCTTGATGCTGGTCAGAAGATTGTGCAGGAGAAAGTCACAGACGATCCTTGCCGGAACATATCCACCTCGCCCGATGGCGATGACCAGATGGGGACGAAAACCGGACAATTTGATTTCTTGGGCTAATTTCCTGGAAAGCTGGTAAGCTTCATCCCAGCTTATGAGCTGACATGGGAAGGATTTGGGATTCATGATAATAAGAAGTACTATAAAGAATTAAACTCTGTCGGAAAGGAATTGCTCGATGTTGTTTTGTAATGTGGTCAAATATATGTCAACGATATTTATTCATCCATTGTCAGGACCGCCGCGCCCGTGATCTTGCCTTGACGAAGGTCTGCCAGTGCTTCATTGGCATCTTGCAGAGAGTAGGTTTGCACTTCGGTCTTCACCGGCACCCTGGGTG
>Ga0307380_10002228_pt1 | contig 27716 bp, 23 predicted proteins | sample UN3MG_FD_202239 | JGI IMG/M metagenome (GOLD analysis project Ga0307380, IMG submission 202239) | Soil microbial communities from Risofladan, Vaasa, Finland - UN-3 | ecosystem: Environmental > Terrestrial > Soil > Coastal area > Acid sulfate soil | place: Finland: Risofladan, Vaasa | collected... | reverse complement strand
TATAAATATCCGGGTTAAGTAATTGCTCAGAAGCTTTAGTTGCAAGCGAAAATACCGGCTCAGGATAAAAACCAATTATCAATGTTATAGTGCCGAGCATAATTATCGGAATTAAGAGAGGGATAAGCGATCTCCTATCGGAGTTCTCCCTCCCAGATGCAATTCCCTCAGTCTCAGGCCGTTTCTTCCAAAAGACTTCCGACCATATTTTTGTCATGGAAAACAGAGTTAGGAGTCCTACAACAAGTGCCGTGGCAACTATAATGTATGAATCCTTTTCAAGACCTGATTTTATCAGTGTTAGCTTTGCCCAGAATCCGGATAGTGGAGGAATTCCAGCTAGCGAAAGCGCGGGTATAAGAAATAATAAAGCAATAAGGGGATATGCTGAATAAACACCCCCTAATTTTTTAAGCTCAAACGTTCCAGTCAATCTATGAGTTACACCGCTCACAAGAAACAGATTAGTTTTTACAATAATATGATGTATTATATAAAAAACTGCCCCCGCTAAAGCTAGTGGAGTAAACAGTGCTAGTCCCATGACCATGTAACCTATTTGACTTACGATATGAAAAGATAGGATACGTCTGAACTCATTCTGTGCGGCAGCTCCCAGAACACCCGTTACCATTGTAAGACCAGCAATAACTAGGAGCAGGTTGTGCGTAAAAACAGTATCGGCTAAAAATATTAGTGTGAAAATTCTTATCATCGCATAGACACCTACTTTTGTAAGCAGTCCTGCAAAAAAAGATGATACAGCTACCGGAGGTGTATGGTAAGAAGGCGGCAGCCAGAAAAAGAGCGGGAAAACAGCTGACTTTATTCCAAATGATATTAAGAACAAGAGTGAAATTGCAGTCACAAGTCCGGTATTTTCCACCTCTCTGAGCTTAACAGCCAAGTCAGCCATGTTTAGTGTCCCAGTTATTCCGTATAGCAATCCTATTGCTGTCAGGAATAAAGTGGATGAAATTAGATTAAGTGTTACATACTTAATTGCTCCCTCCATCTGAGGCCTTTGGCCGCCAAGAGTAAGAAGCACGAATGAGGATATGAGCATTACTTCAAACCAGACGAACAAGTTAAATATATCACCTGTTAAAAATGCTCCGCAAACACCCATTATCAGAATATTATAAACCGGGTAATATCCATATGATTTTCGTTTATTATCCACTGCGGATATGGAATATATTGATACTGCTGTTGCTGTAATCGCGGTTAATAAAACCATGATTGCACTTAAGATATCAGAAACAATACTGATTCCGAAAGGAGCAGCCCAATTTCCCAACTGAGTTGATATTACTCCCTCATTATAAACATTTTGTAGAAGTAATATGGACGAGGCTAGCAAGGCGAACGACCCGATAATATTTATATATAATTGAACCCCAGTCCTGTGCCAGAAGAAAAGGCATGAAAGGGCGCATAATAGCGGGATTATGATAGGTAAAACAAGTATTATATTAGCGTTATCCATAGTTTTAATTCTTTCAATATTCCTTAATGCTAATCCAGAGAATCAGTGCTTCTTAGCTCATCTAAATCGTCAGTTCCTGTTTTCGTATAGGTTCGTTTGAAAAGTACAATTACAAAAGCCTGTATGCCGAAACCTATAACGATTGCTGTCAGTACCAGTGCTTGAGGTACCGGGTCAGCAAAAGGTTCTACCAATTCACCAATTTCAGGGTCTATTATTGGGATATTTCCTTTGGTAAGGCCGCTAGCAGTAAAAATAAGCAAGTTCGCCGCATGACCGAGAAGAATCAGTCCTATAATAAGCTTGACCATGCTCCGCCTTAACATCATATAAGTTCCGGCTGCGTAAAGGATTCCGATTAAAAAAACTAGAGCCAAAGACATATTAATCATCCTCCGCAAGGGAAAAAATAATAGATAGCGTAATTCCACAAACTACAAGATAGACTCCTATATCAAAAATAAGAGGCGTGCCGATTTTACCAATAACCGGAAAAGTGGTTTCAAACCATAACCCTGACAGAAAAGGGCGACCAAGGACTAAAGCTATTAGCCCGCTACTCAACATTAATACCAGACCGGCAATTATTATGTTTCGCGGATCAGACCTCAATTTTTCTTTGGCTGCCACGACACCGTTGGCAATTAAATACAAAGTGAAAGCACTTGCGGCAACCAGTCCGCCGACAAACCCGCCTCCAGGTAGGTTGTGACCCCTCAAAAGCAAATATATTGAAAAAACAATCAAGAGAGGTAGCAGTAGATTAGATGTTATTGAGAGTAAGGGTGATATCATTTCTCTTTTCATTTTTCGATCCTCAATTTCAATAACGAATAAATTCCTAACGCTGCGGCTGCAAGTACAATTGCCTCACCCAACGTATCAAGTGCCCTGAAATCTACGAGGATTACGTTGACTACATTAAGTCCCTTACCAAGAGAAAGGCTGTTGTTTCCAAAATAAGTTTTTAAATCTGAAACCATCGGTACAGATATGACGTTTAGCAGCAGCACTGTAATCAATCCACCAAACAATAGAGAAACCACTGCATCTCTGTATTTCACAGAATCAACTGAAAGTGGTAAAAATTTAGGCAACTTATAGATAACAAGCACGAACAATATGACAGTAAGTGTTTCAATCGCGAACTGAGTAATTGCCAGATCAGGTGCCCCGAATATTACGAAAATAATTGTTATACCAAAACCGACCACACCAAGACCGACGATTGCCGTAAGACGTGAAGAGGAAAAAATAGAAATACCTATACCTATAATAATTGCCAGTACAATCATAATTTCGTACACGGCAATTTCAGGGTTCGTAAAATTAAATGTGTTACCGGATTTATAGAAGAAGGCACCTCCTACTAACCCGATAACGGTTACTATTACAATCATTACGTAATAGCTCAGGTATCCGCTCTGAATAAATTTTGTTTGTGTTCGTGCCAGCTTGTTAAGTCCGGAGAGAAATAAATTGTAGATGAAATCTGCACTTAGATTGCTTGGGATATGACCTAGAATTTTTTTAATCCTCTCTCTTGCTAGATATAAAATAACTCCGCCAAATATAGTGAGTAAGCTGAGTATCAAAATCGGGTTTATACCGTGCCAAAGGGCAAGTTTAATCGTTGTCTGCTCCGCCCTTGCAGCGCTCACCGCAGCTGATACGAGCGGCTTTGCAAGAGAATCAGGGAAAAGTCCTATAACGAGACCGCAGATAGATAGAACAATTGGTCCCAGAAGCATCGATATGGGGGCTTCGTGCGGTTTTTTAGGGGTTTCTTTTCTAGGACCAAAAAAGATCTGGATAGAAAGAATGCCCGCCACAGCTACCAGTACAATGTTTGAGAGTATTCCTATAATAGCGATGGCCGTTCCGATATCCGGTGTTTGCAATTTTGCTTCATAGATGAGTTCCTTTGCAATAAAACCGAACAGTGGAGGTAAACCAGCCATTGATAGAGCTGCTAAACACACAGCTATTGCTGTTACGGGCATGGCTTTAAAAAGACCACCAATAGAATTTACATTGCGTATACCCGTTTCATGATCTATTGAGCCGGCTACTAGAAAAAGTGAGCCCTTATAAAGTGAATGAACTAGGAGAAATACCATTGCGGCCCTAATAGAAAGTACTGTGTCAAGACCCAAAAGAAGCATCATGGTTCCAAGAGCGCTTACGGTTGAATATGCCAGCATTCGCTTTAAGTCGCTCTGGTATAAAGATACAATTGCTCCTATGAGCATAGTAACCGTACCTATTGTAGTAAGAATATAGTGCCATTCAACTGTGCCCCCAAGAAAGGGGTTTAGTCTTGCAAGTAAGTAAACTCCTGCTGTAACCATGGTAGCTGAATGCAGATATGCGCTCACGGGCGCGGGTGCTTCCATAGCGCCAGGAAGCCAGAAGTGAAACGGAAACTGAGCAGATTTGGTGAAAGCTCCTATCAGAACAAGGATTAATATCGTCAAATAAAGTGGACTGGATCTTAATATTTCACTTTGACCCAATAATTCATTAATCCCATAAGTTCCCGAAACCTCACCTATGATAAGTATTCCAGCTAGTAAGGCCAGTCCTCCTCCGGCAGTAATTAGAAGTGCTTGAAGAGCTGACTTTCTTGAAGCTTCCTTTTCGTGATAAAAACCTATTAACAAATAAGAGCTGATACTCGTAAGTTCCCAAAAAACAAACATTGTAAGCAAATTCTCACTTAGTACGAGCCCGAGCATTGAGCTCATAAATATCAAAATATAAAGGTAAAATCGCGGTTTTTCCTTATCCTCGGGCAGGTAAGAGTTGGCGTAGGCAAAAACAAGTGCACCGACTCCTGTGATTAGAATCGAGAATAGAAGACTCAGACCGTCCAATAAAAATGAAAAACTAATATTTAAGCTCGGGATCCAGCTATGATGAACGTTAATAACCTCGCCGGATGATACTGCGCCGATGAAACTCCCGAAATAGAGCATTAATGAAAGGGAGTAGATTGCTACTATCCAGCCCGTTAACTTTTTTGTATATCTGTATATAAATGGGATTATTAAAGAGAATATAAATCCAGATAGAACTATTAATGTCATATTAGAATTTTGGCAATGTGCTTATTTATTAAGAGTAATTTTTTTATTAGATTGAGTATACATGGTGTAAGTGAGATAACCCAGAGTTTAGTCGATGAACAAAAATGATAGGGTGTTTTGTTTATATCTTTAATCTAGAAAATAACCTGCTTTCTGAGCTAACAAACCAGACCATAATCTTGAAATATTGTATTATCAATGCTTAAATAATTGTAATATTCTGGGGTTCGAAGTGTATTCAATAGCCCCAACCAAATAATTACAGGCGCTTACGACTCTTTCCATGGAAGCTTTAGGGATGAATGTTTAAACACCCACTGGTTTCTGTCACTTGACGACGCAAGGGAAAAGATAGAAACTTGGAGGAGAGATTACAACGGGTTCAGGCCCCATTCTGCGCTAGATAACATGACGCCTGAGGAGTATGCGAAAAAGCATTCAAAAAAGCCAGAAATCTCTAATTTACGTGGTACAGCTTTGGGGTGAGGCTCATTCTCTCTAAAAAACAACTTAACTTATGGTCCTATTATAGGGGGCAGGTCAATGTACTAAACTACTTATTTGAAATTTTCACTGCTTTAAACTGCTTATATTTTGGTCTAATATACAAGATTATATTCTCTATTCTTATTATTAACTAGACTAACATTTCAGATGGTAAAATGTCAGCATACAACACTATTGTATAGAAATTGTAGATTATCTATAAAATATTTTTGAGATCTGGATAATATGACGCCTGAGGTGTATGTGAAAAAGCACTTAAAAAAGCCAGAAATCTATAATTTATGTGTCAAGCCCCTATTACGGTAAAACTGATATCCTCTGCATCATATTTATATCTTCGTGTGTAAGAATGTGACAATGCATTACGTAAGTTCCTGGAAAATTAAGGTTAAAATAGGTTCTGAAAGTTACAGTACCGTAAACTGCGTTATTTATATCTCTACCCCCTCCAGTTGCAGTTGCTGCGGGTACTAAAATTGTGTCACGCCATTCCGGTACTGGAATTTCTTCACCGTTTATATGTGTTATAAGAAACGGATTTACATGAATATGAAACGGATGATCGGAAAATGAACGGTTAATTACAGTCCATTCTTCGTAGTTACCCGCAAACATATCGCTAAATAGGTCTTCATCTTTATCGAAAAGTCCTTCTTTTTGATAGTTTATACGTGGCATTGCGGGATCGAAAACTGGATTAGGAACTCCCATGTCATCGTCGTCTCTCATCATAAGGAGGTTCGTAAATTCTATCCCCCCCCAATAGTCTGCATCGTATAGGTCGAAGTACCATCCGCAGGAAGGCAAACGGTCTTCAGGATTAGCCATCGTAGTTTGACCGCATATCTCAAAAGACACATTGCGTTTTTCATCCAATGGTGTAGTTAGCATCTCTTCTCTTGTCGGAATCCCTGATGTCTTAGGTAACGGGCCTTCAGGAAGATTCATACTCATTTCTCTTCCCTCGACTACAATTGTAGCCAGCGTGACTGGGAAATCTGCTGGATTTTGCCCGGGGAAATGGGTGCCTATTCGCGCCCTCCTCGGTCCTGGAGCTATTCCCTGGGGTGTTACTGAGAACTCACCCCTAGGGTCAAGTACCTGAAGTTTATAGATGCCTGGCTCGCCGGCTTTGATAAGAAGGTCCACTCTGTTCCCCGATCCCATTACATAAGGCTCGTTGACAGGTAGTGTAATCATTTCAGTAATATTGATTCCGTCATTGGCGAGAACATGAAGTTCATGGTTTTCAAGGATAATGGGAAGCGTTTCTCCTGCAGCCCCGTTTAAAAGTCTCCAGCGCTGAACCTCGCCTGGACGCATCTTAAGAGTTGGATTTGCAACTCCGTTTGTAGTGTAATAGTACTTGCTTCCGTCATCTTGGTGATAAGTATCCCAGAGGCCACTTCTATCACCTGGGATGTTTGATTCTGATCCAAACTTCGTTGCTTCGGTATTTACAAACGGAACGTTTCCTTTAGAGTCGGTTCTAATTATGGTAAAACCCATAAGGACTTCCTGGGCGGCGGCGATTTCAGGAACTTCATTTAAATCCCCGGGTCCTCCTTCAATGATTATGAAGCCCATCATTCCACCAAAGAATTGAGTACTAACTGATCCATGCTTGTGTGGATGATACCAAAATGTTCCGCTCTGGTGATCAGGTCCAACGTCAATTTGAACCGGATTTGTGGTACCAGGCTGCATACGTCGGAATACATTGTCAGATATGCCACCCGGGGCTACAGTTAATCCGTGAGAATGAAAATTTGTAGTGTAGGGGTCATGTGGAAAAGCTCCCTTCCTATCTTGGGCAGGGTTTTGTGGCAAATTATTTTTTAAATCAAATTGTATTGAATCTCCAGGCGTAATACGCAATGTTGGACCTATTAGTGATCCTTCGTAAGTTGGCGTATTTACCTCGTCAATTTTCCCAGTCTCTGAGTTTTCAATAAAGTTTGTTGCAATCAGTGCTTCAAGAGTAGTTTTTAGTACTCCGTTACGAGAGTGCCTTTCATCAGGTTGCGGGAAACCGTCTCCGCCACCACCATTGTTGCTACAACCGCCAATGATCAAGAAAGATATTGAAACTATTAGTATGGTTACAAATACTATGTGAAGTATATACTTGGTTGTAAAAATTGTACTGCACCCCTTTTGTCAAGCCTCATTTAGGTTGGAAAAGTGTTATTAATTCATTCCCAACCTAACCTAGTAAATATTAGCGACATTAGCTGGTAGTGGATGAGCTACGGCTCCATCAGTTAATAGTCGGCTTCTTCGTTATCAAACTCGCCACGGTCAATAAGTTAGTTGTCGTCCGGCTCCATCAGGTAATAGTCGACTTCTTCGTTATCAAACTCGCCACGGTCAATAAGTTGGTTGTCGTCCGTGTCATACGCGTCAAACATTTCCGAGAATGGTGCGTTCAGTACCATTCCCGTCCTTTTTTTCTCCAGCCGAATGAAGCGTCTCATATCTCCCCTAGAAATAGTGAATGATTCCCCATCAAAATTAGCAATGCCTTCAAAGAAGTTATCTCGTTCAGTTACACCGGCCGCCTGGCACTCCTCGCCTTCGTTTGGCTTAGGAAATGGCCAGGGAAATTCTAGTTCGTCTGATATGTATGTACACTTACTTTTAATGCATTGAAGCGGCGGCGGACAGCCGCCAGCACCAAATGGGGCCCCTTCGATACAGTCCGTCCCCTTGCCTGAATAGCACTTCACGCACTTCAGAAATAAAGTCCCCATGCATAACTCACATGATCCCACACCTAGGTCGCAAGCGCCAATACACGCAACCACTATTCCTCCGCATTCTAACCACTCTACAGTGTTACAGGTGGTCGCTTCACACTGTTTATTACACCCTCCATTACAATTACAGCATAATATATTGCATTTTCCATTGCCACAACAACCAAAGTTGCCTTTGCGTGTACAGCAGGCATTCGCGGATGTTGGTTGGAAAAATGCCGCCATCATAACAGCAAGCACAATAACACTTAAGTATGGTCCGGATTTATTTATTATAGTTTGCATGTGTACACCCTCTCCTTCAAAGCTGGTAGTTTGCCCTTCGAAAGTTGCTAGGATTGGAGGCTTAAGTATGGGTGACGTGTGTGAGTAGCCTCTTTCGATTAGATGTGCTTACAATAGTAATTTTATAACAATAAGTCAACGGTTTCTTTTTTTTGCTAAACAACCTTAATTTAGGCATATGTTGTTTTGTAATCGCGTAATTTACAATTAAACGATGATGACTATCAGGGAAAAGAGGAGTGTCAGACACAGTGAAGGCCTAGTCTGATATCAAGAATTGAAGTTAACTGTCTTTGTTGTGCGACGCAGTGGTGTTGTTTATGCAGGTTTTCTTATGTGAAGCATGATTTGTATAATACTCTTCTTCCGCTTGAATCGGTGTGCGGTATCCAAATACTGAATGAAGGTAACTGCATTGAATTTTTACTAGCTTAATTTTACTAGGTTCTTAATGGGGAGCAGTATAATGGCACAAACAATTAAAGAAGAGAGGTTGAGATGGGTATTACCCATAGTGAGAGGGGAGATGCGGTTAGTAGATGTGGCTAAGGTCTGTCCACACAGCAAAAGGAGGCAGAGTGATCAGATGTAGATACTGACAACAAAAGGACAAGTATAATTGTACAAAATACCGAGTTAAGTTTCATATTGCGGCAAAGAAAGTTCTTCGAAACTTCCCTACACCCCCTCCACATAGTTACATAAATATGACAGAAATTACTTTCATTTAAAAACGCTGAAATATTCAGCAATACCGATAAATAGATTTAGGTATATATGCGGGCAACAAATATAGAACTAACAGATGGGTATTTAAGACTTTCATCTATATACCAATAGAGATATACACCATTACGAATAAAGAGTAAGGGGGCTTAAAATATGGTGTTTTAAAATTGTAGGAATAAGCGGCAGGAATTAACAAAGCAGGGAAAGTTTTCTTATCAGAAGCCGTAACAAGAAACGGGCTCTTATGAATCTTCATTGACCATACAGCTATCATTATGATCGGGATGCTAGCCGTTGTAGAGGGCCCTATCATTTGCTTACAGCTCTTAACCTTTTGTCCGCCAAGTTTTAGGCAATCCTCATGTGACTGAATGAGCACGTATACATTTACGCTGCCAACACTGCAGAAATACCCTTCAGAAGGGCTTAAAGAACTAAAATTCGCAGGCACGTTTACGGGCGCCGGCTATACGAGCGTCCTCTGAATTAGACATTGAAGACAATGCAAAAAATATTGTCATTACTAAGATTAGGCTATAAGTTTTTTCATTTTCTGATTCCAATATAGGTCTAAAATTTCAAATTACTTGCCTATGCAAACAAATCAACTAATCAAACAAATCGTCCTGGAATCGCCTTAGACTATGCCGTCTAAATAGGTAATATAGAGCCAGCATCAATATCAACTGCGGAAGAGAAAGACCTGCGATAAATAATATCCATAAGTTTTTTCAGACGCCCTTCTGCTCCTATTCCGTATTGATGAAAATGAACTGGATAACAAAGGTGCGATAAGACACCTAAACGGAAATCATAAACTGCATCATCCCAGGTGTAGTCGGTTACACCGCCCTTTAGCAGAGTGTCATACCATCTTCGGAGTATTTCAAATTGATGCCCTTTTCTCTCCTTTGGAATTTCACTTCCACCCATAAGACGTGCCACATCGGCGGCCCCAATATTGCGTATCGTTACCTGCCAGTCAAGGATTATTATTGCGTCTTCAGACCCTGGAGGTCCAAACATAATATTATCCTCTCTAAGATCCGCATGAACTATTGTATGGGGTCTCTTCTCTATCTCACTATTTTTCCAATCTATAGAGCCTGCTAACTTCTCTCCAATTTTAATTCCTCCTTCGTCAAGACAATATCCGAAGTGCTCGACAAAGGATGGCCAGTTCTCAGCAAAACCAGCACTTATACCATTGTTATAGGGCATCCAGTTTAGTTTTGAAAGCGCTTCGTTGTTCCAGAAAACAGCCTGCAGTTTGGCAAGCTCTTCAACAGTAGCAAGAACCTGATCCTCATGCATGCCCACAACCTGATCTCCTGGGGAATAATGGCTCAGATCTTCCAATATAAGAGAATAAGCAGGTGGTTTATTAACAGCGTAATAAAATTTGGGAAGGCGGATTGGAACCCTTGGAGCAACTTCTGTATAAAACCTTATCTCTCTTCGAAAAGCGCTCAACTCATTGCTAAAATCGAGAGCTCCTTCCTCTTCCGGTTCTATTTTAACCACCACAGAGCTTGGAGCGTTTTCTTCTTGCACGTCATATTCTATACCCACACGCACAACACTGCTGAGGAGTCCTTTAGCTTCGCCTAGTATTCTTTTATCAATAGATATTATAGAAGAGTGTTTTAAATATCCGCTCTCTTTAAGGGCATGAGTAATCCACTCAGGTGTTATTTCATCAGGATGCATTGGGTCATTTATATTCATATCAAAGATTATATAGAGCTATTTTAAAGTTTCAATTCTGCTTACAGAGTAAAGGGATTTACTTTTACGCTAGAGAATTGAATATCTACAAAACACTGCCGAAAGGGTAAAATTTAATATCATCTGAGCTGCTTTTGGCTATTGCGTCATGATCGATTAATTTAAGAGCAATCCCTCTTATTTTAGCACGTTCTACTATGTCATGAGCCATTGTTCCGGGCTTAAGTTCGTAGACAAATAGAAGGACAAGATCAATGCGGTGTTCCTGGAGCATAAGCTGATTTCTTCTTAGCTATGCACTGTCGCCTAGTGCCCTGTTTGCAGGATGAATGATACGGTCAATCCCGATGTACTGCTCCCCTTTTGTCAAGGCCAGTTGGTAATGTGCAAGGACATATGGCGGTTTCCCCTAGAATGGGGAAATGGCGATCCTATATATGATAATTTCACCGCATTTATTGAGGTAATGCCTAATCCGGCCCTGAAACTGTACGTATTCGAAGTAACGATCTCGCAAGAAAAACCCTCATTTACAGATTGCCGATAAGGGTCCATAATTAAATGTATGAAGAGAGAAAACGAGAAAGAATTAAGAGGCCCGACATCTGAAATTCCGTCCGTAAACCAAGAGGTAATAGATCTCACGGTTTTTAGCAAAGACGGCAGGTTTTATGTGGAAAGTAAAGAGGGTGAGTGGGCAGATGTTACGGAGAAATGGTCAGGGGAGGAGAAGCGTATGTAACTGTATGCTTTTGGTTTAGTATTCATAGGCTATAGTGAAATACCGCTTAATAATATGTTAAAAATAATTGTTTTGACCGTCGAATCCTGCACAATCTCTAGTTAACATATACAAAACTACTTGTTTTAAATTATCGAGGCTTAAATCCACTAATTTTTTGCTTTATTTTAGAATATTTTTTACTCTCTAATCTTATTGGCCAGATTACCATTTTCAGATGGTAATACATCTGCATATAGTGCAGTCATACTTATTTTACTATGTCCAAGTTGTTTCTGAACATACCTAAGGTTATTTGTAGCATGCAGTAAGAAGGTTGCGTATGTATGTCGAGCGCTATGTATTGAAAAATGTAAAGGCAAGTGTGATTCTACGATTGCTCTCTTAAATGATTTCATCAGAGTTATTACAGCACAGTGTTTTCCTTCTCTACCAGCAAAAAGAGGACTATCATCTTCAACTTCTTCTCCCATTGTTTTCTTCTTCCAAGTGATAAATGTCTTTAAATGCCTTACAAGTTCTTTATCCAAGTAAACATCTCTTTTCTTGCCCCTCTTCCCATTCCTAACGATTAAATATGGATCTTTAGTATTTAATTCAATATCACCAATTGTTAAATTAGCTATCTCAGATACTCGTAAACCGGTGAACAAGACTAGATTTACTAACATATAACGTTTTATCCATGTTTCACGTCCATGCAATAAGTCCAGTTCGGCTTTGTCCTTACATGTTTTTAATAGCTTTGATCTTTGATCACTATCTAAAATCTTTTCTCTGTCTATGTTATATGTGCTCACTGCCATCCTCTACTTTTGTTCTCTTTATTTTATAGCCTATGGTAAATATTATATAGGATATTATAGAATATACGACGCTGTTTTATAGAAAATGTATATTCTCTATAAAATATTAAGCAGAAATGATAATCGATAGATGTTGAAATTCCCTGAAATCGTAAATAAAAATTATGCATATCCAAAAATAATCCATTATGTAAACTTATTAATTAGTTTAAGTGTCTGTAATTATTGGATATTTCAAATATTAGTTTTAAGAATTAGAATGCCATATACAAATATTTAATTATTACGGGCGGTTATATTCTCGGGTATGACAATTTTGTCATGGGTTTAACTACTCTAATAATAGAACAATAAAGCACCTATCCTATAGATTTTTATTTGGACTATACTATGAAAATTCTAATAAATTCAGTTACATATCTTGCAGTTGCAGTTATTAAAATTGTTGAAAAAACTAAACTTATTATGAAGATGATCCCGATTTCAAAAACCAAAAGCTCGGCGATTTTAAACCTGCTCGACCCTATCCTATACATGGTCTGAATCTCCCTGCTCCTCAGTCGTAAAGACAGCATTAGCACAAGCCCGAGTAGCAGCACGGTGGATATAGCTACAATGACAAAGACCGAGTCAAGAAATCCTTTAATCTTAAATATACTTGTGAGAAGGTTTTGTATCACTTTGCCGGGCTTTACTATTTGTGATGTCTCGCCCATCGAAATATACCTTCCCATAAGAAGGGCCTCGTCCTTATCACTGTGAGGGACGACAATTACGGCTGTGACAGGGAAATCTGATTGTCCGCCGTGAAAGTGGAATTCGTCAACATTGTCCGCTGAGATTGTGTTGTATTGAAAAAGCTTGGCGTTCGCTATGTAGTTACCCTCTTCCACACCTAGAAGCACGCTCTTGTCTTCAGATTTAGCCAGATCCTCGTGTCCGTGCCCCAGTCCCTCTATTACCCAGGTGGTCTTCATGTCTGTGAATATGGCCCTGTCATCGGGGCTGTGTGATTCCTTAAGCACCCCCGCGATGTTCATCTTTAGCGGATAAACTCCCACGATATCGAGCATGTTTTCAGGTGAGGATATTATTGTATCTCCGGGGTTTAAGCCCAGCGTCTCAGCTACTATGGAGCCTATTACGCAGTCCCCTAAAACCGCAAGGCTCTCACCTTTCTCGATTTCAAGACCCCTGAAATCAAAATACTCTATACCCGTTCCAACGATCGGGAAACTGCGCGCCTTAAATTTTACAAACATAGGAATTGCAACGGCAAATCCGGTCTCATATATCTTATCAATCGAAAGCATTGTGAGTTTATCGAAATTCGTAGGTTCGAAATACAGGGTGTTTATTACCAGATCGAGAGAGCTGCCCTTTGTCCCTACAATCAAGGGAGTCGATGACGCCCTTTCCATCAATTGTTGTTCGCTCTCTTTTACAAGGATATTAAGCCCAAGGGGGAGGTAGATTATTACAGTGAGAGATGTCACCATTATGACGGTCTTAATCTTATTATGTAGTATGTAACGCCATGCGAGGTATAAGCTATTGAGCATTTTATAAGTTACCGTACGACTTCAAATCTATAACACTGTCGAATCCACCGAGCAGGCTGTGGTCATGCGTTACCGTTACCAGAGTGCCTTCATTTTGCTCCGCGTAATCGAAGAGCGTTTGTATAGTGAGCTCTTTATTTTTTGGGTCCAGGTTTCCAGTCGGCTCATCTGCGAGCAAGAACCGGGGCTCGGTTAAAAGCGCTCTGCATATAGCCACCCTCTGCATCTCGCCCTGAGAGAGCTTTGTTACATTCCGTTTGAGCTTATCACTCAGCCCCATTTTTTCTGACAAATTCTCTGCGCGTGATCTCACTTCACTTGTCAATGCGAGAGAGGGGTTTATTCGGTAGGGAAGAAGTATGTTGTCGAGAATTGTCAGGTACTCGACCAGCTCAAAGTTCTGAAACACGAACCCAATCCTTGATATTCGGAAACTCCTGCGCTCGGAGTCGCTAAGCGAGCCTATATCTTCGCCATCAATCTCGATTTTACCTTTTTCAGGAGTATTTATCCCGGAAAGAAGATTCAGAAAAGTTGTCTTCCCGTAACCGCTGGGCCCTATGACAGCGGCTTTTGAGCCGCCTTTTATATTGAGCTCCGGTATGCTTAACTTAAAATCGCTATTAGGATACTCAAAGTAAAGCTCTCTAATCTTTATCATATTGGCTGAACACGCTTCTCTTCAATCAGGTCTATATTCGTAATTTTCCACGAACCGGCAACAGGCTTTACAGTAATTTCCGCCTCGTACTGGTTTACACGGTTGTGCTTGTGCCCCCAATGCTCAACTATACCTGACACGTTCCATACACTATGGAATTTCAGCCCCAGCTCATCAGGTAAAGACTCGCTTGTGACTTCTGTAATTTCCACATCCTCAACCCTCGCGCGCGCGCCTCCCTGATTCTCAATTTCCATACCCTTTCTGGTCTGCAGATATACCTCACTAAGCAGGTCGCCGTCCAAGCTCAACGCAAGCTTGTCGTAAACATCCTCCTCGTTCTTAAAATCAAATGAGCGATACACGTTCTTCAGCAGGTTTTGGAGAATAAACGTAGATTGATCTTTGTTTAGCACCATTGTAGTCGGCAGATGCTCGGTCACGGAAACCCTAAAGAACGGATAAAACGCTATAGCTGCAACCAGTGCAATAACCAATAATATGTAGGGCATCCTGGATTTATCACCCTTATTATTTCTAACCCTTATCTGCCAGGCGATCGCGATAAGGAAAATAAAAGAAACCGCGGTTCCAACCGGGATCTTTATGTTTCTCATCGAGTCCTGAACATTTAATTCGGAAATCTCTGGCATGCTGAAATTCTTCAGATAGTTGTTCCATGTAAGAACATTGTCGTCGGGCGCCAGATAGTATGGGAAAGGCCCGGCAGGGTCTATCATATTAGCGGGAATGCGATTAATCTTATCGCTAAACATATCCCATTGGACCGTTACCTGCTGAGGCATGCCTGGAACTGGGTACGCAAGGATAATTCCGACAATGGCTGAAAGAAACTCGACTTCCTGTGAATTTTCTAAGACCTGTATTCCGGTAAGGTTCGGCTTTACAAACTGGACCCTGTCTATTACGGGCTTAACCGCTTTTCCGTCGATTTCTACAATGTTGTGCTCGAGGAAAAATTCGCTAAGCTTGGTCTCTATAATCTTCTTTTGATCAGGGCCGAGCATATCATCGTCTTTAAATCCCAGATCCAGCCAATTTCCCATATCTTTAAGCCTAACCAGTATTTCGTGGCGGACCTCAAATGGCTCTATATAAAGAAATGACATCAAAGACGAGCTGTGGTGCCTCTTTAAGTTCGGGTTGTCGTATTTCGAGTACCAGGGGTCTTTCCAATCCAGTTTTAATTCTGCGCCGGGAGCCAAAAAACGAAAGTCGATCACCGGGATAGATTTGTGATAAACGACGAATCCTATACTGGCGTTAGTATATCCTTTTTCGTCTAAAGGCGGGTTGATTACTAAGGTCTTAGGTTTTTTGGTAAGTGGATACTCAATCTCGATATAGGTTACATATTTACTCGGGGCTTGCCCTCCCGGAGGTTTGTTGTACCTAGAGGGCCTTTGAACCCTTTCCCTGACTTCTACCAGCTTAACTTCTCCGTTTAAAGGTTTGCCGTCCGCTAATACAACTAACCCCTTTTCAAAGAAACGTTTTCTGCGTTCTTCTGATTCTACATCTGAGCTTTCACCCATCTCAGATATTAAATCCACAAACACCTCCTTATCCCCTTCCCCTATTTCGAGAACGAGCAGGACTTTGTCATCTTCTACGTATACCTCGGCGATTGTAGAGCTTAGCTCGGCTCCGGTAAGGTTAATATAGTCAGCTAATACCGTGGAAGGGAAAATAATTAATAGAGAAATCAGCAGTATTTTGGCATTTGAATTGAAAATTGTGGAGATAAAGATCATATATGAATATAATTATACCAGAATTATTCAGATGCCTTATTTGTAGCAGCAAACAAATTAATACACATTACTACAAAACCTTAAACTTATTCAGCAGGGTAACAATTACCTGATATTTCTGCAGGGTTTTTAATACATACACATCCCGGTCTGCAATCGTAATTATAAGAACATAGTCCTCTGCAGTTATTACCAAAACAAGGCTTTGTCAAATAGAAATACGCACCTAAGCCAATAATAAGAACTAGTGTTAATGCGATAACAAGATTTCTCATTTTTTTACCCTCCTGTTGTTATCTTAGAGTGATAAAGAAAACCTTAAATCGTGTCTTATACTAATCTTCTCTACACAGAAACCCATACAAAAATGGTGTTAGTAATTGTTTAAATCGTCATCCCGCCAGTATTTAGATGCACCGAAGTGTGCACGTAATGCTATTCCAGAATCTGTAAGCTGATAGACTAATACTCCTGAATCAAGTGGTACTGCCCCTGTTGCGGCGTCGCCGCTATCTTTGTATTTTGCCGCTGCATCCCCTTGTCCTCCCAAACTCCAACCTTCTGTAACGAAGTTTGTGTATGCACTCTGGTCATTAAAAATGATGATCTCACGGAAGTCTTTTAGTGCCACACCCAAGCCCACCCCGCCTTCACCCATTTTCATATATGTTTTCTGGCCATTTGAATTATTAACCACAACTCCATATCCATTCCCAGTTCCGAAAAACATAAGTTGCGTGTTGATATCGCTAAATACTCCATAACCAACTGCGTTTTTAACTAAAGATCTGGTTTCAGGTTCTTTCTCGTATAGCTCGTCTAGAGTATCCTGCTCCATTTTGAGAATGAACTCCCTTTTTTCCTGAGGAGTCTCACCTTGAGGTCTTGCACAGCCTACCAGAAAAACAAAACTAAAGAACAATATAATACTCACTGTTCTATATTTCATCGTTATCCCTCCAATTGGTTATATGAAAAGTATTACCCTTATTGTTCTGTAACTGTGATTGCAACAGCGTCAGTGTAACGAATGTGTAGTTTGTCACCTTCTTTTATATTTTCCAGATTACCAACCCTTGGATCTACTCTAGCAGTGACGGAATTTCCTTCAGGGCCAATAAGCGTAACCATACGATTTTTCTTATCAATTTTTGCAACAGTTGCAATTACATCTATAACGTCGACTTCAACCATTGCGGGTTTTTCACCCTCAGGAGCAGTAACTTGCAATGAGGCTGCTCTTTCTTCGGGTATTTCATCCGGTGAACCTATATGAACCGCTACGGATTGATAATACTCAGCCGTCACTTTGTCCCCTATTTCCACCTGGTCAAAGTTTTTCACCTCGGGCTTAACGTTTATTACCTGTACATTTCCTGATTGAGTTCTTAAAACAACCTTTCTTTTGTTAACGTTTATAGCTTCCACAGTTGCCGTGACAGCAATGACCTTCCCCAAATCTATGCTGGTATCTGTCTTCTCCATTTCTACGGCTTCCATATCCTGCGCAACTGAAACTATCGAGAATGGAAACATAATAAGCATAAAAACTACTACTAATTTAGATATATTCATTTTTTTCCTCCAAAGGAATAAAATATTTCACCTACTAAATTATATTACTATGCATATAAATTTTTGTCAATACGCATACGTACGGACAATCAGAAATAAAAGTTTATTGGAATAGGGGAAAATCAATTATAGAAGAAATGAAAATACTAAGATTAAGATAAATAAAATTACAAAAGCCCACCTAGACCAATAGTCCAATTCATTCGCTCTAGCCGCTTTATTCATAGCCAAAAACCTGGCAACTACACAGGTTTCAACTAGCACCGCAAACACTAAGAACATCGAACCGAAGAGGAAATAATCCATATATGTCAGATAGGATATCTTGGGCAAGAGGTTACCAAGCAGAAAACGATATGCAATAAGTGTAAGTATAGCAGTGATTGTAATACTGAACTTTGGCCCCATCTGTACCGGATCAATAAAAAGTACAGCAAGAGACATAAACACTATCATAATAAGCGGTACCAGTACCTTAATAATATAAAAGTCTACAAGCCTTTTGGCATCAAACTCGAAAATCACCCCCGGTAATATAGGCAATTTTGGCCCAATTTCTAAGTGTTCAGCATATGCATCCCAACCCAAAACTTTCCAATCAGTTACTGTGAGTTTCTCTGCCATACCGGTTCTTTCGTCCGATATGGCAAATATAATATCTTTAGCATTATTCCCAACCGATATGATCTTGATCTGAAGGGAGTGCTTATCCAGAGGAAAATCTTTTAGATTCATTGGGTAAGACAGGCTTCCCCAATAACGTTGGCGGTATATCACTGTTCCGTCCGGTGAAACTTCAACTTGATCACGGAAAGTTTTAAATAACTTTTGTTGATTTAATATTTGTAAAGTGGGATTCCATACCTCGTCTAAATCCATAACACGCAAAGAATTGGTGTCTATTGCCAAACGAGGGTCTTTCCATTGTGCGGTCACTGCAAAGTTGGCTGTAAAAGATTGACTTGCACCGTCTATAGCGTCAATATCTATAACAATAACACCTATATTCACCAAGGTTTGCTGATCATCTAGTCCAGGGCGAACTTCAGCTACATATTGCTCGTTTACTTCTCCTTGGGCTTGGAGAGTATCTACCACCAAGATCATATGAATAAATAAGAGACATAGGCTTATGAGTATCCTTGAATATTTTGACTTAATTTTCATTTTTTTAGATTATATAGGGCATCCTAATTTCCCTAACTAATGTATATACACTGTATTAAGATATAATATCGATAATCGGGACATCTGCCAATAGGTCCTTACTATATATTACTGTCGATAAAGTACACAACTAAAAGAGCCGTTCCTTTTTTCAAAAGGGATTTCGCTTTTCAGCGATATTTAATACTAAAAAAAGGATTTTTTTATTAGTCCCGGGAAAAACGGCGTCACCACCAAACGAATATTCCATTCCGAACTGAGTGTGTCGGGTTGCACGACACTGTAGCTGCCTTCAAGCTGAATTCGAAACGGTACTTTCTTTAAATTAACTGTCTTTGCTACCCCAAGACCGATAGGCAGTGTGAGCTTATCATCGTTATCAGCCTTCCAGTCAATTAACACGTTTGGAGCCCCGGTTCCCACCTGCCAACCATCCGGGAGAAGGCGCCAAAGGTAATACTGGATGTTCGCATGACTAGTCTCAGGCCTGTTATTCTTACCGCCAATTGACCACCATTGCTGCGGGAAAATACCTGCTGCCCATTTTTTACCAAAATATCCGGCAAATCCTGTAGGGCCTAACTGCCACTTCTGCTTGCCAAGATTCTGTTTTGTGGCTGTGGGGAAAATCCATGTCGTTCCGAAGGCCCATTTGAAACCGCTGATTTTTCTGGGTGAGAGAGCAGTAACTAAAGTCATATCCCCGAACCCCGATCTTGCTTTAACCCCTCCCTCTTCTTGAGCTATGGGAGTACTGCCTATAAACGGCAATACAGAGCGAACAATTAAGAACCATTTATCCCTTATCGGGATCGGAATTACAGGCTGGACATTTAATGTATAACTATAACGGGTCTTCCCCGACGGATCACCGGTGAGGAAGGTGAAATCACTCCGTAACCCAACGCTCCATATTGGGGCCACAGGATTTGCGAGTCTCTCGCCCACTTTCTCGGTTATCTCCTTTCTTGTCGGCTTAGATGATGATAATGCCGGGATTGGCGCCCCGTTTTGTTGAGATCCCTGGGCAAAAGATTGCAAGACCAGTCCCGGTAGAAACGCAGATGTAAAGAGGCATACTAAGACTGCTGGTAACAGGCGCATAATCATTTTGCTACGCATAGTGATAGAGTAACCGTAACCTCTCCGGCCAGTCCAGTAGATATTATGAGAGACCAGTGATAAATAAGCCCGATAATAAGTGCTCACTTTATCCTATTCAGCAGATGATTTCACACTACCTTGGGAATAGGAGCTGTATTTGAACCCTCAACTGCCATTCCGGCCCTGAGTCCGGGTGTTCGACATTATAAAACGCCTGTGTCTGAGCGTTGATCGGAAGCTTGCCAATTTTAATAATCTTACCTCCTCCCCCTCCGAGTGGGATAGTCCAGCGATTGTCGTTGTCAGCTTCCCAGTTTGCGGTATTGATTGGTGCCGAGGTAAGGTACCATCCGTTAGGCAAATTATAGTTAACAAAGTATTGCAGAAGGAACTGGTTAACATCGTCCCTATCTGAGTCTCCGGCATATGACCAAATGTTATTTGCAAGGCCACCTACTACCCATTTGCCTTGCACTGTGAGAAGAACGATAGAAGGACCGGCTGCCCATTTACCTGTACCGAGTGAATCATCGGTTGCAGTTGGAATTTGAAGGATTGGCCCTAAGCCCCATATCAATTTTCCCGGCTTGGACGGGGAAAGCCACAATGTAGTGTTTATATCCCCAAGACCGGACTCTCCGCCACTATTGCTAGCAATATCAGGCTGATTAAAGCAAAGGAGCAATTGTTCTGGTAATAATATTCCAGTTTCCACTTATCCCAAACGGTATTACAGGTTGGATGTTTAATGTATAGCGGGTTCTGTCGTGAGGGCCGATATTAAAATCAAAGTTATTCTGAAGCGGTACGCTAATCAGATTAGCTAATGGGTTTTGCGTCTGTTTTGCTAGATCGGACTCGCTTTGTGCATAACATATCTGTGTAATTGTTATACTAAGCGCAGGAGTAATATTGAAGATGTTATTCTCATAAGATCCCTCCTCTCATTTTGGAATATCTATATCATTTTTGATTATCTTATAAGGTATTTTGGGGTCATTAGCCCAATAACATGAATAAAAGAGGGGGCTGAGTATAAGCCTAGCCCACTCTTTTTCAGTAACTCTTCATTTGCTGGTCTTTCTTTAAAAGCTCGAATATATTTAGCCGCCAATTCTGGTTTCCCCGGTGATTTTTTTCATACGAGCATTAAAGCTTTCTTTTAACCCATCTCATTTACCTGTAGGCGGTTTGTAGTCTGTTCCGAATTCCTTGTTTGTATTACTGTATATTTTCTCAATCACATCTGTGTAAATCACTTTTCCGTCACTAATATAAGTCGAAAAACCAATTCTTTGGGACGGATCGGCAGGCAGCTTTTCCGTAATAGACGGAAGCGGCCAAATGTCTTCATCGATAGCTGCCATTCTTACTCTGATATTATCTTTCGTAACGTTGAACACCATGTAGTCAGTTGCAAGCGCTACAGGGCCGTCATAAGTTTTTCTTACTTCGGCTAAAACTTCCGGAAGTGTATCGAAATCGTTGAAAAAATGATATCCCACTGCCAACCTCGGATTGGTTTGGGACATAACCTTTCCAAATTGAGCAGGAGAAGTATGGACCTGCGTAGATACATTCAATGCATCCCCTACAGGAAAGGACTGTTTATTTACCATAATTGAAGGTGGGGAGAAACATTCATGAATTGCCAGGTCACTTCCCTTGGCATATTCAAGCCACCATTTATTCGGATATGTATCGCTCGAGAAAGCAAATTTTAGTCCGTTCCACTCCAGGATAAAACTCACAGCTCCGTCTAATCCGTGTATGGCGGGTATTGAGCTTATCTTCACTCCGTTTTCGTCGTATATAACATTGTTGACTTTTTTGTAATCAAACTCATTTACTTCTATCTCAAGACCTTTTGTATTTACATTGCCTAGTCTCGAACCTGTGTCCCAGGTGTACATTTTTTGTAACTGATCAACCATATACTTAGTGCCATATTCAGGTTTGTCACCGCTGGGTCCCCAGACGCGTAGAGGACGTTGTCTGTTTGCAATTGAACCGCCTACCCAAAGAGCGTCAATGTCGCCTATATGATCTACATGGAGATGGCCTATAAATACTTTGTCCAGGTAATCATAGGGAATTTTCATTGCAGAGATTCGTTCTGCTGAACCCAGGCCGATATCGAATAAAAACTTGTCTCCGTTTCCAAGCTCTACGAGCCAGCATGCTGCCGCCTGTTTCGGGCGGGCATTGGGCATACCCGTGCCGCACGCTATGACGCGCATCTCGTCAGGCTTAAGCTCCTCGCTCCCTGGATAATATACGTCTCTGTCGGGAACGGCATTGACAGGAGAGGGCCAGTTTTTGTTGTTTTGTTCAGCTCTTAAGTCTGAAAAAACAAAAATTACTAAACTTGAAACTACACTGAATAATATAAAATAGGAAACAAATCTTTTCATGGTATTTTCCCCCCAGAATAAGTTTTTGAACAAAATTAAATTTGCACTAATAACTAAAACTACAATTACATTTAAAATACGAAATTCAGGCCCGTGATCGGCCCGGTCGTCCATGCATCGTAAACAAATCGGTTATCCCCGCTGCCATCACTGTAATCATCATAAAAAACTTTGTACCCGATCATAAACTGCATCCAATCTGTAATATCAACTCCAACGAGCCCTACCAAATTCCATGCTATATCTGATGAAAACCCTAATCCGAAACCGCCGATGTCAGTTCTTGCATTGAAAGATAATCTATTAGTGGCTCGCCAGTTAATTCTTGCCCCAACCAAAAAGTCGAACCACCCTTGATCAGCTGATACTTGATTTGACGCACCAATAGGACCATTGCCGCCGAAATTAATTTTATTGTCTACATTTGTATATCTGCCGCCTCCAAGAACATCGGCATAAAAAGATGGTTTAGATTGACCTTTAGAATTTGTGAAGCCTGAATGTTGTTCGTAAAATCTATAGAGACCTACAAATTCCCAGAAATTTAGCTTAACGGTTGTTTTGGTATTAAAAGGGCCTTTAACATCTTTTGTGGATATTTTTACAAATGTTCCATCTACAAAAAACCCATACTTACTTTTATATAAGATTTCAGCATGTCCCTGGAAAGCAAAATCCAGATTTTCCCATATATCTCCAAATGACATGTCTACGTCGGCAGTTTGTCCCTTTGCCCCGATAGAGCCATTTAAACCCACTAACCACAAATAAGGGGCAAATGAGAAACTCCAATCTTTTGCTGATGCTCCCGCACCGTAACTATTAGCTTGCACCGGACTATTGGAATTATTGACTTCACTCTGAGCATATCTGAATTTATCAGTACCGGCTTGAGCTGTAAGTAAGGAGAAATCATCTGAGAATTTATCTTCTGATATATTATTCTTGTAATAGTTATTGGAAAGATTACCCCAAGTATTAGGGATATCGTCTGCGTACAGGGGATTTGCCAATAAAACAAAAGAGGAAAAAAGTATTAAAGATATTGCACTTTTAAAAAAGCAGATAAAAAGGCATTGTATTTTCATGCTCGCCATCTCCTTAAGAACTTCATCTTTGATTATGAAGTTCTTCAATATAACATCCTACCATTATACTAAGATTATGATAAAACGAATGAACAGATATGTCAATACGATAGTGTATGGTAAACAGAAAAATAATATTGAATACTATCTTCAAAAATTGTATTCTAACCTTATAGCTTTTATGGGATTTCCCTATGAATAAAAACAAGTCCAAAAAATCTAAAGACCCTAAAAACTTATTATCCAAATTGGATTGGTATAAATACGGGCTTGAAGCACTAAGGTTATATGGTCTAAGGGGTTTGAATATTGAACCCCTATCTGAGTTCGCTGGGGTTACAAAAGGAAGCTTCTACTGGCACTTTAAGGATCGGGAAAACTTCTACGAATGTCTGGTTCAATACTGGGAAGATGAGTTAACGACATCAGTAATAGAACAAATTGAGACTTTACCACTTGAGGCCGATTTACGTTTAGAAGCTCTGACGGAGTTAATATTCAAACAGGAAGTTGGAAAATATGAATCAGATATCCGCTCATGGGCGGCATTTGATGATATTCCAGCGAGGGGAATTAAAAGAGTCGATAAACAAAGAATGAAATATATTAAGAGTCTTTTTGAAAAAATGGGATTCTCAAAAAAAGAAGCTGAATTTCGTAGTAGAATTTGGTACCTATATGTAGTTGGAGAATTTATGGTTTTTAGTGACAAAAAAGAAAGTTTAAAGAATCTGAAAGAAAAGCATAAATTTTTTACTTCAAAATAAATATTAGTTGAATACCTGCTTTAAATTATCAGCATTCTTGTTCATTACTTCCATATAATTTCCTGTACCGGGATCATTGGAGCAGGGATTGAATACAGCACTTTGAATATGCATTTCTGCTAAAAGGTCTTTAATTTCCACTCTAGGCTCATCTTCCCATATCATCCACATAGCGGGATGATTCTCAAGGATAATATTAAGCTCCTTCAACTGATCAGCCCCGGGCATTTCATCAGGTTCCCAGTGAACGCTCTTCAGATTCAGGTCGTATCGTCTGGCCAAATATTGATAGACAGGATGGGATGACAAAAGTGGCTCTTTCGGATTACTAGAAACTATATTCAAAATCTTATTATTTAAATCCTCAAGGTCTTTCCTTAATGATTCGTAATTTCTGATAAAGCTATCTTTAGACTCGGGCATCATCTTGATAAATGCTTCTTTTATTGAATCAGCTTGCTTAATCGCTAAGAGTGGGTCGAGCCAAGTTGTGAAAGCAACTTCACCATGGGCATGCTCCCCTGAGGGTCCGTGAGAATGCGTAACTGTGTCTTTAAGAGGTATGTAATCAGCTTTAAAACTTTTTGAGGTATTTAGGAGCTTTGATTTTGGAAGTGTTGCTTTATCTATCCATTTAGCGTAATCAGCTCCATTCAACAGTATTAGATCAGCCTGCTGATACTGCCTGACAACTTCCCTTTTGGGAGACCAAAATGCGGGATCAACATCTGAAGGTACAGGAAAATAGACATTGACTTTATCGTCTCCAATCCTCTCTGCAAAGTATTGTAAAGGATAATTTACTGTATAGATATTAAGATTTTGTTTTTGGTTTTCAGCATTAGATATATTAGTACATATTGGTATTAATAATATCAAAAAAATAGTATTAATGACTAGAACATTTTTATACCAATTCCTTTTGCTCACAGTTTTATTTAACATGCTATATCATTAGGCTCAGAAACGTATCCTATCCTGTTATCAAAATTAAAAAAGAAAGTAAAATCACTGCCAATTACTTACTTATTCGTTATTACGACATGTACTGCTCCCCTTTTCTCAAACTCGGTTTGAGTTGGATTTCAGAAGATTAGATGTCTCCTTAGGATTCTTCTAATCTCCCGTCCCACTAGGCCCAGCACAAAAACTGACTTTATCTATTGCAAAAAATATCTGAGCAATCTTAGAGCAAATAATCAATTATTAACTGGAGTTACAATATTGAACCAAAACTCAAATATATCGAGTAGGGATACCAACTCCGTTAGTTTTTCTTTGTTGCCTGTAACTGTGATCTCCCCAGCTTCGATTTTGTCATCTAGCGTGCCGTTTCCTAAAAGGACATCGTTTAGAGAAGTACGTGTTAGTGTAATGGTCGCGTCCGCATTAGGCACTTGTTTATTGGCTGAATGATTAATCGCGCTGTTTTCGAGTCCGAGTATGTACTGCTCGCCCGTATCGGTAAAGTCGAAGTTAAGCGTTATGGTTTTCCCATCCGCTTTAGGACCGTTTAGCCTCATTCCTATCCAGTCAAACAGGAGATCAAGATTCATGGCACGAATAGTGTCAGGACTTGCAGTGTCAGGCGCTCCAAGGTCAACAACACCTTCCCTGAGTTCCTTTGCTCCGCTTAGATAGAAATTGCGCCACGGTCCTGACTCTGCCTGATAACCCATTTGCTCAAGGGCATCGGCCTGAAGATTGCGAGCGGCCTGATTATCGGGCTCGGCAAAAACCACATGATTCACCACCTGCGCCACCCAACGGTATTCACCTTTATCGTAGGATGCTTTGGCGTTCTTAAGCACATTGTCGGCTCCGCCCATGAACTCAACATACCTTTTGCTTGCCTCTACGTCCGGCAGCACATGAAGCGTCGCAGGGTTGCCGTCAAACCAGCCTAGATAGTGAACGTAGGTTGATTTCATATCGTGGTTTTTCGATCCGTAATATCCGCGATTGGACCACACATTGTCCAAGCTCTTCGGAAGATCGAGCATCTCAGCGATCTCAACCATCTTGTAGCCGTGGTTCGCAAGCCTAAGCGGCTGGTCGTTAATATAGCGGTATAGGTCGCGCTGCAATTTGAGGTGATTGACGATCTCTTCATTACCCCATACAGGCCAGTGATGAGGCGCGTATAGTACTTCCACCTCGCCGCCCCAGTTGTTTATTGAGTCGTTCAGATACTTTGACCATGCTAACGGATCTCGTATCTTTGCTCCGCGTAGAGAGTATGTGTTATGCAGTGTGTGTGTCGCGTCTTCGGCCGTACAGAGTGCTTTTTTCTCGGGGATATAAAAGAACATCTCGGATGGTGCCTCGGACCCCGGAGCCATCCAGAATTTATATGTGAGGCCGTCTATGTTCATCGTCTGTCCGTTGGTTTCGATAATATCCGTAGGGGGAATTAACGTCACGGTTCCGAAAGACGTTGTCGGCCCGAGCCCCGCTCCTACCTGTCCGGTAGGGGATTGAGGAAGGAGGTTTCCGTACATATAGCTTGCCCTCCGGCTCATGGCGTTCCCCGCCATCACGTTCTCTGCTACCGCGTGATCAAGAAACCCGGAAGGGGCAATGATCTTAACCTTCCCGGCTTTTACATCGTCCTCGGATACTACTCCTCTTACTCCGCCGTAGTGGTCAACGTGGCTGTGTGAATATATAACTGCTTTCACCGGTTTCTTGGGACGGTGCTGATAGTATAGATCGAGCGCGGCTTTCGCCGTCTCTGCCGAGATCAGTGGGTCGATTATTACTATTCCCTCGTCGCCCTCGATGAATGTTATGTTAGACAGATCAGCTGCTCTTACCTGATAAATGCCGTCACTTACCTTAAACAGTCCACCGATCAGGATTAGCTGAGACTGGCGCCAAAGACTTGGGTTTACGGTATCAGGTGCAGGCTCGCCTTCTTTAATGAATGCTAATTTACTAATATCATATATAGTCTGACCTTTTTCATTCTTGACTACTCCGCCGTCCGGCAGAGGGGCGATAAATCCCTTATGCGCGTCCTCAAAACTCTTCGTGTCCAAGAACGGCAATTGTTTTAGAAGCTTGGCATTAGCGTCTTTGGTCGTTTGAGTAGCATCTTTAGGTTTATCCTGCGCAAACGAACCCTTTGCATAGAAACTCATTGCTACAAAAACAATAAAAAGTAAAATTTCGAATGAAGAAAATGATCTACTAAATTTGGTCATAAATGCCCCCTTAGTTTTTATTATTATTTTGGTACTTATTATAAAGTATGTACAACTCCCCTTTTGTCAATCAGCGTTTAAGTGGGAAGCCTGATGCTTGTAGTACACTTCCTCTGCCTGTATAGGTGTACGGTATCCATGTGCTGAATGAAGGTAACCGCTTTGAGTTTTTACTAGCTTAATTCTACTAGTTTCTTAATGGGGGAGCAGTATTGAACAAACTTAGATACTTTCTTGAGCGTTCCTGTATCCCTATCTCCGCA
>Ga0307380_10002227_pt1 | contig 27722 bp, 32 predicted proteins | sample UN3MG_FD_202239 | JGI IMG/M metagenome (GOLD analysis project Ga0307380, IMG submission 202239) | Soil microbial communities from Risofladan, Vaasa, Finland - UN-3 | ecosystem: Environmental > Terrestrial > Soil > Coastal area > Acid sulfate soil | place: Finland: Risofladan, Vaasa | collected... | reverse complement strand
TGTACGAGTCACACACATATTAGACTCTAGACCATTGTAAACCAAGTATTGTAAGGGACTTAATTGACCCAAACTTTCATGGGGTCTTTCCCCATTGTAATATAGCAGAAAATCAATCATTTTGTCATTGAATAGTTCAGGCTCATGGATAAGATAGAGATTTGGATTAATAAACTTATCCTGTAGAGTCCTATTAAACCTTTCAATTACTCCATTTATCTTTGGACACCTGGGGTAGGTAAAAAAGTGAGGGATGTTTTTTCTTCTAAGATAACTATCAAACTCATCTAGGAACTCCAGACCATTATCTGTCTGAACTGCTCTTATCCTCAAGGGGTAAACATATTCAAGTTTGATAAAAAAGTCCTTGGCATTTCTGCTGTTAAGTTTAGGATACATTAAAGAAAAGGAGAATTTTAATTTCACATCTATAGCAGTAAAGATATACTTTTTAAGGCCATCAACAAACTTGCAGATACTGTCCATCTGGAGATAGCCATAATGTTCAGGTTTAGGAGCAAATCTCACCCTTAATCTTTTAGTTTTCCAGGATGATGGTTTCCTAAAGGAAGGGCAGGGATTGTTGTTTTTAGTTTTAAAGTAATTGTTTCTTTTCAGGGTCTTGCCTATGGTTGATTCAGCAAGAAGGTTAAAGTTATTCTCCTGACAGAACTGATCCAGCAAGGGTTTAAGCTTCTTTTTCCCAGGAGAATATTTCTTCTCTCTTAATCTTCTTATCTCTTGGATTACTCTTAAATCAACCATTGAAGTCCTAAAACTATGTGGTTTGGTTGATTGAGGAATTAGAGAGGTTAATTTTCCCTGATTAACCTTAAATCTTTTCTTCCATAAGAATATGGTGGCTCTTTTAACCGGAAAAGCTTTTAAGGTAGTCTTAGTCCCAAACTCATTATGGAAGTTAATCACCTTTAATCTGAATTGGGCTACCTTTGTGGTATCATATCTTAAAAGGCTATAGGTAATCATACTAAACCTCCTATAGCCTTTTATCTTATCAAAAAGAGAAAAATATCTTGAAGGAACTCCCGTTTTTCCAAAACTAATACCACTCATTAAACATTCTTAGAGTCTAATATGTATCGTAACTTATTCAGAATAACTGTCATTTACCGTCATCCTGAAATTGTTTCACTAACGTCATTCCCGCGAAAGCCACGCTAAGCGTGGCGAAAGCGGGAACCTATAAAAATAATGAATTCGTAAGGACTCTAAATCTTCCCCCTCTGTTATCCTGAACTTATCGCCCTTCCGTCATCCTGAACTTGCCTGTCTGCACAGACAGGTTTCAGGATCTATAAAAATTAACCCGTCTTTATCGTCATTCCGCACTTGATGCGGAATCTATATAAATAAAAATACCGTTAGCTATTGCAAATCAATAAAAAAAAGCTAATAATAAAATAAGTTAAAAAATTAAGGAAAGGATGATTAGTTGTTAGTATTGTTTTTTGAAGATTCTAAAAAAAAGTTATATAAATAAAAACAGATTAAATTTTTAAAAAGGAGGAAAAATGGTAGAAGAACCAGTAGAAGTAGCAGTAAGGCATGAAATACCTTCCTCTCCACAACAATTAAAAGAGGGAATGCTTCTTTCATTAATAACCGATAAAGAAATGCACGAGTTTGGTTTTTCTATGATGAATTTTGATGCGATGCTGGAAGCTGGTTATTTTAGCCCTAATTCCTTGGCTAATGCTTTATCACATTTTGACCGCTCACTCATGGATGACAAAGCAAAAAAAGCAGTCATGAAACATTTTGGTGACTTGATGTTTGTCCGTGTTAAAGAAATTCGCGGTAAAAAAGGGTTTGATAGAGACGCAGATGTAACCGTTCCGGTAGAAGAAATTTATTTTTCAAATGAAGTAACTGAAGATAGAGGTATAAACGTAAATCCCAAGAAAGATGAAGAAAGAAAGAAAACAGATGCAAAAATTAGGAGTTTTTTTACGGTCAGGGATGTGAAGGGTTTGGGAGTTGACGAAGCTTTTGAGCTTTTAAAACGAGAAGGCGACCATTGGGATTTAAATCCTGATCCGCAAATAAATCTCTATGCTTTTGCTTCCCGGGTCGCCGCTTTAGTAAAATTATAAGAACCTTGCTTGATGTTCAAAGAGCGAAAGTAAGGTTGAGGTGTTTAAAAATCCTTGGGAGCAAGGCAAGAACCCAAGCAACAATAAAATAATAAACATAAAACCTGCCCTAAAAATAAAAACATTAGTTTATTGGTGGTTTAGTTTTTCCTCGGGCTTTATAATTTTTTTTAATTCAATTTAGGATTATTTTACAAAACAGATTTCGGAAATTATTCAGCAATTAAAGTTTAAATTTTACTTATCCAATTTCAAAACTCTTTTCCTATGTCTTTCTCCCCCAACCTTCCTGACAAAAAAATCAGCTATCTCTTTGTCCACCTAATATTGAAGTTTATATAAAAAGTGTTAAAGTAATATTGTATACTTTCTTTAGTCAAGGGGAAAATGACAGCAAGTGAAACAGAAGCAGGTATTAATCCAATAACTATTATGCCTCCAGATGAATTTAGGAATATGAGAAGGTTTGACGTGCTTTATAGACTACCCTTTGAGGGAACCACGAGTTTAGCTGCTCAAGGTTTCTGCGAGTTTTCCGGAGATGTAAGACTGAATCGCTTTAACCCTATTGCTCTAGCAAGGTTATTATCTAACTTAAATTTTTTACCTGCCAATGCAAGAACAGGCGTTATTGAATCGCTTGATGAAATGATTACTTCACCCCCTCAATTTTATGCTGAAGCAACTGCTGATGGCAGACGAACCATGTCTATATCTGATAAGTATTGGGATGAAACGGAGGCAGAAAGAATGAGCGCAGTTGATGCAATCAATGAGTTTTTTGAACCAGTTAGAAATACTGAGGGTCCTCAAGATGCTTTTGGATTATTGGACTATTATGAGGAACCCGAAGGATATAGATTGGCTGATGAACCTGAAATAAAGATTAATAGACTTCATGAATACCTTCAAAAAACGCTAGCTACTGAGGTAACGCAAAAATTAACAACGGAGGGTACACCTCTTTCTCCTGGTGCATTTTTAAGTGCTATGGAAAAAGGTCTTTATTCTCTGACTCCGGAAGGGCCTGTAAAAGAGGCGGTAGCGGGATTTTTGGTTTTCTCAAGAGAAATGCAGACTGGCCATTTTGAACCTATTAGCCTAGCCCGTATGTTATCGGGTTTATCTTCCTTACCTATTACTTTAAGAACTAATATGTGTGAACTTACCTTAGGACAATTGTTAGACAAAGAAGACAAAAAAAGAGGTCTTCTCCGTCTTTTTCAAAAACACTATGGGTATCCAGATAAACCAGACCCTACAGCCCCGATTAGTTATGCTCAAGTAAAGGATATACCTCTGTCTTCAACCTATACACAAGCAACGGACGAAGAAAAAATGAGGGCAATCAGGAACATAGCAGGTTCTTTTAAGGAGTTAGGAGTTGATCACCGTGGACTTCTTTATGGTTTTGGCTTATTACAACGAAACGCAGGTGGAGTCGTTGCTTTACATCCCTCACCGGTATTCAGTTTGAATCAGTTTATTGCATGCGTTGATAGAGTAATTAAAACACCAGATCAGGTAATACAACCTTTAAGAACTTAAATAATAAGCTAAAAGAGCAACAATTAAACTTTATCCAATTTCAAAACTCTTTTCCTATGCCTTCCACCCTCAAATTTTTCTTTCAAAAAAACATCTATAATCTCTTTAGCCACATCTTCACCAATTACCCGTCCTCCCAAACACAATACATTAGCATTATTATGCCTTACAGCCATTCTGGCCATGTATTCATTGGTGCATACAGCGGCTCGAATGCCTTTAAACCTATTGGCGGCAATACTCATGCCAATACCTGCTCCGCAAATCAAAATCCCTTTTCCACCGGTTTGCAAAACTTTCCGGCAAAGTTTTTGAGCAATATCAGGATAATCCACGGACTTGGAAGAATAGGTCCCCAAATCTTTACAGCAAATTTTCTTTACCTCTAAGTACTCAAGGATTACTTTTTTTAAGGCAAAACCACCATGATCAGAAGCAACATAAATCATAACTTAATTTATTATAATGAACCATTTTTGGAAAATGAAAGCCCAAGCCATTCCCGCGGTGAAATCTTATTCTCATCCTCAATTTAATCTTAACACCTATTTCAAAAAGAAAAAAGTCGAATTTTTTTAGTAATTTTTTAAAAGTATTCTACAAAGTCGTTACTAACAAATCCGCTAATGGTAAAGCTTCTTCTGATGTTTGTATCCCCGAACATTCTAATAAATTTTTAACTTCACCCTCTTCTCCAGGAGTAATATGAAGTAGGCTGGGACCTATGAAACCGCGAGGCATTCTACCAGTAGCCGCTAGTACTAGCACTGTCTCTACCTCATTTAATAATACTGTTTTAGATCCACCTGTTTCACTTCTTCCTTGATGAATTATCGTAGCCATTGTTTAATTTTACCAAAGAAAAAAAATAAATCAACTTTTATAGGGTATAATTTCTAAAAATAAAGATAATCCTCAAATTAAAGCTCAATAATGATATAATTATGATTAATTGCGTCTGTAGCTCAAGGGATAGAGTATCTGTCTTCGGAACAGAGGGTTGGAGGTTCGAGTCCTCCCAGACGCACCTTAAAATTTATAAATTTTAAGGTGTAAACACTGTAAATTAGTAGATTTTAAAGCGTGAACACTTTAAAATCTAAACAATAATTAGAAAAATAAACACTTTGAAGGTCTTTTGTAATATTATTTAATTCTACAAGGTTTCTATTGGCGTAGTTCTTATTGGTATCCTTAAGGCTGCTAATAAACCTTCCGCTCCGTTCACTCCATAGTCGGTTTGAAGGCTAAAGGGATACGATCTATTTGTTCACGTGTCATCTGATCTAAATAACCACCACCCTCTAACATCGCTATCATTTCGCCCCTTTCTAAGGTGTATGGGAACCTAGTTAGCTTTCCTCCTATTATCTCAACCGTCTTTTCTGCCATATCGTTCTATTTTAGAAAAATTTATTAAAAAAGTCAACTATGGGATACGAGGATACAATATATTTAGGATTTTATTTTCTATTAAATTTCGGTAACGATTAATAAATTACCTTGAAGATTTTTCTTAATATTTTTAATCCTAGATATTATCTATTGTTATTCCCAATCGTACCAAAGTACCCTCCACGGATTCTTCTTTACCAAGAGGTGCACGAATAAGTAAAGAGTCAGAGGCAGCTGCCATTTGTTCTGGTGTCATTGTAAGGAAATCACCCCTAATATAAAGCACCCGTAATGCTTCATCACCATGCAACAGGTAACCAGTTTCGTCTTTTCTTCCTATCCTTCCTAATCTCTTTGCCATTAAAATAATTTTATCAAAAATAATTAACTTAGTCAACTACTATAGGGTGTAATATATTTAAAACTTTACGCAAAAATTTTATCAATTGCCAGATTTGTCAAGTTTTATTATAATACTTAATAAAACTAGATAAATGAAAAAGTGGTTTGTCTATATTGCTTTGTGTAAAGAGGGTTCATTATATACAGGTATAACAACCAATATTAAAAGGCGAGAGATAGAGCATAATACTGATAACAAAACCGGCGCAAAGTGTTTACGTCCCAAACGACCAGTAAAAATTATTTATAAAGAAGCATATAATAATCAAAAAGAAGCAGCTAAAAGGGAAAGTGCCATTAAAAACTGGAAACGGAAATATAAATTAAATCTTATTAAAAAATAACTTAAAGAATTTATTTGAATAAACAGGGTTTACACCAAAAATATTTTATAAACAGGGTTTACCCTGTAAAGTTTACTAACTTTACAGGGCCGCTAGCTTGGGCCAGAGGCCCATCCGCCTTTGGCGGACAATTAAAAAATGTATTATGTTTATATTTTAAAAAGCATAAAAAATGGAAAAAGCTATGTAGGCAAGACAAAAAAGAACGTATGGTTAAGGTTAAAGGAACATAATAGTGGAAGTAATAGGTGGACAAGGAATAATCATCCCTTTGAGTTGGTATATTATGAGAAAATATATTGTTGTAAGGATTTGGATTACAGAGAGAAATTTTTTAAGTCTGGACAGGGAAGAAAATTAGTAAAAATTATTGTAAATAATTTTAAGATGGGCCGCTAGCTCAATTGGCAGATCAGGCGTCGCCTGGCTCTTGAGCACTTAGACGCAATGTTTAAAGTTTATGTATTGAGAAGTCAAACAACCGGGAAAATTTACATTGGTTATACCAATGATTTACTAAGACGGTTAAATAGGCATAATAAAATTTTAAAAACAAAAAGAACAAGCTATACATCTAAAAATAAAGGGCCATGGATTTTAGTTTATAAAGAAAAGTACCAGTCAAGAAAGGAAGCTTTAATTAGAGAAAAGTATCTAAAATCACATAAGGGAAGAGATTTTATAAGGGAAATTTTACGGGTTTACCCTGTAAACAGGGCCGCTAGCTCAATTGGCAGAGCAAACGCCTCTTAAGCGTTAGGTTTTGGGTTCGAGTCCCAGGCGGCTCACACTTCGGCAGGCTCAGTGTAAAAGTTAAATAAGGTTTATTTTTAGTTTCTAAACTGCCAACAATCTTTCGCTAAAACTGCAATAGAAGTAATTTTATAACCAAGCACTTTCGTAGGAATGATCTACATTCCAAGGCCCCTCCACAAATTCAACTATAGTTTCCATAATTAAAGGTGCGCGTTGAGGATCTTGAGAAGCTACTATAATAACATCTCTAATAAATTGTGCGTATTCGCACGATCGCCTTATATTTCGATGCGCCGTAATTTCGTCAAGTAACCGTTGTCCTTTTTCAGGACCAACAGAACCCTGCTTTTCTAACCCAAGAACAATTTGTTCTATGTTTTGTCTCATACTTATTTTATTAAGATTTATTTTATAAATTGGTAAATTCTCTAATTATTCTGGTAAACCAATTAATTCCAATATTAAATTCGCAATTATACACCATTTTTCACAAAATCCGAATAATTTTTTATAAACAAAGAATTATAGTATTAAAGTAGGATTAGATGATTCTGTCGGTTCTTTATCAGCTTCTGTTGCTTCTATAAATCCAACTACCTTTTTCATCATCCAAGCAGCATGAGCACTATCTGGGTCAACACCAGCTCTCATAATAGTGTTTATAAGATAAAGCGCATATGGGCAACGTGTTAAATCTTCCAACTCTCTTGTGATTGTTCTAACCAGTACTTCTCCCTTGCCTGCTGCAATTTTTTCTTGGGTTTCTAACAAACCAACATATGCTTCTAGTTGAGTTTTCATATTTATACTTTTAATATAATTTTAAGAATTTTTACTATTACAGAAGCACGGTAGGATCAGAATTTTGACCGGAAGTATCTAGGGCAGGATCACTTAAAACTCTTTGAAGAAATTCCCTTCCTAAATCCGGATCCATAGATGTATACGCTCTTTCAACATAACCCTCTAAGGCTATAGCTAAAGGACAATTTCCCATTGATTCTCTTTGATTAGCCGCAATAATTTTAAGAACTCTATTTCCCTGAGTTTCATCTAAAATATTATGTTCTATTAGACGTCCAACCATGAACTCCGTAGTTAATTGTATAGCCATTTCCTCTTTTTTAACTTGAATAATAAAATTACTGTATTTTAACAGAAACGCTAAAATTTTTCAAAAAATTCATATATTAGTAATTCTTATTTTTTTTACTTCCCCAATAATTCTGCTAGAATATTACTTAATAAAATTTTTAATTAATTATATGAATCTTTATTTTAAATAAATTAATTTTTAAAAATAAAAGTATCAGTTGAGCCTGCAATTCTTCCTAGTCGGTCATGTAAGATGTCTTCCAGCTGGCAAATCACGGCACCTCGGGAAATTAGACCAACCCATGACTACTTAAAAGACAGTAGCTAATATTTGTAATATTTGTCCAAAAAGTTGAATAATAAGGAAAAATTTGATACAACAGCCACATTAATTATTAGTATATTTATATATAAAAATTCAAAAGGAATTTAGAATATGAGTGAACTTACACCATTAGACCTTTTAGGACTCCCTGAGGAAAAAAAGGGTCTCATGCTAGCAGTAACAAGACAGCGTGTTAGATATACGTCAGAATTTATTGAACTTTTTGGGCCTACAACTTCGCTTGGAGCTGATGGTGAAACATTAGAAGCAGTATTGGAACAGGCTAAAGCCGATCTTCAGCTTCTTTTGCCATAACAGCCATTTTTTATTTTCAACAATTTCCAATAAAATCCTGGCCTGTAAAAAAAGATAATAAACATCTTAAACTGCTAAGTTTAACCTCTTCATTATGGAACTTATACAGTTTTCGACCTTTCCAATCATAAAATTGTTAATAGTGACTATAGATTGTAGCTTTACTTAAAAAATTTGATAAACTTGATATACTTTGATATACTTAAGTCGTCATGTCAGTTATTAGTATAATTTTTAAAAATTACCAGCTGGCAATAAATTGCAAAAAAATCATCGCCTAAACCTGCACACAGCCTCATCTCAACTTTACCCAGAAAAGGGTTTATTAAGCATGGTAAAAGCTAGGCATTACCACAACTAACAAATCAAAATACCTCGGATAATTTTTTATCTCTCCAAAAATCTGCTAAAATGTAGGTAATAAATTTTTACTTTAAAGGAGCTGATTTTGATGGGAGCTCCAGAGGATGTTGATCCAAAGCAATATTTTGATCAAAAACTCAAAAAATTAGGCTTTGATGAAGGAGAAAGAGAAGGTGCGTTTTCTATTGCTTTAATCGGAGCAACTCTTAAAGGAGAAAAGTTTACTACAAAAGTAGCTGATGAGTTTTTGGCTTGGATGCAAGGTTTAGAGGGGGCTCCGGAGAGCAAAGAAGGCTAAGTCACCATGAATTTAAAAAAAACCGCTTCTATTTTTTTAATAATTATTTTTTCTCTTTTTACAGCTTTTTTGGTCTCTTACAATCTTAAAAAACTCCTTTTTAGCAACCAAAACCTAAAAGTTTTAGGTTTTTTGCCTTACTGGAATATAACAGAGGATTATCAAGTGAATTTTAAAAAAATAGACCAGCTTATTTATTTCAGCCTTATGGTCAACGAACTGGGAGAATTTGACCAAACAGACCCTGGTTTTACCAATTTTTACTCGGATAAACTTGATAATCTCATCAAGCAAGCTAAGGAAAACAACAAGCAAGTCCTCTTATGTATTGCTTCCTTTGATGCTGAGGTAATGTACCAAGTAACCTTGAATCCGGAAATTAGAAAAAAACTGATTGATAACATTATCTGGGCGCTTCAAGAAAAAGATTTTGACGGCATAGATATTGATTTTGAATATTTTTGGCAAATCGGCCATGAAGAAGTTTTCGGCGACAATTTCAATATCTTTCTTACAGATCTTAAAAAAGCGATGACTGAAATTAACCCTCAGCTTATCTTATCAGTTGATATCTACCCAAAGGCGATTATTGAAAACCATCCTTACAAATTTACCAAACTAAACCAAATCAGCGATCAAATAATAATTATGGCTTATGACTATACGGTTAGCATTGCTCCTCATTCGGGTCCCATCGCGCCCATCGAAACGGATTTCCGCTTGCAAATAGAGGACAATTACTCTATTTCTCAAACAATCAAATCCCTACCGGGGAAAATTAGCCTTAAAAAGGCTTTTTTAGGTATTCCTTTATATGGTTATGAGTGGCAAACCATAGATAAAGAATACCGCAGTCAAGTAATTGGCGGCAAAGGGGAAACCATCCTTTACGGAAAAACCGAAACATTAATTAAAGAAAAAAATCCCCAAATAAATTGGGATAGTCTGGCTCAAAGTCCTTGGCTGGTTTATGAGGAAAACAGGCTATACTACCAGTTATATTTTGAAAACCAGCAATCGTTAAAAGTTAAATATAATGTTGCTGGAAACTCAGGACTTGAGGGTATTGCTTTCTGGGCGCTTGGCTACGAAGAAGAAGGAAATAAAATGTGGGATTTTTTTAAAAAATAAATATGACAGACCAAGAAGCGTTTATACCAACTAACGTATTACCATATTCAGAAGTAAAAACAGGTTTAGAAATTCCTAGTCCAGCTACTTCTAGAAAAGACGGCAGATTTGTAGCTTTGTTTAAATTTTTCCGTAGAGGGAACAGGGTAACTTTGCATCGAAGACCGTAACCTTAATATAACCAGCTATTTTACCCATATTATCAAAGTATTTGAAGATTTCAGGTTTGTGCAGGAATTGAGAGAGGAGATTGCTAAACTAAACCTGATTTTTATTTCAATCTAATGGTATCAAAAATTGTTCTATAGGGCTCTTCTAAACAATAAATAACGGTCATTATCTCTGCTCTGCTCTTTAAGAATGCTGCCCTGTATTTAGAGCAACTATTATCAGTTACAAAACCAGCCCCAACACCAGAAGGTGATGAATAATTACCATTAAAATCATAGTAATGACCTAATAAGTCATTTGATGATATCTCTTGAATGCTCAAAACTCCTTCCTCACCATCTTTACTAATTTTATTTGTCCTACTTCTTTCAGCTAATACTTTTGTTGAAAATTCACCATCAAAAACCTCATTGGTGTCTTTAGGTATTGAAAAAATTGAAATCTCCATAATTATTGAGCCTGTCTTTCCATATAAATAAAAAGTCTTTGACTCTTCTGCTGGACCGCCAAAAATATCATGAACTCGTTTATTTTCAGGATGTTTAAAATAGATGTGTTTGTTCTCGTAAACTTCCCATACAATTTCTTCACCGCTAGTTGATTTGGGTTTAGTTAATACTTTACTCGTAGGCTGAACGTCCAGATTTTTACTCTTTACAAATAGGAGGATACAAACAGCGGCAATAAATAAAACAAAGAATAGTATTATTGATTTATATCTTTTCTTAACCATTACAATCTAATTATAACAAACTTGGGTATATTAAATTCCAACTGGCTCCCCCTACGGGACTTATTCCGCAACAAAGAAATTGAGATAAATATTGATTTAAATGAGCTGAAAAATCTTTTTGAAGTCTTTAAGTTAACTCAAATAACTACCGCTATAGCTATTTAGTAGCTTCCCTGAATAGAAAGATTTTAAAACTTAAGAGGTCTATATTTTGAAGGTCCATAGACACTATTCCCAAAAACCCTAACATGATAGGCACTAAACCTAAATCCTTCTTCACTGTTAACAACAGTATTGCTGCTATTACAATCATTGCAAGTCCAATCCAAAACATTGGCTTATTCACTTTCTTAGTTTTTTGTTCCATTTCCATATAAGTTTACTATAACAGAAAACCACCTGTTTGTGATTTTCTTAACCTAGCTCCCCCACCATCACCTAACACGAACTTTAAAAAAGCCAAAATGCTTTTTAGTCATCAAATAAAACAACTGCATTTCTAATCCCTCTAGGTTGAGGAGCAGCATAATAAATCTTTCTATTGTAATCAGCATTATATGGGGGAACATTAACTATTTCACCTTTAATATACAAGGAGGCCGCTCCACCTGGATCAAAAGCCATTGCTCTTTTTACTCCCATATTTAATAAAACATTCGCCGTCTCCTCATAAGTCACTCCAAAACTATCACGAGTTCTACTATTAAACACCACTCCGATAATCTCATTTTTTTTACCAATCCCCAGAGCAATTTTTGGCCCTCGTTGATTAAGTCGATCATTTCTAGACGCTTGGGATCTTAATGAATGTTTTGTTTTAAAACCTTCCAACTTCATATCAATATTCAACTTGTCATTTTCCAGCAAAAGCGGTCCAGCTCCCACCGCTTCTCCCACTCCTTCCCATTCTTTGCCCAACTCTAAAGCAAAATCTATTTCCTTTCCTGTCTGATAGAACTTAGCAAAAAAATTATCATAAATTTCTCGAGGAAAGGATAGAGTAATCCCCACCGGTAACAATGTTCTTTTCGGATTAAAAGCCCTCTTGAACCGTGATTTATAAACCGCCACAATCTTTTTACCGCAAATAGTTACTAATACTCTATTCTTAAGAGGGGCTTTTTGGTCAAACATAAGATTATAAACCGCCACCTCATCAGCAACTAATTCTTCCAAATCAGGATTAATCTGTTGCTTTTGCCAACTAACAATAGATTGCTTACCATACTCTTCAACCCACAGTTTTCCTGCTGTTAAACTTAATCGCTTAATCAGAACTTCACCGCTCTTTTTAAAAGCCAGCACTGGACGATTATATAAAGGTAAACTCAAAATCTTACCCTGATGAATTGCCAAACCTAAAGGCGTTCCTATATATTCCTCTGTTAAACCCAACTTGCCCACCAACTCATTATTTAAAATAAACCCGCCATTAAAACCCAATAAGACTTTCTTTTTCTTCTGTTTCTCTATTTTTTTAACTAATTGCAATAAGACCTCATCTCCTTCTTTCCGGCTTTCTATTATTTCAAAACAGCCACTCCCAGTCAGTTTAAAGTAAGCACCGGTCCACGCTAAACCATCTGGGTGTTTCCCGCTAAATTTACTCCAAACCAAATTCTTTTGACCAACGGGTTTTTGTTGACAGTTTTTAATACTTGTTTTTAAATTCTCTCCTGTTTCATCTTGTCTGGATTTTACTTCTTCCCAAAACTTCCTTTTTTTATTTCCCGCCCTTATTAACTCTCGATTAAACCCTTTAAGCTGCTGTGTAGGTACAGGATAATTTAAAACTGGCCTTAAACCTGCCGGTACAAACTGAAAAAAAGTTTTATTCTTAACTAATCCAGAAAAATTAGCAAACTCTAAAGAATCAACTCTTCCAAAACGAAAACTATCAATATCCAAAAGGTCCAAACTAACAAAATTGTCTTCCCCTCTGGCAAAAACTACTTCATTCTTCTCTTTTATTGCCACCAAAATATTTTTAACTTTTTTATTTAATTGATAAAAATTAATACCTTGACAATAAACAGGCAGGGATAAAATTTTTACCAACCCTTTCCGCCTATACTGTCGCAGTAATCGAAAACTGGGTTTCTTTAAAATAATCTCCAAATCATTTTTAGTCACACTGCTGGAAAAAGGTTTACTGCTCACCACTAAGTAAAATCTTATTGAGCTACCTTTCTTCAACCTTTTCGTTATCAACCCTTCAGTTAAAACCTTTAAATCCATCATCACATCTTTACTGTCTCCCAAAAAAAACATCACCTCTTGTGGTTGCTTGACCACTTTTTTATAAAATAAATCAGTATTAAAAGAGTCAATATTGGGGAATAAAAATTTCAATTTTTCTCTCCAAGTGCTCTCAAAGTTATAATCATTTTCTAGTAAGACCTGTTGAGAATTAAAATTTTCTTCTTTGACCCCTGACTGCAAAAAAGGATCAAACTGCTCCCCAAAAATCTTATTAGATAAACAAACTACTACTCCTCGTAACTCCTGTTCTGTTAACTGATGAAAAAGATACTTTTTATTTGTTCTGTTTCGATAATTCAAACTATGATCAATAATCATTTTTTCCTTCCCCCATGTCAAACAAAATACTTTCTCTATGGCTTTAAAAAATAGCCAGCGTTTTTTAGGCTCAAGCTCTACTTGATCCACCAACTGACGTCCAAAAGCAAATATTCTACTTTTTAAATCCAATTGCTCTATCCTAAAAAAAGAAGGGTCAATCAATGATTTAAGATAAAACAAAAAACCGCTAGGAATATAGCCAGGAAAATAGGTTCTATTTCTCCCTCCTACAATTTCTTTAATTGAATTTTTTCTAAAATTCAAAACTTTTCTTAAAGACTGATAGACAATTTTTCTTGTTTGGCCATTACTTGTTGTTTGTTGCCAAAGCTTTTCTAATATGTAAATAAATTGCTTTTGTAAAGCTTTAAAGGTAAAGCGGGCGGTTACTATTTTTCTATTAGCCCTAAGCAATTGTTTTCTTTTTTCCTTTGAAATAATAAATGGCACCAACTCACGCACGAGATTTTGATCATTATCTTGCCAAACAAATACCTTTAACCCCGATGTTACTTCTTTATAAGTCTGATAAGGACTAAATGGATTAACCACTAAAGGTACGCCAGCCGCCGCACTTTCAATAATCGGTAAGCCCCTACCTTCTGTTTGACTTAATAAAAAAACCAAATCAGAAATTCCATATATCTCACCTATCCCTAACTCTTTCAAACCTTCTGTTAAAAAATTATCATTACTATCCTTGCCAAATTTAAAACCAACAAAAAAACTACTTTTTAAATCTGGAGATAATTGTTGATAACAATTCACTATCTCTCTTTTTATTTTTTGAAAATACTCAAAATGCCCAGAAACAATCGGTCCGGTAATAAATAAAAGAACTTGTCTTTCCTTCTCCACCAGATGTTTTTTAAATTCTCTATCTTCAAATAAATACTTTAAGACTTCAAAGTTTTTCTCTATTTGTTTTCTTTCAATTATCCGTGTCGGTTGAAGAAACAATAAAGTAGTTGTCGGAGAAAATCTCACCTTTTTTTTAAAACCAATAATAAAAGGCTTTTCTTCCTTTACTTGACGGTTAATTTGTAAATCTCCAGGTTCAAAAACGATTGACTTTTTATATAAAGAGCCAAAAAGAAGATTAAGTTTATGATATGCTTTCTCTTTTTGTAACCAAGTTAAAGACTTAAACTTTTTTGCATCTATAGTTGTGCCTATTTCAGTCACATTATTGGGATTCAATCCCTCTTCTTCAATCAGTGTTTTGCTTTGCAGCTTACTAATATTAACTTGTGTCCAAAACTGACTTCTCCAAGGAAAGAGCAGTTTAATTATGCTAAAAAACTCTCCTAAATCAACATTGATAAAAAAATGATCCCTCACTCCTGGTTGTTCGCCTTTCCGCCGATCACTAGGATTTTTCCCACCCTCCCAGTAAAAATCATGATTAATATTAATTACTGGTATACCAAGAGTCTCACTTACAATAACTGTGGCTAAGGTTAATGAAAGATTCCCAGGATTAGAAGCTACATTAGAAAGAACCAAACAACGGATATTTTCTTTTTCAATAATATTTAGCATCTTCTCAATAATTGTTAAGCTTTGTTCCCAAATTAAAGCAGGCAAAAGATTGTAAACCCTGTCTCCTCTTTTTAACTTATGAAAATATAAAAATTGATAAGGGTCTCCCCATTTTTCAAAACCAGCTGCTTCTTGAATTTTATAAACAGGAATCTTACCTCTCTCTCTCTTCAAAACTTCTGCTTCATCATCAAAATCACCCACTATCAAGCTCGCCTTAAAACTGCGGGGGAAAATTTTTCTAAAGGCTCTAATATAATGACTTGTCTCTGTAGAAACTCCGTCCACTCCCAAATTATAAGTAATAAAGGCAAAACTACCATTGCTTAAATATTTACTAAAAGATGAAAATTTTTGAAAATCCTTTGGTTTTTGAGCAAATAAAATTCTTTTCTGTTGAAGTTTATCTAAAAAAATGCCTAAATCAAACCAAGTTTTGATTTTTTGTCTCTTTATCCGTTTTAAAAGTGATTTTCTATTGTTTCCCGTTGCCATTTACGATATTATACAGCATTTCTACTACAATAATCTTATTATTACAATAAAAAAGATTGATACAGCAATCAAAACATCATACTATCATCCCAAATGCTCCCCCTAAAGGACTTATTCCGCAACCACAGGCCAGAATTTAGTTTTAGCCTAAACGAGATAAAAATTTTGTTTGAAGAGTTGGGATTAACCCAGTATAAACCTGCTTTTGCTACTCAGTAAGCTTTTTATACACCTGCTTTATTAAAAGCTTAGTGTAACCAATATCATCCTCATTGTTTCTCTTCAATTTCTCCAATCCATTTAATAAGATCTCTTTCATTTTGTATTGCCCTCTCTTCTATATATTCAGGCTTCCAGTTACTTCCTTTTCCGACTGACTTCTGGAATAAAGCTACATGGTGGGGATAATTAGTCTTAATAAATGATTCTATAAGAACATCGGCTAAATTTATCCTTACTCCCTGCTGACTCTTTCCACTAACTCTATCCCGATAGGCAACCCCATAATTTGCTATCTTTCTCCCTTGATTACCTGTTATAGGAAAGTAGATAACCAAATCTATTTCTCTAAAATGAAGCTTATTTGCCATATCAAGACTATTTTACCAAAAATTGATAAAATATGATAAATAAAGTTGAAGATGTAATGAAATACGAAGAAAAGTTTACCATTATCACCAAAGCTATTGACGAAGCGAGGAAAATTACGCCACCTGGTTATGATACTAAGTTAAAAATTACTTCTGAAAATAAACTACAAAACCTTGATTTAGATGATATTGCTTCAATTCTCTATCAGTTGCAGGATAATCACAAAGTCATCAAGATAGTTAGTTTGGCTAACACTAGCCACTTAACTGGCTTAGACTCTTTTGGCCTAGACCCTTACGAGCATGAAGAAGAACGAAATTATTTTGTCTTGAAAGTGCTAGATATTTTTGAAAAATGGTCTAAGCAATACTCAAATACACAACAGATAAAGGAGTCTTCAGATACTACAATAAATCCCAAATATACAAGAAAAGCACTAGAAAAAATCTGGGATATTCTTCAGGAAATTGAAGAAAAAAGACAGCTTCTTGGAAGTGATGACGACCCGATTAGATTACCTTGTTATCTAAGTGGTTCAATAGATAACGAACAATACGAAATAAAACGAAGTATATTAGGAAAATTATCATGTCTTGATGCAATTATTCAACTACACAAAGGCACAACTAATCGTAAAGAAGGAAACTATTTATACTGGTCATTTTATATCGGCGACAAGTATTTTGAAATCTTTAGCGAATATGAAGAGGAATATAAAAAAATTGCTAAGGCCTATCAACAATCCAAACAAATGGAAGAAGTTAAAATAAAAAACCCTGTTTATAAAATCACCTATTCTGACAAAACCAGAAAAATACTGGTAAATAATTTTCTTTTAGCAAAACCTGATTTCTTTAGAGAAAACGAAGTTGTTTTTACTTATGTTTATAATAATCCAAACAGAAGAATATCTTTAGAAGAAATCAAAGAAAAGACTAGATATAAAATAACTAAATCGCTCCCAAAAATACTAGAAAATTTAGGCTTTACAGGACAACTAAGGAAGGCGTTTTTTGATGTATCAAGTAAAGGAATAAGACTTAGAAACCCTGTTACTAAAAAAGATTTGAAGGAACTTGGAATTAAAAATCTCTCTTTAAGCTAAATATAACTTCCTTTTAACCCCAAATAATCCCATAGAAACATAAACGACCCTGCTATAACGACAGGCTCTTCTTAATCTTCTATTTTTAAGGTGTGAGCCAACCAAACACACCCAACACCAAGTTAAAAAACTACCTTGAGCAAGCCTACGGCAAGAAATTGACCGATGAGGAAGTATTGGAGTATAAAAACCGCTTGGTTAAGTTCTTTTCTTTGTTGGCTGAAATTGACCGAAGGGAAAATGTAACGAAAACCTATGACAGCAAAATCATCTCACTGTTAGTTGTAGTAATTACACGAAATGACTCTAGCAGATGGATTGATAAACAAAAAACAGAAATAGAGAAATCTTGGCATCAAACTTGGTGGGGCATTTTGATTCTTACAGTAGTTGGTGAAATTATAGGCGGATTGCTTCTGCATTTTATGGACATTATCTAAATATCTTTTCTATTTAGGCGCAGAAACTCTATCTATACCTCTAATACGCTAAATCCCCTCACCCAAATTTCCATAAAAGAAACTTGAGTGAGGGGACTCGAACCCCTAAACTTGTGGGTACTGGTTTGCAAAACCAGCGCGTCTGCCATTGCGCCACACTAGCACGAATGTGCTGCTCCCCGCAATAGAGGAAGTCAGAACCTCCTTGTCCTATTAGACTCGAGGGGCGTAACCTTAATATAAACAAAGTTTGTTTCTCGCATTCTCTCGAAATAACCAAGAGTTTTTCCCATATTATCAAGGTTTTTGAAGATTTTAGGTTTGTACAGGAATTGAGAGAGGAAATAAATAAGTTAAAACCTTGCCTGACTTTAGCTTCATAAGTTAAACAACATTAATATCGTCAATAAAATAAACATTCTTATTATTAATCTTCAGACCCTCAACTCTCCTTAAGACTACTATCATTCTTTTTCCTACCAAATCATTCAAACATACAGTCCTGCTTATTGCATAGCCAAACACCTCATTATTTTGCTTCTCTAACTGAAATAGCTCCCCTTCAAGGTCAGAAATATCACTAGATAGTTTGTTTAAATAATAAATTCCACCATCACCCTTTGTATCTAAAAACTCTACTTTGTTCCCAGAATCTGCTAAACCAAGACTCTTAATAAAATCTGCATCATAATCTTCAAACTTTAAAGAGTTAATAATCTTTATAAAATCATCTCTAGAATTGTCTCTATCTTCTTCTGCTTGGAAATTATATTGTAAAACCAATCTCTTATCTCTCGTAAGAATATCTGAGATAAAAACATATGAGTAAAAAGGATGCCAGTAGTTTTGTTCAGTTATAATGTTTTGATAAATTGAACCAGAAAAATTGCCTTCCTTTTTTTCTCTAATTTTTTTTATCTTAAATTCCTCATCTGAATCAATATTTACATTCATCTCTTCGTCAATATTCATAGCTAATAAGCTGTTCATATCTTCTATGCTATGAATTGCTGAATAATAGCTTCCAACTGTCATAAACATTTCCGCTCCTTCTAAAGGAGCGCCTGTTTTTGGATATGACCAATAATTTTGACTTGACCTAATTAATTGTGGCGGATATAAAAAAGATACTTGATATTCTTTGTTTGTGAACTTCTTCCATTGAGTAACAGAATCTGTCTTGTCTTCCAGACTGTCCTCAGCTTCCGCAAATCTAGTTTTACCTAAACATGGCCCCTCTTGCTCTCCTGGTTGATTAATTTGAGCTATGTCGGTCGGTACTGGTGACAGCCCATCTTTTTGTACTTTCTCTTTACCTTGTTTGTTTGCTGCATTAAGACAAGTCACTAGTATAAACACAGATAATAACCATAAAAAAAGAGTGACAAAAAAACCTAGCTTCCAGTAGTTTCTTTTAATTTCTGGTTGAGAGGAGACCGTAGGTGGTTTTTGAGTTTGTTCGTTTGTATTTTGCAGATTAACTGACTTATTCACATCCATAGTTAAAATATACCATAACTAATTGCTGGGGGTATATTAAGTTCCAACTGGCTCCGCCGGTGGGAGTCGAACCCACAACCCTTCGCTTACACGTAACCTTTAATTTTCATCAAAGCGTGGACTATCTCTTCACCGTACCCTATCTACGTAGTTTATGGGTTTAGGTGCTGGGCGCTAATTGGTGTAATCACCTAGTCTCTGCACCTGCCACGTTCAATTTACATGAACGCGGATTGGCTCAGGATTGCCATATGGTTCGATAAAACTCACCATGAAGGGTTCCCTGAATTCACCCAGAGCTCACTTCAAAGTTTCCTTTGAAGGCTGCCATTTTTGACAGGCGAATGCTCTACCATTGAGCTACAGCGGAATGTACAAGGAACGTACAAATTTCTATGAAATTTTACGTCCTTTCCCGGCTTAGCGGGACGGAATGTTAAAGATCTGTTGTAGTGATTTTATCATCTAATAAGGCATAAATCCAGCCACTAATCACTGCTATCTTTATTGGTTCGTAAATAAAAAATAAGAAGTAATTAAATTCCTTTGACAATTTCCCCCAGGGCAAAGTAGTTTTCAATCATTTTTTTCTCGTACGGTTCCGGAATTAACCATACATTTTTATCTTTGAACAAAGATAAAAGTTTCATCAGTTGTTCTTTATTGGGAACCACACCGTCTCTAAAATCTTTTTCTAAAATTCCATTATGAGAATCAGTGCCGTTAAAAGGAAAAACATTGGTAGTAACATGGATTAAACCAATATAGTCAAGCATTTTTTGGCTGGCACTGAACAAATAGTTGAATAATCTCTCTTTGTCTTCTGTTATCAGTTGTCCTAAAGTGTGGCCAATGTCTAAACAAATGGGAAAACCCATTTTACCAAGTTGAAAAAATCTTTCTGTTTCCAAACCTTCACACGCTTGTGGGGTTAACCTGCCTTTTTTTAAGTCTTTAAAGTCAGCAACCGCGCATTTGGGAACAGTCTCCAAAAAAGGAATTACACCTTTTGTATCTGCATATTTTTTTATTTTTTTAAGATAAAATACAAGCTGGTCAAAACTTTTTTCCCGGTCAATTGGTTCATCAAGATTTAAGGTTTTTATTTTGCCCTTATCCAGATCCAAAAGATTTAACCTGTAAGATTCCGGGTGAAAATTAACATATCTTGCCCCCCAATGGCTGGCAATATCAATTGTTTTTTTAATTAAGCCATAAGTTTTCTTAGCTATTTGGCCGTGTAAACCTAAAAGATTAGGGAAATATTTATTATCTATAGTTGCCCAAAAATGTAAACCAAAATTGACCTGATTTTCCCGGCAATATTCGAATAATGGAGTATATTTTTTCTCCCAATCCAATCTAAACCAAACCTCACAGTACTTAGCTTGACTTTTTTTAAGAATTTGAATGCCATCCCCAAACCCGACTTTAATACCAGCTTTCATATTTATTCCAAGAAGTCCTGAAGTTTTTTACGGCGGGAAGGATGTTTAAGTTTGCGCAAAGCCTTGGCTTCTATCTGCCTGATTCTTTCTCTGGTAACCCCAAACTCACAACCTACTTCCTCTAAAGTCATGGGCCTTTTGCCGTTGAGCCCAAATCTCATCTTTAAGACTCTGGCTTCCCTGTCTGAAAGAGCTTGAAGCACTTCTTCTAAATTGTCTTTAAGCAGTCTTCTGGAAGCCAAATCATAAGGCCCAACGGTGGTTTCATCAGGGATGAAATCACCAAGATAAGAGTCTTCATCATCACCGATAGGTGTTTCCAAAGAAGTCGTCTTTTGCGATACTTTCATTATCTCCCTCACTTTGGCTGTATCCAAATCCATCTCTCTTCCAATCTCCTCCGGCGCCGGTTCCCTACCCAGCTCCTGCATCAGGCGACGGCTGGTCCGAATCAGTTTGTTAATCGTTTCCACCATGTGAACCGGAATTCTGATTGTTCTGGCTTGATCAGCAATCGCCCGGGTAATTGCCTGCCTAATCCACCAAGTCGCATAAGTAGAAAACTTGTAGCCCTTTTTCCAATCATATTTTTCCACTGCCCTAATCAGGCCTTTGTTACCTTCCTGGATTAAATCCAAAAAGCCCATTCCCCGACCAATATATTTTTTGGCAATGGAAACAACCAGGCGTAGGTTAGAGGTAGTCAGTTTCTTTTTGGCAGCCAAGCTGCCTTTTTCCACTCTTTGAGCTAAATCAATTTCTTCTTCCCTAGTCAAAAGTTTAATCCGGCCAATCTCTTTTAAATACATCCGTACCGGATCAGTCAATCTTCTATCCTGAAGGGTGGATAAAACCTCAAGCTCTTTTTCCAACTCAGTGGTCGCTTTTTCGTCTGCCGCCAATTCCTCTTCGGTAACGCTTTCAAAAACATCAACTCCCAACTTATCCAGTCTGTTATAAAGACTATCTAGTTCTTCTATTCTCTCTTCGGCATCGGAAAAAAGCTCCAAAATCTCTTCCTGGGTAATAAAACCCTGTTTTTTGGCTTTGTTAATGATCTTTCTGGTAATTATCTTTTTCTTTTTAGCCATTGTCTTTATTATACTTCATCCTTAAGTTTTTGCGAAAGATGGGCAAATTCTTGCCTCAAGTCAATGAGTCTATTTTCTTCCCCCTCTTTTTCTGACTTCCTGATCTTGGCCACCAAAACTACCAATTGCTCTTTTAACCAAAGCTTCTCAATCTCTTTTAAGATTTTTTCAAATTCTTGTTTAAGTTTGTTTGGCTCTTTTAAATCAAGCTGCAAATCCATAAGATAAAGTCTGTCCACTGTCTCTATTAACTCTTCCGCCAGTTTTCCGACAAATTTGTTGATTTTGAAATCCTTGGCCTTTTTGTTTTTCATAAAGTCTTTCAAGGCTTTAAAGATTCTTTTGGCAACATTGTTGTTTAGCTTCTCTTCATTTACCTTTTCTAAGCGCCTGTTTTTTGCTCGTTCGCTTTGCAAAACTAAAGCCAAAAGCAGTTCTTCCAGTTTTTCCCTTCGGCTTTTCTCCTTTTCAACCGGCCTAACTTGGCTGCTGGTTTCTTTTCTTCCCAACTGACCGATTTCTTCTTTTTTCTCCCACCTTACTATCTCCTTTAAAATTACCTCTTCATCTACTTGAAGCAGGTTAGAAAGTTTTTTTACATAGTGGGCTTTAACCACTTCGTTAACGATCTTGGCCCAGATAGGTATTAAGGCTTCACTGATTTTCTTTTTACTTTCCGCGCTCTTTTTAGCAAAGCGTTTAACCGCACTTCTGAGGTAAAAATCATAAACCGGAATGGCTTTTTTAACCGATTCTTTCCAAAGTCTTACTGAATGTTGACTGCATTCATCCGGATCTTTACCATATTGAAGTTGAATCACCCTGATGTTTAAACCTTCTGTGTCGGCAATTTCAATTCCGCGCCTTGACGCCGCGTCACCGGCCGCGTCCTCGTCCAAAGACAAAGCAATGTTTTCGGTAAATCTTTTGATCAAGTTTACCTGGCTTTCGGTTAGGGCTGAACCTTTGATGGCCACCACATTTTTCACTCCCGCCTGATAAGAAGATATTAAATCCAACTCTCCTTCAACTATAATCGCCTGATTTTTTTCTTTAATGGCTTTTTTAGTAATATTGAAGCCGTAGAAAAGATCGCTTTTGTGATAAAGAATTGTTTCCGGCGTGTTAATGTATTTTGCGGTCTTGAGCTCCGGCTTTAAAGTCCTGGCGCTAAAGCCGACGGTATTGCCTCGGTGGTCAAGCAAAGGAAAAATAATCCTTCCCCGGAAACGGTCGTAGAATGACTGGCGACTCCGGATAATCAAACCCGTTTTTTCCAGGTCTAAACGGTGGTAGCCTTTTTTTCTTACTAAAAAGTCCTGTAAGTTTTCCCAACTCTCCGGGGCATAACCGAGCTTGAAAAGTTTCATTGAACTTTTGCTTATTCCCCTGGCCAAAAGATATCTTAGACCCTTTTCGCCAACCTTGTGGTTAAGAAGAATAAAGTGGTAAAATTCTGAGGCCAAATGGTTTATCTGCAACAGCCTTTCTTTTTCCTGAAAGGCCTTGGACGGTTTAAAGCTTTCTAATTTTATGCCCGCCTTATCTGCCAAAAATCTTAAAGCTTCTGCAAACTCCATATTTTCATATTTCATGAGGAAATTAAAAACATTGCCTGACTCACCGCAGCCAAAACACTTAAAAATCTGTCTTTCCGGCGAAACAACAAAAGAAGGTGTTTTTTCTGAGTGAAACGGACATAAGGCTTTAAAATTCCGACCGGCTTTTTTTAAAGGAATGTAGGAGTTGATAAGTTCAACAATATCGGTTTTACTCCGAACCTGTTCTATTTGATCCATGCTTATTACTTTGAAGTTGTTTTGTTAAAAAGGGACGAATCCCTTTTTAATATTTTTCCCTCTTCCCTCTCTTTACTAATATTGTTAGTTTGTGAGTGTTCTTTGCTTTTGAAGGCAGGTTGCCATTACTCTACTTGCTAATGTTGCTTACTAGTCTTATTTTACCATGAAGTTATCCTGGTATGACCTTCTCTTGCTAAAGCTTTCCAGTTTTTCTTCAGCAATTTTCTCAAGCGAAAACTAGCGTAACATCATCTTGCCCCAACATGTGACCTGTAACTGCCCCAGGATTTAAGTCGAACACCAAAGTAATTGCTTTACTTCGACTAGGTTCTTCAAGACGCCACGCTTGCTCCAGTGCTAACCCAATACTTACTTCATCTACGCCAGGAATTGAATCTGGGGTAATACCTTCCCCTAATCTTTGCCTAACATCCGAACTTAATTGGCGTACTGGTGCTTGCTTTTCACTCATAATTTATCTACCTTTGGAACTTGGATTTTTTCCCAAACATCTATATTATAACCCACTATTGCTAGTTTCTGGGGAAAAGCCTGGCCAATATGCTGTTAATAACACTTCTAACCCACCCTAGGATTCCTCTTCCTTGGGAAGTCTGTTCCTGTTCAGGACTTGCTGTCGGTTCCAGTGTGGTGAAAGTCAAAGGAACAATAACATTAATCAAACTGCCGGATACAGTGGCAGTTATTGGGTTCGCGTTGGCATCTGCTAAAATCAAGCTTTCAATATTAACCTTTGCGCTATCTACAGAGGCTTACTATAATCCCTTTTTCACGAAGTAATTTAAGCGTTTGAATAACAAGAGGGTGCGGTTCAGGCCAGTTATAGCCTTTTTTTCTTCCAATTAATACCCCATCAACATCTAGAATAAGACCTTTAATCATCTAGTTTCTTTTATAAATTTCCTTAATTACATTTATTTTACTAAATCCTCAATTGTAACACCCAACGCTTTGGCAATTTTCACCATAGTTTCAATAGTCGGGTTAAGCGTATCTCCTGCCTCAATTTTCGTAATTGTATTAAATGAAACGTAAGCAAATTTAGAAAGTTTATCTTGAGAAATACCTTTTTTGTGTCGGTAATTTCGAATATTTCTTGCTATTGCTGGTAATTTTTTTCTTGACTTATTCATAAAACTTTAATATTATAATAATATATATGATAATTATAATAGATACAATACTTTTTTGTCAACTCTAAAGACATTTTAGAAATAATGCTAAATAAAAAAGATCTATCTTTGGTTGGAGCTACTTTGTATTTATGCGAAGGTACTAAAGCTAGGGTTGATTCACGGGGTACAAAAAATTTTTCAGTTGAGTTTACCAATATAGATCCTCGTACTATAAAAATATTTTTAGAATTTTTAAGAAAAGTAATAAAAATAGACGAAAAAAGACTAAAAGCACAACTTTTTTACTATCCTGACCATACAGTTGAAAGATTAATTGATTATTGGTCAAAAGTAACACAAATTCCAAAGGAAAGATTTACAAAGCCTATTAAATTAATACAGAAAAATAAAAAGTATAAACCTAACCCAAAAGGGATATTAAAAATTAGATACCACCACAAGATACACTTTTTAAAAATTCAGGGTATAATAAATAAGATTTTTGGTAGTTAGCCTTTGGAGGAGTCGCCTAATGGCTATGGCACGTGCTTGGAGAGTACGCGTCCGCAAGGACTTGCGAGTTCGAATCTCGCCTCCTCCGCCACGCTGAGCGTGGCTTTTGAGACGCTAAGTGTCTCGCCACGTACAAATTTTCAAGAGAAAATTTTACGTGGTTAGGACGTTGAACGTAATATTTTGCTTTGCAAAATAAACGTTCTTACGCCTCGCCCCCTCTCCCTAATTTATGTCACTAACCAAACTTAAACAAGAATTAAATTTTCTTAAAAACAAGGAAAAAGCCAAAAATTATAGCCGGTTTTTCAAAACCGGAAAAGGAGAATATGGTGAAGGTGATGTTTTTTTAGGCATAAAAGTCCCTGTCCAAAGGCAGATAGCCAAAAAATATAGTACTTTAAGCCTTGCTGATTTAGAAAACCTTCTTTCCAGTAAAATTCATGAATACCGATTAACTGCTTTACTTATCTTAGTAGAAAAATATCAAAAATCACCTGAAAAAGAGCAAAAACAAATTTTCAACCTTTATTTGAAAAATACCAAATATATTAACAATTGGGATTTGGTTGATTTAAGCGCCCCGAAAATTGTGGGCACCTATCTTTTGACACACCAAAATCGCAAAATTTTATATCAACTGGCACACTCCCGTAATTTATGGGAAAAAAGAATAGCTGTTCTTGCTACTCTTAGCTTTATTAAAGAAGGTCAATTTTCCGATTCATTAAAAATCAGCCAAATTTTACTCCACGATAACCATGATTTAATTCATAAAGCAGTTGGCTGGATGTTAAGAGAAGTAGGTAAAAAGGATTTAAAAAAGGAAGAAGAATTCTTAAACAAACATTACCAAACCATGCCTAGAACAATGCTAAGATACGCTATTGAAAAATTTCCTGAAGCTAAAAGAAAATTCTACCTGAAAAAATCAAGGTAATTTAAATTAAAGTCTGTTGTTTTTCAATCTCTCTTATCTTTTCTTTTGCTTTTTGCAAGGCTTGTTTTTCAGCTTTAAAAGCCAACATCTTAAAGGCTTTTTTATACCCATACCAACCAGCTTCACTCATTTCCCAACCATGGTCTTTAGACTTTCCCGATTGATATTCTGCCAAGTAAAAACTCACGGTCTTAAAAACTCTAATTTTGCTCCCACCTTGTTCCTGATACACCATCACTCTCCTTGTTGATTGTGCTTGATTTGGAGTTTGGGTTTCAAGGTCTTTAAAATCTGCCATATAAACGTATTTTGCTTGGTGAAGTGGCTTTTCATCTAAAAGCCTCGCCTTTACACCCATTTCTTCTTCTGTTTCCCTTACCGCTGTTTGCCAGCCTCGCTCGCCTTTTTCAATCAAACCTTTAGGTAAAACCCACTTATGGTATCCTGAATGTTTACCAAGAAGAAACTTTACTTCCACGCCTTTGCTTTCGCGTTTAAATACGACGCAGCCGGCTGAAAATTCTCTTTTGAATTTGATTAAATTAGTGTTTGATTTTTTCATTGATAAATAAGTTGTTTACACTTTAAAATTTATTAAATTTTAAAGTGCTCCCGGACAGAATCGAACTGTCATCAGCGGTTCCGGAAACCGCTACTCTATCCATTAAGCTACGGGAGCTTATCTTCAAGTTTCCTTTTGCAAGCATATCCGGAAATGCCTTTGAATTGGTCAACCGGATATCTTTTTTTCACTTTTTTAATTTTCTCCCAAAAAGCCTTACTTAAATCAATTTTTAAAGAATCTGCCAAGAGTAGTAAACCGTGTAAAACATCAGCCATCTCATGACTGATTTTGTAAATTCTTTTCTTATCTTTTTTAATTTCTTCATTTGAGTCCCAAACCAAATGTTCAACCATCTCACCTACTTCTCTGACAATATCCAAAGCCATATTTTTCGGGGAATGAAACTTTTCCCAGTCGCGGTCTTTACTAATTTTTATAACCGCCTTTTGCATTAATCGCAAATCATATTTATTAATCATTTATTTTTAGATTTCTAATAAGATATAAAAGAATTCCATTTTTGAGGGACGTACCAGACGGTACATCCCTCACGCACAACTATTCTAATACGTTTATACTAAGCCCAAAGTTTAATAGGCTAACACTGGCGCAGCCATGCATCGACTGGTGCGTGGCGGAGGAGACAGGATTCGAACCTGTGTGGGCGTCAAACGCCCCGACGGTTTTCGAAACCGGGTCAATAGGCCACTCTGACACTCCTCCTAAAAAATAAACTTAAAATCCTAAATAAAAATTAGAAATTTTTCTGGTGTCGCGTAATAAATCAAAGATTTAAACGCGACTAACCACGTTTGAATTTTTTTTGAAAATTTATTACGTGGTGCCTCCGGACAGAATCGAACTGTCATCTTCGGTTCCGCAAACCGATGCTCTATCCGTTGAGCTACGAAGGCTTATCCGCCAATCAGTAGGCTTAACTTTCCAGTGGCACTTTTTTTTGAAGCCAAGCAGCTGCTTTAT
>Ga0307380_10002226_pt1 | contig 27729 bp, 31 predicted proteins | sample UN3MG_FD_202239 | JGI IMG/M metagenome (GOLD analysis project Ga0307380, IMG submission 202239) | Soil microbial communities from Risofladan, Vaasa, Finland - UN-3 | ecosystem: Environmental > Terrestrial > Soil > Coastal area > Acid sulfate soil | place: Finland: Risofladan, Vaasa | collected... | reverse complement strand
ACCTTCTGTCGGCTTATAAGAATCTTTTCTCGGGAGTGGTGACGGTGAATGACCACTTCCCCCACGAGTTTAACGAACCCCTGATCCCTCTGCTGCCTATACGGGTGATAAACAACTACACCCTGGCACATGAGTGCTCTTCTTTCGATCTGAATTGGGGGGATGGAATCGAGATCGAGCATAAGAGAGCGGTGGAACGGGGATATCCTTTCATCACCCACCTGGAGGAAGGTTTCGATGAGGAATCCCAATCCGGAGTGGACATCCTGGAGAGGCTGAACTGTCTGGATGACCACGACGTGCTGATTCACTGCATTGGTTTCAGCGATCAAGATATACAACGGGTTCAGAGAGCCGGAGCCAGTGTTGCCTGGTGTCCCGCCTCGAATATATTTATGTTCAACATTACCTGCAAGATCAGGAAGATGATCGCCGAAGGGCTCAATGTCTGCATTGGAACCGACTCCACCGCCACCGGTTCGGTGAACCTGTTGGAAGAGATCCGTTTCGCCCGTTATGTGTATAGGCGTATGTATAGGGAGGAGCTGGATGCCGAAACCTTGGTCAAGATGGTGACGGTACATCCGGCCAGGGCTTTCTGGATGCAGGACAAGATTGGAAGTCTGGAAGAGGGCAAGTATGCGGACATGCTCTGCATCCGGCCGAGAGAAAGTGACCCCTATGAAGCCCTCGTATCGGCACGCATGGAAGATATCGAGCTGATGGTTCAGGAAGGCACCCCCATCTACGGGGATGCGAAGTACGAACAGCTCTTTCAGCGCAGGGAATGCGACTACACTACTGTAACGGTACAAGGACGAAAGATGTGCGTTAAAGGGGACCCGGCGGGATTGCTGGAGAGGGTCCGCCGTGCCGTCGGTTTTAAGAAGGTTCTTGATTATTTACCCTTGGATGGGTAGTCTTGTAGTGGAGGAGTGAAATCCCGTGTCGCCGAAGGCAATGCAGTACAAAGCAAACTCGATCATCTTTTTCAAAGGTGATATAAGCGACAAGATTTTCATCCTTAAAACCGGACAGGTCAGTCTCAACTATACGGATATCGAGACCGGTCAGGAGATCCACGATCTGATAAAGACGGGAGAGTTTTTTGGCGTCCGGTCCGCCCTGGGACGCTACGCCCGGGAAGAGACCGCCCAGGTTCTCACCGATTCCGTTGCCATAGCCTTTACCGTTCCCGAGTTCGAACAGCTGGCCCAGCAGAATCCCCGGATCATCTTGAAGATGCTCAAGATCTACTCGAACATGCTACGGCGGATTCACAAGCAAGTCCAAAACCTCATTTTCTCGGAGGAGCAGATCAAACCGGAGGAAGGACTGTATCGAATCGGGGAGTATTACCTGAAAAACAAGCGTTACTCCCAGGCACTCTACGCATACAAGCGTTACCTGACCTATCACCCCTCCGGACGCTATGCCACGGATGTCACTCAGAAGATCCAGACCTCCGAGCAGTATCTACAAAAGTACGGCCAGGGCAAAGGACCTGCCGTGATTCCCGGGGAAGAGGCGGCATCCCAGGCGGTCCCCAAACCAACCGATAGCCGCGAATCGCAGGAGATGTCCGCGGTGGCCAAGCAGTACTACAATGCCGTCAGTCTTCTCAGTCAGCAAAAATACCAGGAGGCTCTGGTGCAGTTCCGGAAAATTGTGGCGGAGAACCAGGATGCGGAGTACACGGCCAAGGGCCAATACGAAATGGGGCGCTCTCTGTACTATTTGAAACAGCACGACGCCTCGGTCCAGGCCTTTACCTCGATGATTCAGAAATATCCGAACCATCCCGATCTTCGGGAAGCCCTATACTACGTGGGCAAGTGTTACGAGGAAAAAGGTGATCCGGAGAAAGCCAGGGGCTTCTACAGCAAGATTCTCTCGTTGTCCAGTGATGAGGACGCTGTCAGCAGAAAAGTCAAGAAAGCCCTGCGCGATCTCGGTGGGAGTGCGGAATGAACGGTACACCCGAGGCTTTTAATCGCTTTCGTAAAACCTTTCAAGCCGGGGACATGATCTTCAGCGAGTACGAGCCGGGGGACAATTTTTATCTGATTCAGGTTGGCAGGGTACAGATCGTCAAGATCTTCGGGGATCTTGAGAAAACCATAGCCGTACTCAATCCCGGCGAGATCTTCGGGGAGATGGCCATCCTCGAGGAGGCCCCCCGATCGGCTACGGCGATTGCCATGGACCAGGTGACCGCCCTCGAGTTCAACCAGGAAAACTTCGACATCCTGATGCAGGGCAATCCACAGGTCGCTTTGACCCTTCTCAAGCTCTTTGCCATGAGGATCCACGATCAGAAGAGAAAATTTCAGATCCTCACGCTGGACGATGTGGAGGCAAAAGTGGCGGATGTGTTCCTCATGCTCTCGGAGCACGAGCCGGTAGATGCCAGCGAAGTGGAGGAGATGGAGTTCAAGACCACCGTCGATGACGTGGCGCACTGGGCCGGCATATCTCCGGAGAAGTGCCGGCAGGTGATCAATCACTTCATAAACCAGCGCCGGATCGAACTGTATCCGGACCGCATCGTTGTCCGCAACATCAACGATTTTGTGCGTTTCGTGAAATCCCGCCGACGTCGACAGGATTAAGTTGTTTTCTTGACCCGCATCCCCCCTACCGTTATAATTCGCTGTTAGTCTTTCAATATTTCACGACACGAGGAGAGGAACATTTGAAATCAAATAACGATTCCCCAATTCTGTCGCTCCGAAACGTACAGAAATACTTCGGCGGTATCAAGGCTGTAGACGGTGTCAGCTTCGACGTAGCACCGAACCGAATCACCGGTCTCATCGGGCCAAACGGAGCGGGAAAAACAACCCTCTTCAATCTGATCTCCGGGTTTTACAATCCCGATGTAGGGGAGATCTACTTCCAAGGAGAGAGGATTGACGGTCTGTCTTTGCATCGTACTTTTCACAAAGGTCTGTGCCGGACCTTTCAGATCAGCAGGGAGCTGAAGTTGATGACGGTGCTGGAAAACGTCATGCTCGTGACGCCCGGCCAGCAGGGAGAAAGGCTCTGGCGTACCTGGTTTTTTCCGAAGATGGTGAAAAAGCAGGAGCGGGAGCTGAGGGATAAGGCTCAGCAGAGTCTTGAGTCCGTTGGACTGCTGCATCTGAACAATGAGTACGCCGGCAACTTGTCGGGTGGGCAGAAGCGTCTGCTCGAACTGGCTCGGACCATGATGGCTTCGCCAACCATGATCCTGTTTGACGAACCCGGCGCCGGGGTGAATCCTTCCGAGCGAAAAACCCTAGCCGATCGGATCCGTCAGCTAGTGAAGGAGCAGGCGGTAACGGTTCTTCTGATCGGTCACGAGATGGAGCTGGTTATGGATGTATGCGACCCCATTATTGTCCTGGATCGGGGGAAGGTCTTGACCGAGGGTACCCCGGAGCAGGTTAGAGGCGATAAACGAGTGTTGGAAGTTTATCTGGGAGGTACAACCGCATGAGCATACTACGGGTTGAGAATGTTGTTTCCGGCTACGGAAGTATGACGGTTCTTCACGGGCTTTCCCTCGAAGTAGAAGAGGGAAAGATTGTGACTCTCCTCGGTCCCAACGGTTCCGGAAAGACCACACTGCTAAGAACGATTTTCGGGATTCTCAGTCCGAAAGAGGGTAAGGTCTTGTATAAAGGCGAAGACATAACCGGCCGTCAGCCAGAGAGAGTGGCCCACACGGGAATGTGCTACGTTCCCCAGGAGGAGAACATCTTTTCCTCTATGACGGTTCAGGAGAACCTGGAAATGGGCGCCTTCATTCGGGACGATGATATCCGGCCTCGTATGGAGGAAGTATTCGAGCTGTTCCCCGACCTCACCGACCGGCGCGGCAGCCGGGCGGGTGACTTGAGCGGCGGCATGCGGCAGATGCTGGCCATCGGTCGGGCATTGATGCTGAATCCTGAGATGGTCCTCCTCGATGAGCCTTCCACCGGTCTGGCGCCCTTCCTGGTGGAGCAGATATTCGAGAAGATCAAGACCTTGAACCAGCAGGGGGTGACTGTGCTCCTGGTCGAGCAGAACGCTCAAGCTCTTCGCTGCGCAGATCGGGCCTACATCATCGAGGGCGGGGAGAAGAAGGCCGAGGGCACGGCCCAGGAACTGATAAACGACGAAGAAATAGGCAAGCACTACTTGGGGAGGTAACATGGTCGAGCTTATCGTATACGGAATCGTACTTGGAAGCATCATCGCCCTGGGCAGCGTAGGTCTGACCCTGATCTGGGGAATCACAAACGTGTTCAACTGCGCCCACGGCGATCAAATGACAGTTGGTGCTTATGTCACCCTGCTGTTTGCAGGCATCTTTTCAAAGATCGGACCCCTTCAAGCGAGCGTGGGTCCCTTCTCCTTCAGCTGGGGAGTATTGGTTTCTTTCATCCCATCTGTGGTGATCTCCATTGGCCTGGCGGTACTCATGGACAGGCTCGTGTTTCGTCCGCTGCGACGGGCAGGAGCACACCCCATGACCGGCTTTATTGCTACGATTGGAGTGGCCTGGGCTCTGCGCGGATTGGTTTACATAATCTGGGGCGCGGATTTCCACTTCTACGCTGAGGGCTTGAGAGGGATGCTGTTTCTGCCGGCCGGGGTGAAGCTGCGCACCGACGAGATCTTTATCATGATTGTGGCCTGGGGCTCCGTGGCCGGGGTGTATCTCTTTCTCGGACGAACCAAGGCGGGCAAAGCCCTTCGAGCCCTGGCGGACAACCCCAACCTCGCCCGAGTCGCGGGGATCAACACGGAGCGCATGCTTCTGTGGGCCTGGGGAATTGCAGGGGCGCTGGTAGCCCTTGCCGGAATCCTCTATGGGATCGAGACCCAACTGAGACCGGAAATGGGTTGGATCTTCCTGCTGGCCCTGTTTGCCGCGGTGATCCTCGGCGGGCAGGGAAGCGTCACCGGGGCACTCGTAGGGGGCCTTGTTATGGGGATTGCCCAACAGGTGTCCACGCTATTCTTGATGCCGACCTACAAACCGGCAGTGGCCTTCATCATCATGATTCTTGTTCTGATATTCCGACCCAAAGGGATCTTCGGAAGGGGGAAAGCGAAATGATTGGTATAGTCGATTTTTTGGTTTCATTCGCCATTATGGCTTCGATCTACGCCATCTTCAGCATGGGCTTGAACGTCCACTTCGGTTACACAGGGCTGCTGAACTTTGGGATCGCAGGCTTCTTTGCTATCGGTGCTTACACATCTGCCCTGTTCACAGCCAAGATGCCTACCGGGGCCTTGGCCGCCTACGTCCAGCAGGCTTTCGGTTTGAACATGCCTTTTCTCCTCGGGGTTTTGTTTGCTGCCATTTTTGCCGGCATCGTCGCCGTTCTAGTCGGACTGCTGACACTTCGTTTGAGTGAAGGGTACCTGGCCATTTCCACGATAGGAATCGCTGAAACGATCCGCATCATCTTCAACAACGAGCGCTGGCTGGCCAATGGAGCTCAGGGGTTGATCGGCCTCAAGCGGCCGTTGAGCGGCATCGTGGCCCCTCAGTTTTACAACTACATATACCTGCTCATCGTGGTGATATTTCTGTTGCTCATATACTTCGCCCTGGAGCGAGGCATCCGCTCGCCCTGGGGCCGGGTTTTACGGGCCATTAGGGAGGACGAGATCATGGCCGCGGCGGACGGCAAGAACGTATTCCACTTCAAACTCCAGGCTCTGGCGTTGGGCGCTATGGTCATGGGCATTGGCGGTGCTCTGTACGCCCACTATTCCGCTGCTATTCAGCCAAGCGTGTTCGAGCCGCTGTTCGGAACTTTCATTATATGGACGATGCTGATCGTGGGCGGAACGGGCAACAACAAGGGAGCGATCCTGGGAGCGTTTATCGTTTGGGCCCTCTGGTCCTGGAGCACCTTTGCGATTCTCAAGATAGTGCCGGTCAGCTTCCAGACCCGGGCTCCGTACATTCGTTACGTGTTCATCGGCCTGTTATTGGTAGTATTCACCCTCACCCGTCCGAAAGGAATCATCGGAGAGGAACGACAGGTTTCCCGTTTCTAGGAGAATAAATTGGAAAAAACTGCTTGAAAAAACTGGGGGCAATGGTACAAATTAATATCAGCACTAGGAGGTTTATCAATGATTACGATTGTCTGCAATGCCTGTGGTAAAAAGATAGAGAGTCCATCCCTGGACAGGAACTTTTTCAATGTGATGGGCAACGACGTCTGCAGGTCGTGTTGGGACAAGATGAAGGCCAAGGCGGAATCTCTGGCCGTCGTGAAAGGTAATTACACCTTTCCGGCCTATCGAGCCGCGCTGGAAACGACCGCGCGCAAAATGTGTAAATAAGGCTGGCGAACGACTAGAAGCTACCTCGATCCGAGGTATACAGAACGTATTTACCTTACACTCCTATACAGGCAAACTCCAATCTGTTCGTCTGCTGGTAAGGAGGGAGCTTGGAACCGAAGATAACGAAGCTTGTCGAAGCCCCGAATGTGTACTATACGGTGTTCTGGTCCCGGTTGAAGAAGGCGGATCGATACGAAATCATCACGATGGTGCCTTCGGTTGCCGGGATCTTCGAGCTGTACTACGAGGACAAGTACAAGAAGCTGAATCTTCTTCATATATCCAAGGCCTGGTACGGAGGCTTGCGAAATTGGTTGAGGAAAGTCACCGACCCGGAGCTGGAGGAAGATGAGAAGAAAAAAAAGATCCTCGAAGAACATGATTGTTACTACCGCTATACGGTGATTCCCTCCTATGCCGATATGAGCGACGTTCTCTATTTTTTTGCATCGACCTACCTGCCTCATGTACACAAGGTCGTGTCATCCGGGAGATATGAGAGTATCTTCGTAAACGAAGTATCGGAGGACAAGATCGTTACCGTTGATTGATCCTTCGATCCACTTAGGATCATGGACAGCAGGCTGAGCAAAAAAGACAAGAAAAAGCCGGTGCTCATTTCGAGCAACCGGCTTTTCTTACAGGACTTGAGACTGAAGAGTCTATGGGGTCTCGAAGCGCACGCTCTCGATGTAAGGTTTGGTTTCGACGAACTTCCAGACTTCGATCGGGGTGATAACATCACCGTTCTCATCGAAGTCCTGGGAACCCGCGACACCTTCATAGTTGATGTCCTGGCCCGCTTTGAGCAGCTCGAGGGCTTTCTTGAAGCCATCGACGCCGGCCACAACAACCTCTCCCGGCGGGTTGGATACTCTGCGCAGCATGTCCCGTACGTTTAGGCCGTTGACGGGTTTGCCCTCGGATTGCACAGCGGCGGCCGCCAGGGCGGCAATCACGATGGCGTCATAGAAGCTGTCCATGTAGGGCAGCGGCGGCAATTCGCCGTGTTTTGCTTCGTAATCCCGTTGAAAGTTCGCCAGGGAATCTCCGGAGACACTGCCTGCAGCTGTACCGAAATACCCGGCCAGATTCTCGGGACCGAGGGCCTCGGGCATTTTTACGGATTTGGTGCCATCGCAGAACAGGAGGAAGGTATTCTTCTGGTAACCGGCTTCGAAGAACTCCTTGAGATACACCGTGGCCTGCCCGGGGTATCCGAGAGCCAGCATGACATCGGGTTTGGACTGCATCAGCTGGCGCAGTTCGGAAACATACGTAGGAGCGGGTTTTTCGTCGTGGGCAACAGCGCTCACCACTTTACCACCGGCTGCCTCGAAAGACTTGGTGAACTCGTCGAGGAGTCCCTGGCCGTACGGATTGTTGACGTAGAAGACGGCTGCCTTCTTGAACCCCGCATCCGCGGCACCCTTGCCGAGCACGATGCCCTGGAGAGCATCGGATGCGGTGGTACGGAACAGGAAGTCCTTACCTTCGTCCGCGGGAAGATAGCTGAGCAGCGGCGAGGTCGAAGCGTTGGAGATCTGCGGGATCTGGTTGGGAATCGACACGGATTCCGCCACGGGAATCGTTACACCACTGGCGGCAGCGCCGACAATAGCCACAACCCTCTCCACATTCACGAGCATTCGAGCCGCTTCCACCCCGGGAATGGCCGAAGTCTCTGTGTCGCCGTACTTGACCTCGATCGGAAAACCGGCTTCGGCGAGTTGTTCAGCCGCCAGATCGCCGGCCAGACGGAATCCCTGGCCAAATTCGGAAAGAGCTCCGGTCAGAGGAACCAGAGCACCGATCTTTACGGCTTTGCCTTCTTTTGTTCCCCCTGCCCAAACGAGGGAAGAGCAGAGAAGCCCAACCACAAGTAGCAGCAGGAAAAGCTTTTTCATTCGAAGCATATTCTGTCTCCTTTATAGTTTTTTGATACTGAATTCTTATAGCGGAAGATGCACCCTGTCAAGAAGATATATGAAAAACTTGGAGGGCAGCAATTCTATGAAGCCAGCCGCGTCAATCCTCTCTGGCGGGCGTACCGCACCACCTCCTCTACCTCCTGTCGAAACACCCGCCGGCGAAGCTCCCTGTACTCAGAGGCGTGAAAGGCGGGATGGTACTGGTCCATGATGTTGAGGTAGGTGTCGCGTGATACCTTGGCGGCGATGAATTCGATCACCTTCTCGGAGTCCGCGATTCCCCCGGGAAGTACCAGGTGGCGCACCAGCAGTCCCCGGGTGGCTACGCCCCTGTCGTTTACCTGCAGGTCGCCGACCTGGCGGTGCATCTCGAGAAGAGACTCTTGGCAGTAGGTCGTGTACTCGCTAACCCCCGAGTACTTCCGGCCCGCCTCGTTGTTTCCGTATTTGAAATCCGGCATGTAGATTTGGACCAGACCGTCCAGTTCTTTGAGGAACTCCGGGTTTTCATAGCCTCCGCAGTTGTAGACGATGGGAAGCCGCAATCCCTGCCGCCGGGATTCCTTTACAGCCTCGAAGATCTGAGCCGCCTGATGCGTCGGTGTGACCAGATTGATGTTCACCGCGCCTCGGTCCTGCAGGCTCAGCATGATCCGCACCAATTCCTCCTCGGAGACCGGGCGTCCGTAGTCCAGCTGGCTGATGTCGTAGTTCTGGCAGAACACGCACTTAAGGTTGCAGCAGGTGAAGAAGACCGTTCCGGAGCCGCCTTTTCCGACCAGAACCGGCTCTTCCCCGTAGTGGAGATTGGCCGAAGATACAACGATCTCCGAACCGACACGGCAGCGTCCCTTTTCCCCCTCCAGGCGATTCACCCGGCAGAAGTTGGGACAGAGCTCGCAGTTTTCGAGCCGGTTCATAAGGTCAGGCATGGTCGCATCTTCGGATGCAGGAAAGCCAGAACTCGGATTCGAACCGAGGACCTGCTCATTACGAGTGAGCTGCTCTACCACTGAGCTATTCTGGCATCTATTTACTTATAGCACATATATCTATACGATTACAACTTGCATCGCTAATTGAATTTTATAGTACTTTTTTTGCGTTTTGTCTACAGCAATCTGATTATACTGGATTTCCCAACGCTCTGTAGTTATTTTATCATTAAAATGATATATAGATGATAAGGAGGATTCATATGCCCGTTATCAAACCCATCTCAGATTTACGAAATAACTTTGCAGCAATTTCAGCAGAATGTCATGAAAAGGGTGAACCGGTTTTCCTTACGAAAAATGGTCGGGGAGATCTGGTCGTCATGAGTATTGAGGAATATGAAAAAATCCAAGGTAGGCTCGAGTTGTATGCAAAACTTGAAGAAGCCGAGGCAGAGAGTAGAAATGATGCCGATTCATTGAGTCATGCCGAGATGATGATCAGAATGCGGGAAAGTTTGAATGCCGGATAAGTATGCCATTACATATCTTTCAACCGCACAGAAAGATCTACTAAGCATACTTGAATATATTGCTTCAGATAACATGAAGGCAGCGGCCGATCTGGTTGAGGAAATCGACGACAAGATTGGACGGTTGGCTCGCCATCCTCGGATGGAGGTAATTCCCAAGGATACCGTCTTGAAATCCAAGGGATATCGAATGCTGATTGTTGGTAATTATCTTGTATTCTATGTGATTCTTAAAAACAAAGTAGAAATCAGAAGAGTTCTTCATGCAAAGAGAAATTATAGATTCTTACTCGAATGAATCATCCACTCTACACCTTCCATCAAGGATTCTTTCGCCGCACCGATAATCACATTGATACCCGCGTGGACACGTGATGTGTTTCGGGTATGGATACCGGCAGCAGAGGAGGTAGTCCTTGATTCGTGGTCTATATACAGGTGCGAGCGGGATGGTGGTGCAGATGCACCGCCTGGACACAATTGCCAACAACCTGGCCAATGTCGACCTGAACGGGTACAAACGGGATACGGCCATCAACAAGGCGTTTCCGGAAATACTAATCCGTCGCATGAATGACGACGGGATGTTCGTGTTCCCTCTAGGTTCGATCGATACAACCCCGATCGTGGGAAAGCTGGGCACGGGGGCGGAGCTCAACGAAGTATTCACCGTCTTCACCCAAGGATCCTTAAAACAGACGGAAAACCCCTTTGATCTGGCTCTGGAAGGAGAGGGTTTCATCTCGGTGCTGCTCCCTGATGGGGAGCGCTACACCCGAAACGGGTCCTTTCTAATCAACGACGAGGGGTATCTGGTCACCAAGCACGGTGAATTCGTCCTCGGGGAAAACGGTCCCATTCAAGCGAAGAAGAACAATTTCGTCATTGACCAGGATGGGGTGGTCTATCAGAACGCGACCTACTCCGGCGACGAGCGCAGGCTCGTGTCCCTCGAAGAGAATGAGTGGGAGAACCTCGAACGGGTGGACCGGTTGAAAATTGTCGAATTTAAGCGGACCCGATATCTGAAAAAGATAGGCAACTCATTCTGGAAAGATACGGAGGAATCGGGACCTGCGGAAATAGCGGCCGGAGATCGGCGACCCAAAGTGCGGCAGGGTTTTCTGGAAAGCTCGAACGTGAACGTTGTTACCGAGATGGTTCGGATGATCGAAGTGCAGAGGACCTATGAAGCAAATCAAAAAATGATCCAGACACAGGACAACCTGTTGGGACGCCTCATCAACGAGGCACTACGAGTTTAGGAGGTAGACTAAAAGATGATGCGATCTCTCTGGACTGCTGCATCCGGCATGGTGGGACAGCAGTTCAACATTGATACCATTGCGAACAATCTGGCGAACGTGAATACCACGGGGTTTAAGGCCAACCGTCCCGATTTTGAGGATCTGCTGTATCAGACGCTGCGTGTCGCCGGCACCCCGGCTACCGAGGTGACACTGGTTCCGACGGGAATCCAGGTCGGACACGGTGTACGTCCGGCGGCGACCCAAAAGATTTTCACCCAGGGCGCGCTCCAAGCCACCGGGAATGTAGCTGACCTGGCTATCGAAGGAGAGGGTTTCTTTCGAGTCCTTCTCTATGACGGAAGTTACGGATACACCAGAGACGGATCTTTCAAGATCGATTCCAACGGGCAGCTGGTCAACTCCAATGGCTATCGATTCATGCCTGAAATTATCCTTCCGGACGGTTTCATCAGGGAAACCTTGACCATGTCTCAGGATGGCAGGGTTACTGCGAAGGTGGCTGGAATCGATGATCCGATCGAGGTGGGACAGATCGAGATCTACCGCTTTGTCAATCCGGCGGGTCTGCAGGCAGCCGGGGAGAATATCTTCAAGGTGACCAATGCTACCGGCGAAGTCACTCCGGGACGCCCCGGTTTCGACGGGATGGGTAAGATTGTTCAGCGTTTCCTCGAAATGTCGAATGTCTCCGTGGTTCAGGAAATGGTGAATATGATTGTTGCGCAGAGAGCCTACGAGACCAATTCTAAAGCTATACAGACTTCCGACTCTATGTTGGCCACCGCGAACAATCTGAAGCGGTAATAGTGAATGAATAAAGCTTCGCGCCGGGTCCTGCTCTCGATCCTGGTCACAGCCGGGTTGTGTTTCAGCATCGCCGGCTGGGCCGCTCCGGGCTACACCTCTACGGGAGTAGCCGTAACCGTCTATTTGTATAAATCCGCCTTACTCGAGGATCCACACTACACCTTGGGACAGGTCGCTTCTGTTATCAGTTCGGACCCGGCACAAGCTCGCCTCCTCGATAAGCTGCCCCTCGGTCCCATACCGGCCCGCCCGATGCTGCTGCCGGCGCGGATTATCCAGGAGAGGGTCGCTTCGATCGTCGGAGAAGTTGTTGTCATCGGGAGCAGAGTTGCGCTTCTGCCGCGCGCTGCGATTCCAGAGGGAGAGCAGTGGTTCTTCTCCGCTCTTCTGTCCTATATCGACAGTCAGGACACCCTGAAACAAGGACGAATCGAGATCGAGATGCTAAAATCTCCCATGCTGTTGGAAAGCTCGAACAGCGCAGTCGAGGCGCAGGGAATGGCCTCGGGGTGGGAGGATCGGGTTGTCTTCGAAACGAGAAGATCCCCCTACAGTTCGGGGTACCGGAGTTCCTCTTCCGCTAAAGGCTTTCCCGCCGGTCAGATGGAGATAACCTACAAGATTCTAAGTGCCCGTGGCGATGATGTTCCGCGTTTTGGGAACCTGGAGGGATCCTTTCGCATCTGGGTTCACCACTTTCTTCCCGTTGCCCGGGCTAGATTCGATCTACCTGCGGATCAGGTGTTGAGTGAAGAGCTATTGACCTTCAACGAAGAAGATATTTCGCTGCTTAGCTCTTCCTTTCTCACGGAACAGGATACCCTCGGTCAGTACAGAACCACCGCGTCGATCGGACAAGGGGCGCGCATCGAGAGGAACCGACTGCAACAATTCCTGGCGGTAAGGGCTGGGGACCGGATTACAATCACCTTTGCCCGCCCCGGGCTTCAGATCAGCCTTCCAGGCAGAGCCTTCCGCTCCGGAAGCTTTGGAGATCTCATCGACGTTCGTGCCGATCTGACCGGAAAGCGCTTTCAGGGGCGGATAACCGCAGCCGGGGAGGTGTCAGTTGAAAGCTATTAAAGTAGTGTTTATTGTCTTCTTTTTATTCCTGAGCGTCACTATTTTTGCCATCCCTACGGTCCGCATCAAGGATATCGCCGATTTGAGAGGTATCAGGGAGAATCAGCTCGTGGGTATCGGGCTGGTAACCGGTCTGACCGGAAGAGGAGACTCCCAGAACTCCGAACTGCTGAAGGCGGCGATCGCCAATCTGGTATCGAACTTCGGCTTTCGTATTGATGCCGCGGATGTGCGCAGCAGGAACTGTGCGGTTGTTACCGTGAGCTGTGCGGTTCCCGCTTTCGTACGTTCAGGGGAAGCAGTAGACATCGTCGTTTCGAGTATCGGGGATGCCCGCAGTCTGGAGGGAGGGGTGCTTCTTCAGACGCCGCTGAAGGCCGCCAATGGAAATGTCTATGCTCTCGCTCAGGGACAGATTTTCTTCGTCCAGTCCACTTCCGGGAACAGCCGACAAACGGTAGGAAGCATCCCCGGAGGTGCGATCATCGAGCAGGAAGTGATTTCGGAATTCCTCAAGGACGATACACTCTCGTTGATTTTACGCAACCCGGATTTCGTGACCGCCAACACCGTCTCTGCGGCGATACGCCAGGAGTACCCGGATATCGAGCTCCAGGCCGTGGACGCGGCTATGGTCGAGCTGACCATCCCCCCCCAGTGGCGTGCGGATCCGGTGGCCTTCATAGCCCGGTTGGAATCCCTCGAAGTCACCCCTGAACCTTCGAACAAAGTGGTGATAGATTCCAGCTCCGGGGTGATCATATTTGGCGAACGGGTACGGATCGGTCAGGTCGCTGTTTCCTACAAAGATATTTCGGTCAGCGTGAGTCCCTATCGCCGACCCACGGGAGGTTTGTTGGATGAGGAGGAGGCTGAGCGAAGCTTTATTTTTAAGGAGACCGCGACCGTCGAGGATCTGGTGGAAACGCTCAGAAGCATCGGTTTGGAAACAGAGATGATCATCTATATCATCAAAGCGATCGACAGGGCCGGATCCCTGTACGGTACGCTAATCGTAAATTAAGGACGGACAGATGGAAATCGCGAATATCCCCTATCAGCCCTATCTCCCCAACAATGACCTGCCCCGTATCGGAGCAACTGGAGCACCGAAAAAGAACGGGACCATAGACAAAACAAGCAAACTGTACAAGGTGTCTCAGGAGTTCGAAGCCATTTTCATCAAACAGATGCTCAACGTTATGCGTAAATCCGTGGCCAAAACCGGTCTGCTGGATGGGGGCATGGCGGAAGAGTTTTTCGAAGATATGCTGTACGACGAATACGCAGAGAAAATGGCCGAGAGCGGCAGTTTTGGGATTTCGGATATGATCTACAGACAGCTGAACACTGCCGGCTGATGCGCTGGAATCGCCACATCGGGAAGTGAATACTTTTGTAGAACCCCGGCCCGTCCAATGGTATAAAAAAGTATACAAAAAAAGATGTTTCGTTGGGTCCAGGCTAGATAAAAAGATAACTGTCTATATCGCAATTACTTATAGGCTGTTATTCGTAGATGGTAGTTGGCACGCTTCTTGCATTGATATCATCAGGAATCTGCGATGAAAGAGCAAAGTGTAGAGAGTAAAGAAGATACTCTGCGGGCCTATTTCTCTCAGATCAAGAAGAGCCGGCTGCTGACCTTCGAAGAAGAGCTTGCACTGTCAAAGCGGGTTCTCGACGGCGATGATGCTGCCCGGCAGACCCTGATCGAAGCGAACCTTCGGCTGGTCGTACGAATCGCAAAAAAATATATGACCCAGGATGTTGCCCTCCTCGATCTCATCCAGGAGGGGAATCTGGGGTTGATCAAGGCAGCCTCAAAGTACGATTTTCGCAAGCGTGTAAGATTCAGCACCTACGCTTCCTGGTGGATAAAACAGGCGATCGTACGCGCCCTGTCGAACAAACGGCGAACCATCCGTCTTCCCCACAGAAAAGAGGAGAAGCTGCGGAAGATCAACAAGGCCTATAATTCGCTGTCCCAAGAACTGAAAAGAACGCCAAATATTGAAGAGATCGCCGAAGAGCTGGGTCTGAAAATGCGGGAAGTGGAAACGATCATGCAGCTCTCCAACGCCGTGGTCTCTCTGGACGGGCCGACTCAAGAGGACAGCGGGACCCTCCAGGATGTTATCGAAGACACCTCCTATATACCTGAAAAAGATCTGCTGCGGGAAAACCTGCGGGAGCGGACATTGAAGTTTCTCGAGACCTTACTTGACAAGGAGAAACAGATTCTGCTTTACAGGTTCGCCTTCTATGGGGGGAAGAAGTATACGCTGAAGAAAATAGGAGACGAGATGGGTATCTCTCCTGAGACGGTACGGCAGATCGAGATTCGCGCATTGAAAAAGTTGAAGGAAAGTGCCCAAGAGTTGCGGGAATTCGTATATACCTGATCCCACACCTGCCTTACGTCTTGACCAAGACAAACCCAGAGATACAATAGGCCCATGTCCACGGGGCGCAAGAACCAATCCAGAAACAATAAATCTCGTTCACGGCGGGCGATCCTACTCCTCGCGGTTATTGCCGCGTCTTTGGTTGCAATCATAGTTCTTCTGCCTACGAACCGGGGGAGGCAGCTTCCTGAAGCGGAACAGCCCCGCGAGTCGGTTCCCCAACAGACCGAGGAGGGTGCGCCCCCTGAAAGACAGCCTCGTCGGGAACGGCCGGTCCCCAAAGTTCGAATCGCCGTTGTCATCGACGATGTGGGCTACAACCTCGAGCAGCTCGAGGCGTTTCTCGGCTTTCCGGGTCCGATTTCCCTGTCCGTACTTCCCAACTTGCCCTACAGCAGTGAATCGGCCCGGCGAGTCGCAGAGGCGGGGAAAGAGCTTCTTCTACATATGCCCATGGAGGCGGTGAATGGAAACGACCCCGGCCCGGGAGCGATCCTCACGACTCAGAGCGATGAGGAGATACGCCGATTACTGGAGAACAGTTTTTCTCAAGTTCCACAGGCGGTGGGCATGAACAACCACATGGGATCACGGGCTACGGCGGATGAGCGGGTCATGAACGTGGTCATGGATTATCTTCGATCAAGCCGGCGTTTCTACCTGGACAGTCGCACCACTGCAGAGTCTGTCGGCGCCGGGGTGGCGAAGCTGTACGATGTCCCCTTTTTGGAGAGGGATATTTTTCTGGACAACGAGCCGGAGTCCGAGGCGATTCAAACGGCCCTGGAGAGCGGGATTCAGGTGGCCCGAGAAAAGGGTTATGCCGTCCTGATCGGGCATATCCACAATCCCCAGATCGTTGATGTGATCGAACAGCTGTTGGATGAGTTGGAAAGGGCGGGAGTGGAACTGGTTCCCGCCTCGGCTCTGATCGAGGAGACGGGAGAGGATTCATGATTGTCCTGGGCGTGGAAACCTCCTGCGACGAGTGTGCCGCTTCTGTGGTCGAAAACGGAACGAGAGTGCTCAGCGAGGTTGTCGCCACTCAGATCGAAGACCACCGGCCCTTCTACGGAGTGGTTCCGGAAATTGCTTCCCGCCGGCATATCGAAACCATCTCTCGTGTAGTCGAACAGGCACTGGAAGAAGCGAAAATCAAGGCCACGGAGGTGGACGGGCTGGCTGTTACCTATCAACCGGGTCTGATCGGATCTCTGCTGGTGGGTCTATCCTTTGCAAAAGGGCTGGCTTTCGCCCTCGCGAAACCGCTGGTCGGCGTCGACCACATCCTCGCCCATCTCTACGCCCCCCATTTGGAGGCAGACATTGGTTATCCCTACATCGGACTGCTCGTATCCGGCGGACACACTCTGATTGCCAAGGTTGAGGACTTCGATACGATGCGGGTGTTGGGCACCACGATCGACGATGCCTGCGGAGAGGCCTTCGATAAGGTGGCAAAACACTACGACCTGGGATTTCCCGGAGGAGTGGCCATCGACAGGCTCTCCCAAAAAGGATCCCCGCAGGCCTTTCGCTTTCCCCGGCCGTCGCTTCACAAAGGGCATCACCCCTTCGATTTTTCCTACTCCGGATTGAAAACAGCCGTGGTCAATCAACTCGACAGATTCTGGAACAGAGACTTCGCGAAGAGCAGGGAGAATATAGCTGCTTCCTTTCAAGCTGCCGCAGTCGATATCCTTGTAGATCGAACCGTCAAGGCCGTCGGCCATACCGGTCTAAACAGGATCGTCGTCGGGGGTGGGGTGGCGGCCAACAGCTACCTGCGAAAGCAGTTGAGCGGGCAACCGGATCTGGAGGTGATTTTCCCCTCCCTCGGACTATGTACCGATAATGCAGCCATGGTGGCCGGCCTCGGCTATCATATGCTCCAAGAGGGTCAGCGCTCCGAGCTCAGCCTTAACGCCCGCGCCCGGGTAAAGGGATTGCGCAGACTCTATCCATAGTGTTGACCGGTGAAGAGTATCCATAATAGGATGCGTTAGAAAAGGGGAGGAGGCGGAGTATGTACCGGGCAGCCATCATTTACGCACCGGCGGACGATCAGATGCAGCAGCTGGTTCATCGCCTTGAAGAGTGCTTCGACAGAGACAGTTACGAAGTGGAGATCAAAGCTGCTGCTCAGTCCACTATCCCCGACTTGACCGCTGCAGACCTCTTCCTGCTTGGATCCCTGCCCGAGGGAGGGGAGCCGATCCATCCGGATTTTTCCGAAATTCTGCGAGCACTCGAGGGAATAACCCTGGCCGGGCGGGTCGGAGGCCTGTTCTCCATGGACAGCGAGCCCACGCTCGAGGCTTTTCGCCAGGCTCTGAAGAACTGCGAGCTGGTCCTGTCCGATGAGAGCTTTCTGAACCTAAGGGCCGGCCAGCTCGATCCTACGGTCCTGGGGGGCTGGGTAGCAGCTCTGACCCGGCAACTGGAGGATCAAGCCCGTGATCGGTGAATACGACCTTGATGGGGCGATCCGCAAGGTCCCGGACTTCCCCAAACCAGGGGTCCTCTTTTACGATATCACCAGCATCCTTACGGCGCCCCCAGCCTTCAGGTACTGTGTCGATCAAGCTCAAGTATTCTGTCGCGACTCTGAGGCAAATGCCGTCGCCGGGGTAGAGGCTAGAGGTTTTCTGTTTGCCGCCCCGGTCGCCCTCAGTCTTCAGCTGCCTCTGATCCTGGTACGTAAGAAGGGAAAGCTGCCGGGAGCGACTTACCGAGCCAGTTTTGCCTTGGAGTATGGGGAGGATGAGATCGAAGTCCACAAGGCGGATGTGAATCCGGATCAGAGGATCCTCCTGGTGGATGATCTGATCGCAACCGGAGGAACGATCAAGGCTGCAGCGGATCTGTTCACGACGGCGGGTGCTGAAGTGATCGGCATCTTTGCCGTGGTCGGGCTTCCCTTCCTGAATTACGAGAGAGCGCTCGAAAAATACAAGCTTCGCACCTTAATTCAGTATCACGGCGAGTGAGGCCGGAGTTCTAGCAGATCCGCGGCAACAACAGGCCGCGGGGAAGATCCAGAATGCGCCGTCCCCCAACCGCAGTTTCTAGGATTACCTTGCCCGGATATCGGCTGTCCACGGCTCCAATCTGGCAAGCCTCCCGACCCGTATCGAAGGAACGAAGAAGCGAAAGCGCTCTGTCGGCTGCGGCCGGCGCCACCACGGCGATAAACACCCCTTCATTGGCTATTTCCATAGGATTGAGTCCCAGCAGGTCCGAGGCCGCCGCCACGGCCGTGGGAACCGGAAAAGCGGTCTCCAGGATCTCCAATCCGCATTCGGAATTGCCCCCGACCGCTTCATTCAGTACCGCCGCCGCACCCCCGCGAGTTGCATCCCTCATGAAGCGAAGATCCTTGCCCAAAGAGTACAGCGCGTCGCACAGGGGAAACAGCGCGGCGCAGTCCGAGCTCAAGCAGGCGGCGATCTTTAGGCCCTCCCGAGCCGCCAGGATCGCCAGACCGTGGCTGCCGATCGGACCGGAGATCAGAACCTTGTCCCCGCTCTTTATATTCTTGGCCGACAAGAGGTGATTGCCCAGGGCCTCTCCGACACCTGTGGTATTCATGAAAATACCTCCTCCCTTGCCGGAAGGGACGACTTTGGTGTCGCCGCTGATCACCAGGACTCCGGCCTGATCGGCGGCCCGTCGTACCGATTCCAGCACACGCTTGAGATCGGAGGTGGGGAAGCCTTCTTCCAGGACAAGACCCATCGTGAGGTAGCGGGGTCGAGCCCCGCACACGGCCAGATCGTTACAGGTGCCGAAAACGCCCAGAGTGCCGATGTCCCCGCCTGGAAAGAAGGGAGGATCCACGACGTAGGTGTCGGTGGTGATAAACACCCTGCCTTGGATCTCGAAGGCGGTGGCATCGGACAGTTCCCCGTACGCTTCATTCTTCAAAATGGGATAGATCAGCTCTTCTGTAAGCTGTCGGGACAGGGCGCCGCCGCTGCCGTGCTCCAGCGTGATGCGATCGGAGGTACTCACAGTACGGCCCCGCCGTAGCGAAAACTGGCTGCACAGGTGCCTTCGGAGGAAACCATGCACGGCCCGATCGGCGCCTCCGGCGTACAGCTGCTGCCGAACAGCGGACATTCTGTGGGCGGGAGACGGCCTTGCAGAACCTGAGCGCAGGCGCAGCCCGGCGGCTCCAGGTTGTAGAGCGGCGGTAGGCAGAAGTGCAGCGCCGCATCCGCCTCTTGATAGTCCCCCTTTAATACCAGGCCGCTGGCCTGGATTTCTCCAAATCCCCGCCACAGAGCATCTGCCGGTTCAAGGACCTGACTCATGATTTCCCGGGCTTTCGGATTCCCCTGGGCACGTACGGCCCGGGTGTAGGCATTTTCCACCCGCTGTTCCCCCCGCCCGATCTGGCGAAGCACAGCCAGTATCCCCTGCAACAGATCGAGGGGTTCAAATCCGGCGATGACCCCCGCGACACCCCCCGGTTCTTCGAGAAAGCGGTAGGGTAGCTCTCCGATGATCACCGAAACATGACCGGGGAGGAGGAACCCATCGAGCTGTCTATCCGGACTGCTCAGTAGGGCGCGCAGGGCGGGGGGTACGGTCTTGAAAGCGGTGTACAAGTACAGGTTGGAGAGCCCTGCCCGGCGGGCCTGCAGAAATGCGGCGGCAACAGTGGGGATCGTGGTTTCGAAACCTATGGCCAAGAAAACCACCGAGCCTGAGGTGCTTTCTGCGATGGGGAGAAGCTCTGCCGGAGAGTATACAATTCGTACTCTACCGCCGCCCATACACCCAGCCAGATTTCTGCCGTCCGATCCCGGGACTTTCAGCATGTCGCCGAAGGATGCCACCGTAGTGTCCGTAGTCTCCAGCAGCTGCAGGGCGTTGTCGATATAGCTGGTCGGGGTCACACAAACCGGACAGCCGGGGCCGGAGATCAGCAACACATTCTCGGGAAGAAGAGAATGAATCCCGGAACGGCGGATCGCGACGGTATGGGTACCGCACACCTCCATGATCCGCACCGTACGGGATATCTTCGCCGCCGTTTTTTCGATTTCCCGCAGCAAAGGTTCCGCCAAACGACGGTCCTGCAGGATCTGTTTCAGAGACATCGAAGCCGGCAAGCGGTGGCCGAAGCCACTCACCCGGCCTCCTCTATGGCGCGAAACAGCTTCAATAGCTCCTGGGCTTCTTCCAGGTCGAGCAGATTGATCGCGTATCCTGCGTGTATGATCACATAGTCCCCGACCTTCGGATCTTCAATCAGGGTGAGGTCGACCTCTGTTTCAAGGTCGTCCTGCTTCACCAGCGCCTTTCCGGCACTGTCGATCTTCACTATCTTCATTGGCACAGCCAAACACATGGTCTCCTCCAGTGCTGTAGTTTACTCATTCCCGGGTAGAAAATAAACCTGTCCCACCGCAATACCCCCATCGCCCGCCGGAACGTCCCGATTGGTGTATACGTCGAATCCCTCTTTTCGTAAGGCGGGTACGAGTAGCTCGGTGAGCAGAACGTTCTGAAAAACACCCCCGGACAGGGCGATCCTGGGAATGCCCGTTTGTTTCAACATGCGACGGGCACCCTCGAGAGCTGCTGCAGCGATGGCCTTATGAAAGTCCAGTGCCAGCAAGGACAGAACAGATTCTTCGATTTGCGGATCCCCTGCCCGCATCAGAGCCAGGGATCTCAAGCTTTGGCTGCAGTCGAGCCTGAAGAACCCGCTGCCGTCTTGATCCACAGATATCCCGCCGCCGAACCGGCTCCTGGAAGCATCCAGCAGCTCCCCACGGTACCCTTGAAGGGCAAGACCCTCCAGTCGTATCGGTCCTTCCCCCTCGTAGCTGACCGTGTCCACCAGCCCGAGCAGGGCGGAAGCTGCGTCAAAGATGCGCCCCAGGGATGAAGTGGTCGGACAGTTCAGGTTCTTGTCTATCATATCAAGGATTGTTAAAAAGTTCTGCTCCGGCAGCCGGTGATATCCGCAGAACAGCTCTTCGAGCTCCTTCGCCTCGAGGGATTCTCGGAGCAGAGACAGGGCGATCCGAAGCGGATGCAGCACCGCCGCCTCCCCCCCCGGCAGGGCGAAGCTTCTGAAAGATCCGAGCCGGCGGAAGCCTCCCCGCCGGGAAAGAAGGAACTCCCCCCCCCAGATCGTTCCATCTGTGCCGTATCCCGTGCCGTCGAAGGACAGACCAACAACCTCGTCGAGCTGGTGTTCCGCCATTACCGAAAGCAGGTGCGCGTGGTGGTGTTGAACGCCGACCTTGTGTTCGGTTTTCTGCCTCAAAGCCCATCGTGTCGAATGGTAGGCGGGGTGAAGGTCGTATATGAGTGTTTCGGGCTGTACCTCGTAGAGGGTCAGGATCTTTTGGATCTGCCTCTCGAAATCCCTGCGCGTAATGGGATCCTCCAAATCCCCGATATAGGGAGCCAGGTAGATATCAGATTCCTTTCCCAGGGCGGGGGCGCTTTTCAGATCGGCCCCGACCCCGAGGACGGTAGTCGCCAAACTCGTTTTCAGCGGTATCAGCCGAGGTACGTATCCCCGGGAACGACGAAGAAAGATACGCCGACCTTCCCGGGTCACCCGCTCCACCGAATCATCGGTGCGAAAGAGGATCCGACGGTTATTGTACAAAAACAGATCGGCCACATCCGACAGCTTGTCGAAGGCTTCCTCCGGGTCGATGATGATCGGTTCGCCCTTGAGATTGCCTGAGGTCATCACCAGGTGGCGGTAGGAAATATCCAGGTCTGGATAGCTGAACAACAGCAGGTGGAGGGGGGTGTAGGGGAGCATGATCCCAAGGGTACCTGTTTGGGAGACGGTCCGAAGGTGCGAAGGTGCGTTGTCGGCCAGGGGAAAGATCAAGACGGGTGAGGCCGTCGATGACAGACGCTCTAAATCCCCTTCCTGAAGGCGGCACAGCCGCAGCGCTTCTTCCCGGTCGGCAATCATCAGGGCAAAGGGCTTGCGCTCCCGTTCTTTGTCCTGCCGTATCCGCTGCATGGCTCTGGAATTTCGTGGATCCGCGGCCAGGTGAAAGCCTCCGATCCCCTGAATCGCGACGATTTTTCCCGCCTGTAAAGCGGACACGGTCTCTGTGATCGGGTCTCCTTCCTCAGCCGTTCCGTCGGCGGCCCGAAGTTCCAGTGTAGGCCCGCAGGACCAGCAGGAGTTGGTCTGAGAATGAAAACGTCGATCCTCGGGGTTGGTGTACTCCGCCAGGCAGTCCGGACACTGGGGGAAATCGATCATCGATGTGGTGTCTCGATCGAAGGGAGTGTCCTCGACAATCGAGTAGCGGGGACCGCACTGGGTGCAGGTGATGAACGGATACAGATATCTCCTGTTGTCCGGATCGAAGAGCTCCGCGTTGCACTCCGGGCATATCGCCAGGTCCGGAGGGATCGGCGGAAAACTGTATGCCGTCGCCTTGCTCTCGAGAATCCGGAACGCCTCCTCAGACTGCACCGGGATCTGCTCGGAGTGCATCTTTTCCAACACCGCAGCCGGCGGAAGCATCTCCCGCAGCACCGTGGGAAATTGTTCTACGCCTGAAGGAGGTCCTTGGATCTCAGCAACCACCTCGGAACGCTGGTTGCGAACGAAACCAGTCAGCCGGAGAGAAACCGCGCATCGATACACAGTAGGCCGGAATCCAACTCCCTGAATCACGCCTCTAAAGACGTAACGCACACGCTGGGTTTGTTCGTTAGCTTTCACCTGTAGGTTTTCATAGCACTGCGGGCACATGAGTTTCAAGGGTGAAACCTCATGTTCTTGACGAAGGGCAAAGGGGTAGGTACAGTTGGCTCATGAAACAAATAGTTCTACAAGCCTCAGACCTCGACGGATATTTGACCGACGAAGACAAAAAGACCATCGCCACGATGGACACCAAATACGCCGAAGCCATGGATCTCTTTCCGAGGTTGGGCCAAGCGATCCCTCCGGAAGAAAAGAAGAAAGCAAGGAAGGAGCTCATCGCCGTATACAACGAGATGGGCGAAAAGATGCAGGAGATCAGCCACAGGGAACCGAATATCCATGTATATTCCTTCGAGACTCCCCGCACGACTCACGGGGAAGCTTCCCGGTTGATTGCCAAACTGCGGGATATCCGTACCGAGACTCCGGAGTTTGTCTATTATATTCAGAGGGCATACGAGTTGTTGTTCAATCTGGCCTTTTCCAGCTCTATCCCTGAGAAGAAGAATTACATCTTTGTCGATACGCCGGTAAACATCCCGACGCAGAACTACGCTGTGCATAAGATCCCCGATGTCGATGAAAAAGTGAGCGACAGCGTGATGTGCGTGATGCTGCGGGCGGCCCTGTTGCCCTCCATGATCGTGTCCAAGGAGATCCAGGAGTACTCTTCAAACGATTACGTCACACCTTTCGCCCTGTTCCGTATCAGTCGGGATGATACCAAAGAAGAGCACAATATGGCTTACATTCTCGATTTGGAACGCTCCTATTTTGATCTCGATCTTCTCGATGGAAAGGATCTGTTCTTTGCGGACCCGATGAATGCTACCGGGGGAAGCCTGGTCACCATCGTGAAGTATCTCCTCGATCAGGGAATCAAGCCTCGCTCCATCAAGTTCCTTAACGTAATTTCCGTGCTCAAAGGCTCCCTTCGCATCGTACGGGCAATTGAGAACTCGGAGATCTACACCCTCTGGATGGATCCCAGTCTGAACAACGTTGCCTATATCCTGCCCGGTTTGGGGGATGCCGGCGACCGACTCAACGGGGAGGATTTACCCGACCATTCGAGGAACATCATTCAGCTGATCGCCGACTACGGTGTGAGTATTACCTCCCTGTATCGCTCCCAGGTTCGCAAGATCGAAGAAACGGTCCTTGGATAAATCCAGATGAGCCTGTTTGCAGTCCTGGGCATACCCTGTTTCACCCTTTTTATGCTGTCTGTCGCCGGCCGACGGGAAACCCTCAAAGCGACGGCGATATCTGCCCAGCGGGGATTGCCGGCGCTTCAGTTCATCAAGGGATTTTTCTACGCCCTGCCCTGTCTGGTTGTGATTCTTATATTGCGGCGGTTCCTTCCCCTGTCGTATCGCCACTTTCCCCTCTATCTGTACTACCTCTTTACCGATCATCTGATTCAAGTCGTTTTTTTGGCGGTTCTATACTTTCTGGCTTATTCCCAGAAAACATTTCGGGAGCTTCTGCTGTTCGGGGGGGGATTCTATACCTTGATTGGAATTGTAGAGGTCTTTTCCCAATATGGGCAGTACGACCCCTACCTGCTCTTCCTCCTGCCGGCTATGCGGATGGCGGGTTTGCTTTTTCTAACGATTTTTTTTCTCCGTTATCAGGAGTGGTACGGCGTGGTGCGGGTGCTGTTTCTGATCCTTCTGGTATTTGTTCCCTTCCTCAGCGCGGCAATTAGCTACCTCTATATGCGGGCATACCTGCTCTGGGCGGGTGTCCTCACGGTGTTGCTCTTTCTCGGGTCCTTGGTATACACCTTTCTGGAACGGGACGTTTAATCAGGGGCAATCAATCCCTGTCCCAGAATACGCAGCAGCGTATCGATGTCGAGATGATAGGGGGCTTTGTTCTTTCGCCGAAACTGGTTTGGGTCGTGGGAGAGCAATAGCACGATTGCGTTGTACACGACCAGGGCAGCCGCCTCGGTATCGACGTCTTTTTGGAAGATACCCTCCTCCTGGCCTTGTTCTATGATCCCTTTCACGGTTTCAATGCCTTCTGCGAAAAGATCTTTCGACCATCGAGATTTGACCCAGCGGGACAACAGATCATTTCCGGGGATGTAGAGATCCTTGTACAGAGGATAATTGTCCAAGAACCAGGCGTAGGTACGAACGAAGATATCGAGCTTCTCGACCGCACTGCCGGCGGTCTTGCTCCTCTGGTTGAACTCGTACTGGAACTCGTTATAGGTGGCCAGCATGACCGAGTTGAAAAGCTGCTCCTTGTTCTTGAAGTAGTTGTAGAAGGTGGGTTTGGATATGCCGATCTCCGCAATCAGGGTAGAGAGAGAAGCTTTGCGGTACCAGAATTTATGAAAGTACTCCCTGGCCTTCTCGATGGTCCGCTCTTTTTTTTCTTCCATCGCTCCACACTGTTTATGCCCGATCTGCGCTTCCCAGCACCTCTCGATTTTTGCGCGCGATCATCTGAATCAGCTCCTCCCTGGCCGGGCCAAGGTACTTGCGCGGATCGAAGTTTTTAGGTTCCTCGTGAAGCATCTTTCGTACGATCGCGGTGACCACCAGGCGGCCGTCGGAGTCTATGTTGATCTTACAAACGGCGGACTTGGCCGCCCGTCGCAGCTGATCCTCTGACACACCGACTGCGCCCTCGAGCTTCCCGCCGTATCGGTTGATCAGGTCCACGTACACCGGCAGCACCGAAGATGCCCCATGAAGAACGATGGGAAATCCGGGGATGCGCTTTTGGATCTCCTCCAGGATATCGAAGCGTAGCGGAGGAGGAGACTCCCCGGGCTTGACCTTGAATTTGTATGCGCCGTGGGATGTTCCGATCGAGATAGCCAGACTATCCACCCCTGTTTTTTTAACGAAATCTTCGACGTCGTCCGGATTGGTGTAGTTACTCGTTTCATGGGAAACCGCATCTTCGATTCCGGCCAGCACACCCAACTCCCCCTCCACGGAAACCTCGTTCTTATGGGCGTATTCCACCACTTTGGCGGTCAGAGCCACATTGCCATCGTAGGACAGGACGGAACCGTCGATCATGACGGAGGAAAAGCCCGTTTCGATGCAGGATACAGCCAGCTCGTAGCTGTCGCCGTGATCCAGGTGCAGGGCGACTGGAATCGGATGTTCGGAGGAGTTGACGATTTCCATCGCTCCCTCTGCCATATAGCGCAGAAGGGTTTGATTGGCGTACGCGCGGGCCCCCTTCGAAATCTGAAGAATTAGAGGTGAACGGCTTTCCAGGCATCCGCTGATGATGGCCTGCAGCTGTTCCAGGTTATTGAAATTGTAGGCAGGGACGGCATACCCTCCCTCCATGGCTTTTCTGAACATTTCTTTTGTATTGGACAGACCGATCTCTTTGTAATGGGTCATTTTACCTCCTGCCTATTGACCGGAATTGCTCTATTCTCTTGTGGTTTGAAAAAATGCCGGAACTCCGATATTTGCGCACCTACTATGCCGGTTATCGCCAAACCTGTCAAGGCATCCCTCCAGGGCCCTCCAGTGCGCTGTTCGGAGATGGGGTGTTGACGAATACGAACCGCGGTTGTAGCTTGGGGGAGTGTACCACCACATCCGAGCAGCGGTCATCTTTTCTCTCACTCTGTTCGCGCTAAGCGCCTGTACATCCGGGTCGCGCTTCCTCCTCTATTTCGATCCGTACAGTGCCGACCTGCTGGAAGGTCGAGGCATCGAGGAACGCCAAATCAAACAAATGTTTCCCCAAGGTATCAACGTCAAGCTCGAGATTGCAGAATCGGAGTCCACAGAGGATCAAGCTCTGCAGGCTTTCATCGCCGTGGCTGAACGTTTCCAACCCGATTATATTTATCTTACTCCGGCCCATCCTTTCACTCCAACCCGGATCGCCGCTGGTTTCCCCGATACGCTGGTATTCCGGGAAGGTTATTCAGGCGCAGTTCCGGGAAACCAGATCCTCCTGGCCTATGACCGGGAGCAGGCAAATCACGAGGCCGGAGCGATTGTCGCCCAACTCCTTCGGGATCCCGACTTTTTGGATCGGATAGGAGGGGGGAAGCGAACACGGCAGACACCGCAGGTCGGGATTCTTGTCGCCCTCAGCAACGACAGAGTCGAGAGGGAGATAGCCGGTTTTACAGACGGCTTTTCCCGTTTCGGGGATCCGACCCGTATCCTAAGGAAAGACGTCGGAAATATTACGGATAGGGTGAAGGCCCGTCGACTCCTCGATGCTATGAAGGAGCAGGAAGTTGCTATTGTCGTGTTGAAAACGTATGTTTTAAGTGGGTTTTGCCTCGACTATATGTCGAAAGAGGGTGGTCTGGCGGTTGTTGAGGAACCGATCGCAGATCGGGCCTACGGGGATACCGTGCTGCTTATGTTAGAGGATGATTTTCTCGGAGCCCTGGAAGGAATGATCGAATATATCAATCAGGATCTCCAACCGCGAGGCGAACCTGTGGTGTCTGGTCCTGTTCGTCTGCGATGGGGCGAGGCTTACCGCTTACTGGCGGCCAAGTTTGTTGAAGGAGCCGATGAACAATGAAGATAGCTCGACCTCCGTGGTTGCGTAAACAGAAGAGGCTTACTCCGGAGGTCATGAGAACGCGCAGAATCATAGAAGGTCTTGGTTTGCACACGGTGTGTGAATCCGCCCGTTGTCCCAACCTCGGTGAGTGCTTCGCATGTGGAAACACCGCTTTTCTCATTCTGGG
>Ga0307380_10002225_pt1 | contig 27735 bp, 67 predicted proteins | sample UN3MG_FD_202239 | JGI IMG/M metagenome (GOLD analysis project Ga0307380, IMG submission 202239) | Soil microbial communities from Risofladan, Vaasa, Finland - UN-3 | ecosystem: Environmental > Terrestrial > Soil > Coastal area > Acid sulfate soil | place: Finland: Risofladan, Vaasa | collected... | reverse complement strand
CGTCTGCGTAGGGGACCTTGAAGGGTCCCATTCGGGCATCGAGATGGAGCTTGTGAAGCATGGGTTTCGTCCTCTGCATGTTGAACGACGTGGGTTCCTGAATCGAAACCTAGTAGTCCTCGTCCTCGTCCTCATCGCCCGTGTTGATCCGAACGTCTCCGATCACGATGGTTCCCCCGGTCTCATCGCACGTCTCGCAGGTGAAGGGCTTCGTGAAGGTGACAACCTGACCGTGTTGCGGCACAGGCATCGTGGGATTGGCACCGAGCCCTGTGACCGGGAAACAGCCGATCAGGCCCGCGTCCACCGAGTAGGAGCGGCCTTCCTGATCCAAGTAGCTTCCGTCCCCGTACGCCGTGTGGGAGGAAAAGAAGGGGTGGCCCTCGTACTCAAAATAGCCATCCGACGTTCCGCCGTTGGCGTGCAGCGTCGCATCGAGGAACTCGCCCCAGTCGTAGCCGTTGGCCGTGTCGATGACGTAGCAGAGGTCGCCGATGTAATAGGTGCCTGCGGGTAGCATCGGATCTACTTACGCCAAGGGGGGCGCATGCGAAACCGGGCCCGGTTTCCCGAGGCCCGGTTTTGGGAGCTAGGCCGCCTGGGACAGCTTGGCGGCTTCCTTCGCGGCGTCGCGCTCAGCCTTGAGCGCCGCGGCCTCGTCGGCCGGCAGGGTCAGGGCCTTGTTGAAAACGGTCAGCTTCGTGACGCGCTTCTTGGGGGTGCCGTCGGCGTTCAGCTTCACCTTGCCGGTTTTCTTGTCCTTGATCGGGACCAGCCGTACCAGGGTCACGGCGCCCTTCTCGACCACCTGCCGGCCTGCGTTCTGCCACTGGCGGTAGCCGGCGAACTCGGCGGTGGGCCAACCAGCCGCAGCCGTGGCTCCGGCCAGGGTGGCGACGTTGGAGCCGCTGTAGCCTTTGCCGGTGGTGGGGTTGAAAGGGGCGGTCAGGGTGGTTTCGGTCGTCATGGTTCGTTGCCTCCAATCTAAGAACGTCGGCCGGCTTTGGATCGAAACCAAAGATCGGATCCCAGGTGTCGAATTCGATTCGTCCACCGTATAGGAGGCATGGAGACCCGCCCAATCGTCACCACCGTCACCCGCCGCGAAATGCGCGCCATGCTGAAGCAGGCGCAACGTGAGCAGGAAGCACAGGACGCTGGCTTTGAGTGCCACGCGGCTTACGTGTTGGCACACCGCGCAGAGCGGCGGGCGACCCTTCAGGCTCGTAAGAGCGCGTAATCGACCCCTAACCGAAAGGACCGAACCATGAGATCAAGTCAGAAACCCACGAACCCCCTGCCAACCAAGCTGTTCCTGTGGAACTGGAGAGGTGGTGGCTACAACTCCTGTCGGGCGAAGGACCGCGATGAGGCCATCGAGAAGGCCCAGGTCATGGCGTCCATGCTCAAGCCCAGGCTCGACACGTTGCGCGAATGCACGTCGGCTGAGCTTGCTGCCGAGGACAAGCGATGGGGCCCCTACGACTGAGTTTCACAAACGCGACGGCCGTCGTTCAAGGACGCGGCCGTCGCCTCGTTGGCGTAAGACAAAACCATGAATGCCCTGATCGTGTTCTGCTTCTTCGGCCTCGTGCCGCTTGGCCTTGTGCTGCGAGCAGTCGGCAAGCGGATGCAACGAAAATGACTGACGACACGACCATGCTCGACTACCTTCGCCAGACCGCTGGCTTCCGGCGCGCACATCAATCTCCGCCCGAGGGCTGGCGGTACGCGAGCATGGAAGAGTACATCGCCGAGGAAGGCACGACACACGCGAGCGCGCCCCTGACCGATGATGAGCTTGAGATCGTACTCGATGCCGTGGACGCTTCGGGAAAGCGCTTCATGCAGAAGCAGTGCTTCTCCAATGGCCAGCTTCTCGCGCTCTACGACCCGACCGGGCATCTCGTGTACACCGAGGGGTACGCCGTCGGGCGCACCATCCCCATGCTCCACGGATGGGTGACGATCAACGGCAAGGTGGTTGACCTGACGTGGCGGACGAAGGTGAAGCGCGGCCACGGCCGGCTGCCCGATCGCATCTTCGGCACTCTTCCCGACGGCTGGGAGTACCACGGCGTTGGCTTCCAGAACGACTGGCTGCGCGAACGGATCGTTCGCCGTGGCGAGGTCTGGTCCGTGATCGATGACTGGAAGGAGGAGTGGCCTGCCCTACGCGGGTTCCCTGATTGTGGAGGATGACGTAAAAGCGGGGCTCGTCGTGCCTATTGCGAAGGCCCAACTGCGACGCGAGCAAGGCAAAGATCCGACCACCGAGGAGATCGAGCAGCTTGCGCTTCAGTACATGGTGTGGTCAGACCAAAAGGTCCGCATCGAGCACGAGGCGCTTAGCAATGCAACGTCCGCTCGCGCGGAGCGGCTGGTCTACTACGCGCAGTCGCACGAGGGCCGTATTTCCATCGCCGATGCCATCCACACCGAGCGCCTTGCGGAAGGTGAGGTGCTGGAGGCGTTGCGGAGTGCCCCGCTGGACATGGAAAACATTTCCACCCTGATTCGCAACCCCTGCCACGTGTGCGGTTCAGTTCGCCTCGACGGAGAGTGGGTTGGCACCGGGTACTGTTCCTTCAAGTGTTGCGACCACGAGAGACAAACAGGGGAGGGGGATGCAAAGCAATTCGCCGAGGCCGTGTACCAGCGGTGGATTAAGGAGTTGGAATGACCGCTCCTTTCACCTTCACTGTCTACCCGGCCACCACCGTCAACGGAGTCGTGACTCAGTGGAATGCTGTCGTCTACGACATGCGTGAGGTCCAGCGGGTCGTGAACGGCAAGCCGATGTATCGCTTCGTCAAACTGACCCGTCGTGCAGCGTCACCCCAGGAGGCTGCCAACCTCGCCCGCGCTCTGTGTGCCCAACTGGCGGTACGATGAAGCATGGTGAAAACAAAAAAGGGCTCCGGCCGGAAGCTGCAACCTAGCGATCAGCCCGAGTGCTACCGGGTCACGTTCCACGGACCTCTCAAAATCGCGCTAGAAGCGGCGCACAGCCGGATGCAAAAGAGCCGGAAATTCCGCCGACTGGCAAGCGGGGATATCCACTCTCTTGCCCGTGAAGCGGTCGATCTGGGCCTCCAAGCCATCGAAGATGCGTTGGACGAGGAGCTTGGAACACAGGATTAACCTCGGGTTGGCGTAAGTAGAGACGATGGCCGAATCGACTATCCCACCCGAGGTCCGTGACATGCTCCGTGATCTGATCGAGGTGGAAAGCCGCCCGATCAAGGACGCGCTCAACTGGATGCTCGCCCTCTGGCTTGTTGAGAATTCGATTGTGCCGTCAGGGCACGACGGGCTCCACGAGCCAACCACCATAATCGACACAGCCCTGGCAATTGGCGATCTCAAAAAGGGCAGCCTGCCCGTCGCCGTCGTCATGGCTCTCACCGCATTGGACTACCAATGGCCGGGCGGTCATGCCAACGGGTGAAGAGGAGGGGGCGAAGCTCCTGATAGCCGCCGCAGCGCGTGGGCGCCGGGTCACGCCCCGGGGAGTAACTCTGCGGGCGCTTGAGGAGCTTGAAAGAATCCACACCTGGGAACAGCTTGGCGTGGTGTGCCGGGAGCAGGAGAAGAGAAGAGGGGAAGCTGCTGAACCTTGGACTCGTTGATCAATCGTCTCCCTCCGTTACGGGAGGGAGAGACGTTCCTGTGGTGGTACAAGGACGAGACCCTGTGGGTCGAATTCCGCGGCTACGGGGCCTATGTGCAGCGTGGCGTCTCGGCCGACCAAGCCTACTACGCACGCTTCGATTTTCTCCGCGAGGAGATTGCGACGGCACTGGTGCTCCTGCGAGCCGCGGCAAAGCTGCCGTGACCCTGCAATTTTTCCCCTCCGAAAGCACATAGGTAAGTGACGGCGGGTTCGTTCCTGCGGTTGCGATGAAGGGAGGGAGCGGGGCAGGTGGTCCTGCTCCCTCCCGCTTTTGCGTCAGGGATGATGACGCATTAGCTCCCGCTCTCCCACTAATGCGTCAGGGATGACGCATTAGCTCCCGCTCTCCCACTAATACGTCAGGGATGACGCATTAGCTCCTGCGAGGTCTTGGCCCGAGGGCCCCGACGTGGCTACCGTTGCGCATGACTGAAGATGCCCTCATCGCTCTCCTTGACGAAGGCTACCGCGACCGCCCAACGGGTGCGCCGACGTGGCTGCACCCGTTGGAGATCTACGGCTACTGGCTTGCGCTACACGAGGAGCCTACGGGCAGCCTTGGGTCACAAGGCCCAGGTCATTGGCGATCTTCCAGGCGCGCGCAGGGATGCCCGTGACGCCTTCTGCGACGTGGTGCTCGACGTGTGCCTTGGAGCAGTACGCCCATCGGTAGATGCAGACGATCGCCTTCTCGCTGCGACCGAAATGGGAGGCCCACTTGGAGACGTTCTCCGGCGTCGCCGCCGTCAAGAGGATGAGCTTCAGGTCCCGGTCGGCCCAGCGTTTGTAGGCGTTGACAGGGCGGGAGGAATTTTCTGTCTGTAACATCGAGGCTTATACGCAATTCCGTCCTGCCTTAAATCGTAGGGCCTCTGGACGGCACGTAACCCGTGCCTAGTTGCTGAATTTCACAGTTGATGCTGGTGATCCCTGATCCAGCGCTAACCGCGCACCTTAGAACCAGCGCGAGTAGGCAAGCAGAAACCGGGCCTCGGCCTCTTCGGGCAGCCAGCCCTCGATATCCACGTCGATCACAGGGCAGTGCTCAGGACGGGGAGGCGGGTGTGAAAGCATCTGCTCCGCTTCGGTGTAGAAGATGGCCTTGTCCACCGCATCCACCGTCGGCCACGACGACATGTTGAGCGCGAAGCGTTTGGCGATCACGCCCTGGATCCGTTTCTCGATCGACGTGTAGTCCGGCAACAACGCCTTGAGCGGTGACGCTACGTCGCCAGCGTAAGCCTCTGACGCGTCGTGCATCAGCCCGAGCCGAACATCGTCCAGCGGGGCATCCCGCGAAGACAGCGTGTACGCGATGTGAGAACAGTGCTCCGCGACCGAGTAGAACCCGGAGCAGTGACCGTTGAATCGACACAGGCGAGCGAGGGCATGCGCAATGTCCTCGATGTTCACCATCTCCACGGAGGGGTTCAGAAAATCAAAGCGAACACCCGAATGCGTTGTGATCCAAGACACCGTTAAGCCTTACTCCAATAGCCGGAGTACCAAACGGGCGCGACTGCTTCGACCGGGCTAAACTTTTGGATCATGGTATTCCGTCGCGTGGAAGCGTTGCGCTTGAGCAGTGCTGATCCGTACCTCGCTGTAGGCGAGGAGTACGTCGGGTATGCCACGGAGTACCCGACGATTGGCGCCCCCTTCTTGTTTACTACGGAGCGGGGGAGACTTTGCACGTCCATTGTGGTTCGGGTTTTGCGTGATGGCAACCTGTACTACGTTGAGACCGTGAACAGCGTCTACAGGATCCGAATCACGCTGGTAGACTGAGGTGTGGGCGAGATTCCTCCGCGCGATGTTCTGGGTCAACTGCGAAGGCTGTACGACGAAGGCCGCTTCCCGCGTCGCTACGGAGTCACTGGAGGCCAAACCTTCTCAACCGCCAGTTCCAGCACCCGAGGGAAGTTGTCGTACCCATGCGAGACAACGACGCCTTCCTCGGTGATCTCGTAGAACGTCCCGGTGACAGTGGCAACCTGCTTGCCCCCGCGTTCGATGGCTCGGTTGATCTCGCGGAACTTCACTTCCCAAGTTCCGTTGATCAGCTTCCCCATCGCGGCGGCGAGTTGCTCTTTTTTGAAGGTGGCGGCCATGCCTCCACTCTACCGTCAGTTGTAGAAGCACAGGTGCAGGTCACGTCGAGGGTCGCTTGTCTTCCCGCGCTCCCACATTTCCAGATGCAGGTGTGGACCCGTCGCACGGCCGGTTTCCCCGACGGTGCCGATCACCTCGCCACGCTTCACGGTGTCGCCACGCTTCACGAAAATCTCATTCATGTGGGCGAAGCGGACGATGCGTTTCCCAGTGCGGATGAATACCCACTTGCCGTACCCCCGAGCCCTCCGTACGGTAAGCACCTTCCCGGCCCACAGCGATCGAATCGGTGTGCCCTTTGGGGCGCCTACGTCAAGACCACGGTGCCACCGGCCGCGATGCGTGATCGGATCCGAACGCATTCCGTATTCGGAGGTCACATAGCCCTCCACCGGACACGCCGGGAAGCTCTGAAGCAAACTCCAGAGCAAAAATACCAACCCAGGATCAAGCACCTACGCAGGGGATCCGATAGCCAAAGCAGCGTGGGACACGGATCCGGCTATAGGACGCCTGGAATGAGCCATGAAACACGAAGAAGATCCAGAAACGCTGGCTTCAGCCATTCGTGTCGCTGCCCTGTACTTGTCGGATGACGACGAGGACGATGAACGCGAACGCGAATCGTGAGGCGATGCTGAGGAGCCCGTGTTGGCTTCACGAATCGCCTGCCGCTGGCGCTCAAAAGACGAGCCACTCGCGTAAGATAGCGTATGCAGGACGACGACGACGATCTCGACCTCACAATCATGGACATGTTCGGCCTTGCGGGCCCTTCCGCCGAAGAGACGGTGGGGATGGAGCCGCAGGTTGGACAGCCCTACTATCCGCGTTTCGACCCCAACCGCTTCTCCCTGCCCATCCACGCGGATATCGGCGACAAGATGGAGGTCGGGGAGGCTCGTCGTATCCTGACCGCGGCCATCCTCAAAGGCTCCTCGTGCCCTGTGTGCCACCAAACCTGCAAGGTCTACCTGCGGCAGATCTACGAAGGGAACGCCAAGTGGCTGATCGAGTTCAACGGGCTCTCCAAGACGAGAAACGAGAAGTGGATCCACGTCTCTGAGGTCCAGGGCTTGCCCAACGGCGACTACGCGAAGCTGCGCTACTGGGGCCTCATCGAGAAGGCTCCGAGCAAGCGTGGGAACGGCAAGTACCGGATGCTCCCGTGGGGGGTCATGTACGCCGAGGGCTCCGCACAGATCCCGCTGTACGCCGCCGTCCACAACAACAAGCTGCTCGGGTTCGATGGCCCGCTTGTTGGGATCCAGGCGGCCCTGGAGACGCGCGGCTTCGGACAGTCATGGTAGAGACCACCCTTCGTCCGAAGCACCCGATCCAGGGGTGGTCGGAGAAGAAGAAATTCATGGCTTGCCACGACTGCTCGGCAATGTCCGAGGACTACATGGTGACGAAGGCGGTGTGGGACGAAGCGTGGCCCGAGTACCGCAAGCTCCGACCGAAGCTCCACGCCGAGGCTCGCCAAAAGGCCGACCCCGACGGTATGCGTAAGTACGACCCCGAAGGGTTCAAGAAGCGACTGCGTGAGCACGAAGTTTTCTTGCTCCTGTGCTTCTGCTGTTTGGAGAAGCGGCTCGGGCGCAACCTTCAGTCTACTGATTTCACCGACGTTCCGATCAACCGCCCGATCTTCCTTGGCACCAAAATCTCGTGAAAGCTCGCGCGCAATCCAATTCCCCGTAGAATTGGATCATGTTTACGCGACGGTTCTTCGTAGAGGCGGCCACTGCTTTTTCCGCCTGGACGGGAACCGGGGGCGGCCCGCCCGACGAACGTCGGCTTGAGCGTCTACAACGAGAGCCGGCAAAGCCCGTGCTCAACCCCGCGTGCTCCGATATCTACAGCGTTGGGATCACCATCGCCGGCCACGCCGTCGAGGAAGGTGACGCGGTGTGGCAGCACTGCCAAGGTCAGATGAAAGTGATCGGGATGGCGATGACCAAATCGAAGCAGGGCGAGCCCGTCATGGTCATGCTCGGCTACGTGCCTGCGGACGCGCGTGTCGAGTCCTCAATGTAGTTGGCCTTCATCGACCATCTCAACGATCGTGTCGCTCGTGTCGATGTGGGCGAGCACCATCTCTGAAAGTTCTTTGCACCGCTCCAAGGCTTGACCCGACAGGACGAGCTTCATCTCTTCGTCGCTATCGTTGTTGGCCTCGGCCTGCTCGGTGACACTCACCATCATCCGAAAAAAGATCGCAAGCTGGCCGGCGGAGGCTCCGAACGAATCGCAGAATTCGGTGATCTCGGCGGCGGACACGTCGGACACCATCTTCACCGCTTGCTCAACCGTAGGGGTGCCGGACAAGCCGTGGACCCACTCTTCAATTTTGGCCTTGGCTGAGGGTGAAAGCTCGCTCATGCGACCTCTTACGCCAACTCGGCCCTCAATTCAACGTGTGTTGGCGTATGGTGAGAGGATGGGTGTTGTCGTTTCTCTTCACCAAGATCTGATCTCGGAGGAGTGCTGGTCCTGCGGGATCGCCTTCGCCATGCCTCGCCGGTATGCGAGCAAGCTGGGCGAGAACGGGGAAAACTTCTACTGCCCGCGTGGCTGCAAGCTCCGGTACGGGCCCTCGGAGGTCTCCAAGTTGAAGGAGGAGCTTGCCAAGGCGAAGGAGAACGCGGCGAAGCGGATCAAGTGGGCCGAGCAGCGAGCCGAACGCGCGAGGAAGGACGCCGAGGCGGCGGAGCGTTCGCGTGCTGCGACCAAAGGCCACCTCACGCGACAACGCAAGCGAGCGAAGGCCGGCGTGTGTCCGGTCTGCACGCGGAGCTTCAAGCAAGTACACGCCCACATGAGCCGGATGCACCCTGATTTTGATCCCGAGGCAGACCATGACCACATTGACTGACGAGATGCTCAAGACGCTGCGCGAAGCACTGGACGCGCCCACCTCACACACCTTCCCGAAGGGGGTGCTCGGTGCAGGATGTTCGGTGTGCGACCACCACATGACACGACCCCGCCCCTCGTGTCGGCCGAGGAAAGTGGTGACGGTAGACGTGACGGTCATGCGTGCGCTCCTCGACGTTGCCGAAGAAGCGGACACGGAAAACATCGATCTAATCGAACGGCTCCGCGCGACGGAGCGACGCCAAAAAGAATTCCGCAGTTTGATCGACGGGAAGCTCAGTCCACCTTGACGACGGCGAAGCCTCGCGCGCTCGGCTGTCCTGCCGGAGCCTTGCGTGCCGGCGTCCGACTCTGCGGTCCTTCGTTCAGCTTCTCGTAGCTTTCGCCCGGACCTTCGACACAACCGATGCCGGTGTACGGTCGCGTGATGCCACCCTCGTCAGGAATCGGGTCCGCCTGATTCGGGCGTACTCGTTCCCCCGAGTAGCGCTCGTAGGCCATCACCTCGGCCTCTGTAAGCTCGCCGGCTTCCCACGCACACTTCACTCGCATCGGGTTCCAATTCAGGCACCGGGGCAGATCCCCCATGAACGGGTGCGTGCTCGGGTCGTCGGTGGTGCCCGGCAGCATCGTGCCGATGCGCTTCTCCGCGTCCGTCGGCTCTGAAGCCTTGAAGCGATCAGACCAGTCGAGAGCTTCTCGCATCTCGCCATCGAGCAGATCGCGCATATTCTTGACCACAGGCATCGGTCGAGCATAGCAGGTTTCGATCCCAGGGCGCCCAACGTACCTGGATTGGAGAGACGAACCATGACCACCATCCGCACCGCCCAGAACACCCTGTCCCGCCGCACCGGAACCCAGCAGCGGAACACCGTCACCGACATTACGGACAGCGACAAGGGCCGCGAGCTTCTCGCCGAGAGCGAAGCCACCGACTCCGTGTGGCGCTCCCTCCTGGCCGACAAAATCCTCGCAATCCGGGTCGTCCGCGTCGAGACCGTCACCGCATGGTGCGACGACTGGGACCGCACCCCCATGGCCGACAACTTCATCGAGGTGGACACCGAGCACGGGACAGTCTGTATCGGCCAGTTCCGCAGCCGCATTCCCGGCGAAATCCGCGAGGACATGCTCGCGTTCGTCAGCAACAGTGAGAACAAGGCCAGCATCTCGGGTACTTGGCGCAAGCGCGGGGGCCTCGTAGGCCACGCCTGCTTCTGGCTGGAGAGCTTTCACTGGGCCGCGGGCCGACGCTCCTCCATCAAGCGAGGGAGCAAGAACGTGGAGAAGTGCTGCCCGATGGTCGTTCAGATGCAGGCTCGCTACGGCGCTCGCCCCGACTGGAACGACAAGGCTCGGAGCACAGAGTACAGAGCCCTGACACAGCCCGTGTACGACCGCTCGGAGGTTCGCTACGCCGAGCATGTCCTGGCGACCAAAGCCGCCTAGAGCCCCCGAGACCCCGCTCCGGCGGGGTTTCGTTTACCAACTTCCCGGCGTTATCGGACCATGCGAGATCAACTCCTGGCTCTGAAGGCCAAGGAAGCCTTCGACAAGCTGCTTGACGTGCATGAATGGGAGCGTCGCCGTAGGCTCTCCCTGGAGCTTGTGGTGGCCCACATCGCTCAGGCAGGCATACCCGAGGGCGAAGACCGGAAGCGCTTTGTAGAGGGCCTGGAGGTCCACTACGGGCGTGTGGTGCGCGGACTCGGCGACGAGGGGGTAGACCTGGGGTACGACGCCAAGAAGAAGATCGGTGTCGCCAAACGCTACGCTCAGGTTTCGATCTCAGACTAGGCAGCGTACCTGTCACATGGGAATGATGAAGCGACTCTTCACGGAGGCCGAAGAGGCCCACCTCGACACCCCTGACTTCGACCTCGTGCCAGTGCCGACGCCGGAGCGTGACCCCGACGCTGAGTACGCGGCACACGCGAACCCGCTCGGCCTCAACGCCTCCGACCTCGTGGCCGTGGGCTGGGACTCCAACGGCAAGACTTGGGTCCACGGCAAGATCGAGGGCGAGCACGATTTCTTCACCGCCACCCGCGTCGAGGCCCACAATGCCGGACTCGGCTGTGACCCCTTCGCGGTCATCTCGGAGGATTTCTAATGCGCGCCGTTCGCCCCGAGCGAACCCTGGAGCGGTACAGCCGAGGGGCTGAATTGGTGGGGGACGTTCGCAAGTTGTGGCGAGCGAATGCGCGACGAACCAACGACGAGATCAACGAGGCGATCGAGGTGCTCTGCGGTGAGTACGACCTGACCAACGATGAGTGGTACTACTGGTCTGATGTTGCAGGGGGTCGGGGCGAGAAGGACAACAAACATGCAAGCTGAAAAACGCATGGAGAAGGCGGTCGCAGCCCTGGAGACGATCGGGTGGAGCTACTCGCCCGTGTCCCTGGAGTGGCACAAGGCGAGCGACCCCGACATACGCCTCGACAATGACACCGTGGCGCTCTGGATCGGGCGCAACGTGGATCGCTGCGTCGAGGGCTATCTTCGGGCATTCCCAGGCTGCTCCGTCGAAACGATCGCCGCGGTGTTCGGATACAAGGTGTCCAAGGTGCGCAAGACGGTCAAGCTCATGCTTACCCGCAACGTTGCGTACTTTGAAGGTCAGGGTTCAGGAGCCCGTTGGCACTGGAGAGCCTCCTAGTGATCCCAAGCGAACCCGTCTTGACCTTCCTCGGGTTCAACAAGAAGGACGAGGACTGCTGGACCTGTGTGCGCGACCCCTCCGCCACCGAGCTTGACCGCCCTGCGATCCGTGAGTGGGTAAACAGGAATGTGGAGCGGGTGATCATGGCCCATCTCCACCTCGTCTTTGAGATCGATCGAGGAGGCTCCGCGAAGGGGACGATCGCAAGTTCCAACGGCATCATGCACGGCATCGTCCACGATGCCCTCAACCGCCTGCTTGAGCAGAACCGTGTTGTCGTCGTGGACCACGAGTGGTCGGTTTCGCGGTTAGAGCGTCAGCACTACCAGTCGCCCGAGTAGTAGTGGAGCGCGCTGGCGTAATAGATGCCGACGTAGCCACAGCCGAGTGGACACGCACCTCCGAGGCGTGGAAACCGCTTCCGAACCTCGTGCCAGTCCATGTTGGCCGCGGCGAGCGGATCGAATTTGATCCCGTGCTGACAAGGGGACGGATCGGCGCTAGTCTCCGCGCCTCTTGCCGGTTTCCCGTCGGGTCCAAGGATCACGCTTGAATTGTACCCGGCTCGGGTAAAGTGACTCGACCCTATGATTCGCCGACTGACGATTGATTTTGAGGGAGACGAGGATGACATTCTCGTCACGCTCCGCGACGACAAGGAGCACAAGGCGTCCAAACGGTGTGCCGGAATGCGCGCTGCCGTCGAGGCTATTCGGGATCTGCTCGACGCCTGCGAAGCGGAAAGCGAAGGCGATCCGCGCTACACCATGTCGGACGCCTCGGAGGTTTTGACCCTTGCTGCCGCCCTGCACAAAGCCAGTCCCGCGTCCATAAGCGAATCCGACTGTGAGATCGTCGCGTTCACCCTCAAGGCCATCGGTCCACTCACATTTGAGATCATGGGCCACCCTCGGGATCCCGACATTGGCCCGATGCGGATGACAGGGGAATACGACTCCCCCGACGACGCGCTGCACTACCTCCGCATTGTGGCGGGCAACGAGTGGAAGCACTACGTCCCCGTGCCTGCCGAAAAGGGTTCTGTGAACTAGATGCGTGAGCGTCTCCTCTCCGTGCTCCGTTCTCGTCGGGACCAGCTTGCGATGCAAGATTGGGAGTGCGAGTACCCACGGGATCGGTTCCCCCTTCTGGACCCCACGAAAAAGCTCGACTGGGAGGACAAGCATATCTACGCCTTCGGCTGCAAGTACGAACACGAAGCCCGCTATTGGTTCGATCGGATGGTGGAGCACACGATGGCGACGGAGAACCGGGAAGCGATGGGGGACAAGCCCGCATCAATCGTGGACGACATGACACTCACCGTGGACGACGCTCGGATGCTGGAGCTTGGGCGCCTACGCATCGTCGCACAAAACGGGCTGGGGAATCCGCTGGTGGACACCGGGGCGACGATGGATTTCGTCTACCGAATGTTCATCGTGCCGATGAGCGAGCGCTTCGGATTCGCCACGGGCAACGAGGACGGGTGGGGCACGGACAAATCCCCCGCCCTCGATCAGAACAAGATCGCGGTGCCCGATATGTCGCGTGGCGTCGAGGGAGCGATCCAGACCGAAGTCGCCAAGAAAAAGGTGATCGAAGCACCCGACCAATCGACCCTCGACAAGCTGCTCGGCAAGGGCAGGAGCTTCACTGACCGACTGCTCGGGCGTCGGTAGTGTGGTGCGTGGAACCCTATTACACGTGTGATCCGATCACCAGCCAAGCGCTCCTGTTCCTTCTCGGCGACTGCCTGCACACGATCCGCAGGGACTCGCAGAGCGAGGCAGGCATCCACGGCATCTACAAGCTCTCCAGCGGCGTTGAGGACGTGCCGAAGCTGCTTGGGGGGAACTTGCCCGTTTCCGACGCCGAGACGCTCCTGAAGCGCCTCACGGACCCTGATGGCGCCGTTGCTCGGTACGTGAAGCCCGCGTTCCAGCACGCCCTGGCTGACGCCGCGTTTCGGCAGCAAGAGATCCCCGACGAGGCTCGCGCCTTCATCGACCGCCTCCGTATCACGTCCTGACTCAATCCTACGCTGCCTCGCGTAAGGGGCAGCATGGGAATGGACGTTTCGTCTCACAGCTACATCGGGTTCCCCGTTGAGATCTCGGATTTCGTGACCGAGAAGGAAACGGGAAAACGGATCTGCGGCAATGGACACCCTGCGAAATCGAAGGGGAAATTCTGCGACGAGTGCGGAGTCGAATTCGGTCCCGCACTCAGCCACGAGCACACGACCGCGTTGACCGACTACGCCGCGTTCCTCGGTATGAATGCGGAGGATCTCGATGCCCAGTGGTGGCCGGATGACTCCTACGACGACCCCGGCGAAGCAGACGACGAAGGAGTCCTCGGTTTCTTCGACGCAAAGCCGACACAGTGCAGCGAGGACGACGCCGAGGATCGCTATTTGATCATGGGGGTCAGCGTTGCTTACACGTCCTCCAACCGTTCGGGGGATCGGGAGCCGGCCGTGATCACCCACGACCAGATCACTGCCCTGTTCACCCAAGTGGCGACGGCCGCCAAGGCGATGGGGTTCTTCGACCGGCCCATTGGGCTCTACACCTGCACGTACTTTTCGGTATGACCAACGATCAAGCCCTAGTCCTTCTCGGTGAGTACCGCCGGAAGTTCCGCGAGAAGAAGATCATCTGCGAGGCGGTCCCGATCGGGACACGTTTGATCCCCAGCTATGAGATCCCGTGCAAAATGCTCAACCATGCGGGCGAGACCATCGGGCACGCGGGCTGGATGGTGGACGGTGCGATCGAGTACGCCCTTGCCGGTGAGACGGATCGAGTAATGCGCTGGCTCGGATTCATCCAAGGCATCCTCTGGAATCAGGGTTGGTACACCATCGAGGAGTTGATGGGCCACGTCCGTGGCGACCTCCCGGTCAAATGAAGCCCTGATTTGGCGTAAGGAGACTAGATGGCCCAACAAACGAGCGAGCCGGTGGTCGAGTACAAGCGACGACCATCCACGATCAATCTGCTGGAAGCGCGCATGGATCGTGCTGCGACCCGGGCCCGCACGATGCTACGGAATTTGGAGAAGGCGATGTACGCCGTCGGCTACCACCGAGACGGGCACTACTTCGTCAAAGGCGCTCCCAAGACCAACACCAAAGGGAAGAAATCGGACCGCGCCTTTTGGGTCACGTCTCTCCGATGGAAGGTTGAGCAAGGCCGCGGCCGACTCTTGTTTCGCCGTCGCGGGATGCAAGACCCGTGCGGCATCGACAAGATGGATGCCCGCGCGCTGCTGTTCGCGGCCGAGAATCTTCGCAACCTCCTCGACACCTTGGAGCAGAACACAAGGCACATGGCCGACGCCTTGATCCAAGCCGTCGATACCGTGCAGGCGATGATCAATCGGATCGAAGCCGATCCTCGACCTACGGCGGGCCCACCCGTCGAGGCCGAAGCGGAATAGCCAACTCCAAACACAGGTACACCTCCCATGTCCTCAACCAAAATTGCAGTCATCGCCCTCGCCACCCTCTCGCTCCTCGGCTATTCGGGCGTGCGCCTCGTCAACTCGATCACCTACGACCGAGAGGTAGGTGGGCATCTTAAGCTCGCGGCGGATGCCAACAACGTCGATCTTGCCGCGCGCAAGCTGGCTCTCGCCATCGAAGGCATGGACGCCCGGGGCATCTGCAAAAAGGGCGGCGACGACTGCTTCACGTCGATCCTCTACCGAACGCCCGACGAGGACGTGGGGTACTGGCGCGAGAACATCGTGAGCACGTTGGCCGACCTTGAAGCCATGACGGACGAGGAGAAGGCCGACAATCTGATCGAGTCGAACCAACTGATCAAGGTGCGAGAGACGCTGCTCGACTCCGGCCAGAACGGCGACCATGTGACCTCCCCCGACGGCATCGCCATCTACGGGATGAACGACCCGATGGCATGGTGGGGCATCCTCTCGGTGCTTCTCGGCGGTGCCGCCTACGTGTGGCCCACGCGTCGCCGGTACGACTAAGTTTCGATCCGATCTGATCGAACGTTCTCGGGACATGCACACGACCCGTAAGCGAAAGATCCGACCCGAAGGTGGAATTACGCGAACCGCGCTCGATAACGGTGCGATTTTGCGCGCGAATCACGGGACGCCTGTGTGGGTCCGTCTGACCTACGACGCGAAGGATTGGTACGTGGTCGAGGCAGGCTACGGGGATGGGACCAAACACCGCTTCACGGGCCTGGGCTGGGGCTACGGCGGAGAAGGGCCCCGAGGACTGGAGTCCTGGTGCCAGGATAACGAGGTGCCCCTCACGATGACGGAGATCTTGAAGATCGACAACAACAAGCCAGGGCTCAAGTGGGAGTGGACCGGCAGCCCGCCAGCACATACCCCTGCTGAGCCTTGTTCGACCTGTGGGAACAGTGGAAGCTACTCACGCGGCGGCGACGGCCCGAACTGTCCTGAGTGCGGCGGATCGTGAGGTTCAGATCTGATCCGATTTGGCGTAAGTACGACCGATGTGGGATCATATTCCGCCGGGGGAGCGTCGGTTCATGGCCGGCGTGTTTGCCATCGAAGACGCACGCAAACGCGAGGCTGAGCGCGTCGAAGCTGAGCCCAAGACTGACCTCTTTGGGCCGACGACGACCGAGGGGCTCAACAAAACGGCTCCCAAGATCTTCGCACCTGCCAAGGGCCTGACCTACAACATCAAGTTCCGGCCCAACGACAAATGAAAAAGCCGGTCGCGGAGTCAGTCGAAGCTCCCACCGGCACTCAGCGTGTTTCATGGACCTCAGAAGGGCATCGCTTTCCCCGAGCCACGTTCGACCAAGACGAGTCTCTGGCAGTGGCGGGCTCTCCCCGCCCACCCATGCGCTGAGATCAAACCCTACCCTAGTTTCGCCAACCGTGCCTCCGTCGTACAAGGAATATGGGAATGCCCACGATCTCTGAGACCTACGAAGCCTTCACCGTTCTCGTAGATGAATTCACCGCTCGCACGGAGAAGCTGTTTCTCACAGCCATCGCCGAGCGTGACAACGCCGAGGTCGCCCTCCACGCCTACCACGCCAAGCACGGGGATATCGAGCACGGCGACCACGTGGGGTGCGCGTTGCAGGACCGCTATGAAGCCGCCGAATTGGTGGTTCACGAGCTACAGCACGGCCTCACGGGGCTCGCCCCAAATGCTTCAGGGGCCTACAACCGGGGTCTTGTGGAGAAGCGACTTCAGGCCGTATCAGCCGACGTGGCGAAGTACCTGTAGGTTCACCAGAGGGTCGAGTTGGCGTAAGCCCTTACGTGGCACAGATTGTCAACGCGCGGATCAAATCCGCAACGATCGAAATGGGCCGAGGCAACTGGACCTCGTTTCTCAATCTGGAGTGGGGCAGCACGGGCCAAGGCTACGGCGGCTACCGCCTCCACGGCGAATGGATGTTCCGCTGGATCAGTCAGGTCTGCGCCACCCTCGGGGTCGAGCGCTGGTCTGACGTTGAGGGGTCGCTCATTCGGATCAAAATCTCAGGCACGGGCATGGGGGGCCAGATCCACGCGATCGGGCACATCATGGAGGACCGCTGGCTGGACTGGGCTGCCTACGCCGAGGCGCTCCAGGCCGACCGGGAGACGATGGACCAATGAACATCCCGCACGACCTCAAGACCGCCATCCTCCAATACTGCCTTTCGCCGGATCGGGTGAAGGGCATCGTGGAGGATTTCGATGGGCTTAGCGATCTCGGCGAGCAACACGGCTGGTCCGAGCTTCGTGAAGCCATCGCTGAATTCATCACGACGACCCGCGACACGCTCGTGAACCCGCGACCGATGGACCGGACCCAACCACCGCCGGGTTGGACGCCGGGGCCTCATGGCACGGCAGGGCGCGGCGTCGAGACAGGGGAGGTCGGGGAAACGTGGGAGCGCTACTTGGCCGAGCAAGAACCGCTCGCCACCGAAAACGCGGTGCTCCGTACCCTGATCCTCAGAGCCTCTGACCACTACGATATGTGTGCGGAGCGGGACATGGACGGCTTTCAAGAGTGGTTGTCCGACGCAACTGATTTCCTCCGCCAACACCAGGAGGGCTACGAGGAGGAGAATGGCACGGCCCTTTCCGACCCACCGCCTGCGGTGGGGAAGGCGACGAAAGTGCGCCGCGAAGACGTAGTTCACTTCCCCTACATCCCGAATACGGCGAGGCTTCGCAAGCGCCTATCTGCTGCGATTGCACACGTACTGGAAGAAGAGGCCGAGGCCCACTCGGCCGCCGAACAACTTGGAGAAGAATGATGACCGATGTACCCGCAGTAGTAACGCCCTTCGACCCCAAGGCTCTTAGCAACCAGCTAAAGGACAAAATCCATGTAGACATTGCCAGCCTCATGCCCGACGAAATGTGGCAGGAGCTACTCCAAGGCGAGATCAACGCTTTCCTGACCGAGCGCAAGGTCAGGCACGGCTACCACAACCAAAACGAACGCATTGAGCCTTCGCGTCTTTCCACAATCGTGGAGTCCATCTTGACCGCGATGACGAAGGAGCGCGTGAAGGCCCTCCTAAGCTCCAAGGAGTGGGCGGGGTTTTGGGACGGACAGGGGGAGAAGGCAGGGGTTGAGATCAAGAAGCTGGTCGTGGAGAACGCCGACAAGATCTTGGCAAACGTTCTTCAGTCCTCGATTCAAGCTGCCGTCCAGCAGATGCAGTACAACCTCAACCCCTGACTCGCCCATGATCGACGTACAAATGAGCCTCGATGAAGCCCGTGCCTTGCGTGCGGCGGCACTGGGGAGGATGAAGCACATGGAAGGCGATTTCCGCCACGATGAGGATCGGGTCGTGTTGGAACTTGCCGTGAATTCCCTGGACGGCGCGCTCAAGCGGGCCGAGATTCTCAGCCGGCGCTAGAATGTCCCGCAAAAACTCCTGGGTGTTCTCAGACATTTCCGAAGCTCTCCGTAAATCGGTGGGCTTCGCGTACACCCTTCGCCGGAAGAACAAGGGCAAGGACGTTCCCTATGAGGGCCCTGAGCTTACGGCGGGCAGGGTGCTCGCATGTAGCTTCACGGTGGAGGAGGCGTTTAGCGAGGAGCAACTTCGTTATGACCGCGAGGATCAAGGCCGTGATGCGATGGAGGTCATTCTCGGCAAAGCGATCCAATTGGGCATGGAGCAGGGTTGGCGGATGCTCATGGACGACGCTAGCACTCTTGATCTCAAGGTGATCCGCAGGGCCTTGGAGTGCGACGACAAGGCCCTGCGGAGGCGCGCGCTGGAATGCCTCTCCTCCTTGGAGGAGAGGCTCACAAACCCTGGGATGATCGGCTAGCCGAGAGCGCGTGGGTACAGACGAATGTTCACGCCGGTTCGGGTCTTGCCGATGGCGATGAGGACGGACGCACCTGACCGCTGCGGGACGTTGCCAGCCGGGCCGGGCTGCGACCTGTGCGCGGTCGTCAGCTTGCGCGCGGCGGGTCGATTGATGCTGTAGAACGGGGGTGGGAACGGGTTTGCCATACCCGTGCCCAGCTATAGGCCGATTTGGCGTAAGTAGAGTCGTATGTCCGACGAAAAACCGAATTACGTCAAGGCTCGCTTTGGTCCCGGCGAGACGGGCTGGGCCATCGATCTGGGGGACGGCACCTACAAGATCTGCAACTCCCCGCTCGATGAAGACCTGAATTACGGAGACATTGTTCGCTACGCCAACGACGACACGTGGTCGAACCCGATTCTCGTCACACGCCTCTTCACGGGAAAAGCGTTGATCCGCTACCCAGCCGGCCGCGAGGTGTGGGAGCAGATCGTGGAGCGGTTCAAGCCCGCCAACGAGGCCGACGACGTGTGTCTGGAAGCCGTTGGATACGGCATGGCGATGCTCTCCTTCAAGGAAGGCTTCGACCCGGTGGCTGCACTGGTGGGCCTGGAGAACGTGACCCTGGAGATGGACGATGCCTAGACGACCCGTGCAACGGGTCCAGTACGAGTTCAGCGAGGAGGTCAAAGCCGAGTGGATCGCTCGTCGGGGGGTCGAGCCTACGACCGATGGCATGTTCGTGCGCACCTTGGACGGAGAATGGCTGCCCATGCGCCCCGAAGACTTGGAAGCCATGCGCGCCTGCGACCGAGCCGTCCTGCATGATGGCACCATCGTGAAAAGTCGATACCCCGAGACGCGGCCCAAGATCCTCTCCTTCAAATTCCGCGAGTGTTCACTCAAGGAATTCACTGATGGCTACGACCTTCTCGTCCACCCTCCTTCTGAGGCGGGGCACAAAGCGATCGGCACAACGCTCAAGGCGGGCTTCGACCTTGCCGCTGCGGCCATTCCGGTTTACGTCGTCATCGAGATCACGGACCACCCTGAAGCTGCCTTCTACGCCGAACGCTTGGTTGTCGGTCGGACCCTCCACGGAATCCGAAGCGAATGGGTCCGCCCCGGCCTCGGCACGGCGCACGCGCTTTGGGGTTTGCGTATGCCAATTCAATCGGTCGAGCACGAGGGGTCGAAACTCAAACTCGTGTGCTACCCGAACAAAGCCAAAGGCGTGGTGATCGGCCTGGAGGGCTCGCTCGATGATCTCAACACCTTGGCGGGCAGCCATGACAGAGAGACCTGATCGAACCAACCTGATCGTGGGCGCGGTGGTCGAGTGGACGAGCTTCGGCGGTCACGGGGTCAGCGAGCACCGGGGCCGTGTACTTGATTCCCAGCTTTCCAAGGATGAAAAGTACCAGCTACTCGTGGAGCCGAAACAAATAAGCGAAGGGTCGGTGAACGGCTGGCGCGACGTGTGCGAGCACGAGTCTCGTCTCATCACGATCGAGGCAACGGACGCCCATGTCCCCAAGATTGATGAAGGGACCTTGCCCGGCAAGGGGTATCGTTGACCTGCATGAAACCACTGTGGGGAAGCAAAGGCGCGGTCGGAAAGGCGGACGAGGACGAAGAAGAGTCCAAGGGCAAGACGCCTGTAGTCGGGAATCGGATCCTGTTCTACCAGCAGGTTGACCAGTCCTCGATGCTCGATCTGATCCTAAAGCTGCGAGAGACGGAGGAGGAGCTTCTCGCCGCAGCCATCGCGTATGAGATCGAGCCTCCCCCGATCCACCTCCACATTAACTCCTACGGCGGCGAGGTGTTCGCTGCCCTCGGCGCGATGGATCACATCCTCGCGTGTCGTGTCCCCGTGTGGACCTACGTTGATGGTGGCGCGGCTTCGGCTGCGACGATGCTGTCCGTTGTCGGGCACAAGCGCTTCATCTACCCCAACGGCTACATGCTGATCCACCAGATCTCGTCCGCGTTTTGGGGCAAGCACGAAGAGTGGAAGGACGAGGCGAAGAACCTGGACAAGCTCATGGAGCAGATGCGCGGCCTCTACCGCAAGCATGGGCGCGTTCCCGAAACTGACCTTCTGGAGATCCTGAAGCACGACCTGTGGCTCGACGCGGAGAAGTGTCTCGCGTGGGGTTTGGTCGATGAGATCAAACGCCCACCCCCGAAGGGGGCCTCGATCGCGTAAGGGGTAGGGATGAAAGTCGTCTACACCGCCGGGCCCTACAACGCCCCGACCCACTGGGGGATCGAACAGAACATTCAGCGAGCGCGTGTGGCCGCCGCACAGGTGTGGGCGCTCGGTGCTGCGTGCATCTGCCCCCACGCCATGACGGCGCACATGAGCGGGTGCTGTCCCGAGGAGAACTTCTACGAGGGCGACCTGGAGATCGTGCGACGCTGCGATGCCCTCCTGATGATCGAGGGCTGGGAGAATTCAACGGGAGCGAAGCGCGAGAAGGACGAGGCCGATGCGAAGGGCATCCCCGTGTTCTTCTCCCTGGCGACACTGAAACTGTGGCTGGGGGATTCCCATGAATAGGTGCCCAACCTGCGACGAATGGGTGTTCTCAACGTCTAGTCGCGCCCACCGCTGCCCCCCCAAGTGGAGAGTCCGAGACGAAGACTCCGGTGGCGACTACATTGATACCGAGGTCTACGCCAGCGATGTCGAAGACGCAGCCGAAAAGGCGGTCGATCACGATTTCTGGCAGGAGCCCTCCGATAATCTCCCCCAGTGCAGCGTCATGCTCGTGGAGCCTGTCGGGCCGCCCCACGAAGGCCGTGAGCCCGCAAGGGTCTCTGTCTCAGGGGAGCACACTATCTCGTGGAGCGCCTCGACACTCAAACCTGATCCCGCCCCTTTGCCCTGCCCCAAGTGCGAGCGTCCGGTCCCCGACCACTCGGATGAAGATCGCACAGGTCGCCGGTACTACTGCGAGCGCTGCCACCACAGGTGGGAGCCATGACGACCTGGGCGACGCCCCACATCGAGAAACTCCTCGATGGAGAGACGGCGAAATTCCGACCTCGGGGAAATTCGATGGAAGGGAAGGTTTCGTCAGGGCAGCTTGTTACTGTCGAGCCCCTGACAGATCAGGATCTCCAGCCGGGCACGATCGTCTTGTGTCGGGTGAAGGGGAAAGACTACCTCCACTTGATCAAGCAGGTCCAAACCAAGGGTGATAACCTCCGCTACCTGATCGGAAACAACCGCGGATTCAACAACGGTTGGGTATCAAGGGGCAGCATCTACGGGATCTGCACACAGGTCGAAACATGATCAAACACCTCGCAGATCGTATCCAAGCCGAAACCGCCCAGATCCTTGAAGGTGCTCGACGTGCGCCACCATGGCTGAAGACCAATGACTTCGGGGCGATCGAGGTGCAGGGACGCATGACGGACAGCGTGTGTTCGTGTGGGGGCAAGCAACAAGCGGTGAGATACATGATCACCGACATGCTGCCTCCGTTCCCCACCCACCGGAAGAAGCGGATCCGTAAGAAGCTGGCGAAGCGCTGGGTGGAGGAGACCCGCCACCTTCGGATGCTGTCGGCGATGGTCAGCATGATGGGCCACCCCAAGTACAAGTGCGTCGAGTGTGGTCGCGTCGAATCGATCTACGGCTCGCTCGGTCGGAACCTGATCACGGTCGAGCCCCTTCCCGAAGGCGCGATGGATGGACTGCTCGTACCCAACAAGTTACACTTTGACGGCGATGGACAACCTGAGTGAGTGGGAGTACCGACACCGCATGGTGGACGCTGTTGCCCTCTCGTTCCTGATCACCTTCCTCATCCCGTACCTGTTCCTGTAATGCCCGAGGTAAATGAGCAGGTCATCAAGAGTGTCGCCAAGGCGGCGGCACACAACGACACCGTACTCGCGCAAGGCGTTGCCAACCTCAACATTGCGAAAGCCGGGAGGGTCTGGACGGTCGGGTTGGCGATGGCCTGCACGATCTCGTGGAGTGCCAACAAATCGATCCTGTGGATGATGTTTCACGGGTGCATCTCGTGGGCCTATGTCATCTACTACGCCTTCGGATTCGGACACCCATGATCTGCCCGCACGATGAAGAGGACGCGAGCGTGTGGGTCCGCGACCTGATCCCTCAGTCCGTGATCAACGAACTGAGGCGGCAACACAAGCGGCGCGGCCGGACCCGTCAAGGCTGCATCCCTCTGCGGAAACGGAAGAAGCGGCTACACAAGAAGCTGGCGAAGCGTGGGTTTTCGGCATCCCCGACCATCATAATCTGGTCAAGCAACACCCCAGGATACGGAACCCGAGGGACCAAGTGGGACTGGGCGAAAAGATGATGCCGATACCCCTCGTCAACGGGGAGGCTGTGCCCTTTCGGCTCTGGACCGAGGAGGAATACGCCAAGATCCGCCATGACCAGAGCGCCTTCCTTGAGCGGTGGTACGAGTACGGCAAGCCTCGGGGCTTCATGCCCAACACGGCTCGCCAGTACCACGTTGAGATTCTCACCACGTGCAAGCCCGGCGACGACCTCACCTTCGACCACCATCCGCCCGAGTACGATCAACTTTGGGCTCGCTTCCCGATCGAGGGCGGCAAAGGGAACATGGTGCTCAGCGGCCGGAATCCCGCGCTTGACCTGCTCGATCCGATCAAGTAGCTTGGCGGCTCCACTACCGTGTTGCGGCAGTGGGATGCGGGCTCGCAAAGCCAGCAGCGTTCCAACCCGCCGAGGCGGGGACTCTCAACCGGCCCATCTCGGACTCCGAGGTGGGTCGAACCAATTCGGGGTTTCGTTCTCGCAAGACTCGGCGTACTGTGTCCCGTGCGGAGCAGCGGCGTCCCAAGGGGCATCACCGCTCGGGAGAGAGAGGAGAATTGGGACGCCTGATCTCCAACGCCTCCTAACTCAGTGGAAACGTTCAGGGACGCCTGAGAAGCGAATACTGAGAAGGAAAGCTCCGGTTCTTGACCGGAAACCTACCCCGCACGCCCGAGGCAATAGCCTCGGGTTTTTTAATTCCAGGTTTCGATTCAGAGCCGGCCAACGTCCTTGAAACATGCTGACCAAAGCTGACTTCCAAGTAGGCGATGTGGTCCTTTTCGGGCGCTCCAGCGGAGAGCAGACCCGGGGCGAGATCGTGAAACTCAACGGCAAGAGCGCCAAGGTGCGTACCCTGGAGGTCCGTGGGACCGTCAAGGTGCGGGCTGCGGGCGGAGAGTGGCGGGTGCCCTACTCCCTCCTGACGCCTGCTGACGGAGGGCCTGTGGCCCCCCCGCCGAAGCGCCCCGACGCCGAGATCATCCGAGACCTCCAGCGCGTCGAGTGCAACCTCTCCCCCGAGAACCTGCACTGCGACGGCGAGATCAGCCGCTCGGCAGCAGCCCGTAAGGCTCGTGTCCTGAACGGCCAGCGTCGTGCACTCGTCAAGGAGCTTGGCCGCGAGCCGAGCACCAGCGAGCTTTGGGGCGTCTAGGGGCTCCACACAGCCGGCCAAGAGCCGAGCCGGTCCGAGCGGTCCTGGGAAACTGGGACCGCTCTCTGCGTCTCCTGTGGCTCCCTACGGCTTGCGCTTCGTCCAGGCTGAAACCACGTCTGCGGGATTCACGCTCTTTTCTCGGTAGACCAGCGACCCGCGGTACTTGAGCGCGTGGGTGCGGAGCCGTCGCTTCGTGACCGCCTTGACCTTCCGCCAGCGGCGACCTCGGTCGGAGATGCAGATCAGATCTCCCGGCTGAACCTGGGAGGGCTCAATTCGCCTGTGCCAGCGGGATCCGAACTTGCGTCGATCGGGTTCGTACATGATCTATTATCTCACGCGGCAGATCTGATCGAAATAGACGCAGATCGGTTTGTTCGCGGACGTGCGGTACAAAATTCCGGGATCAGCGAATTTCGATCTCGACGCGATTCGGTCGGCGAGGTGCCTCGCATAACTTGATCTCGATCCGACCTCGCGGATCCGCCGCTGCACATTCGACACGCGAGTTGGCGTAAGAAGAAGCATGGCTGACCCCAAGCCCGAGCCCGAGAACGCATGCCCCTCATCCTTCAAGTGCGGCAATCCGGCGACGGAGCCCCACACCTGCCCCTTCGCTGAAGAGATCAACGACGACGAGACACTCTGCCGCTGCTGCGATGGCTGCCAGCACGAATGCGCGATGGACATTTAGGTGGGCTACTTCGCCCTCGCTTCCGTTTGTCTTGCCCTCGGTTTCGTCGGCGGCGCGTGGGCGACCTTGGAGGTCGTGAACCGTGCCGACGGGTAGCGTGACCCCATGTCCGAGTTCAAGGTGATCAACGAAGAGGGCTCGTTTGAGATCGAGGTCAAGCGGTTCTATCTGCCCGTCAAGATCGAAGCGAACTGCCCCGAGTGCGGCGAGCATGTCGTCTACGACCTGAACGACAACTACCTCTCGTACCCTGACGCCAACGTACCCTTCGGCCACACGATGTATTGCGAGTGCGAGCACGAATGGGAGGTGCCCGTGATCCTCCGCGTCACAATGGAGGCCGGCGAATGGAAGGACGAAGACGCGTGATCAAGACTGAAGAGGAGCTTGAGCGTCTGAAAGCCGCGCTGCGCCCTGCCAGCGTTCGTGATCTGATCCTGCACTGGGCCGTGGAGGTCCGCCTGTTTGAGCACAAGCCGCTGTGTGGGCAGCGCGCAGGCTCCATGACCTCGATGGAGCAGCACGTCAATTGCCGAAAGTGTGTTCGGCAGATGGAGTCATGGGAATGATCGGATGGTTCAGACGACGCCGGAACCCACCAATCTGCGGGGACGAGCCCAAGCTGCCCCCAACTTGGCGTAGGTAGAGGCATGAGCGAGCTTCCCCACACGTTCCGCTACACCATCGGCGACTGGTCAGACGACGGGCACGGCAAGACCTCCGTCCACAAGATCCGATCGAATCACACGATGAAGGAGATCGCCGTCGCGTACAAGGCTTCGGTCAAGAAGACCGGGGTCAGCTTCATTGACGAGGTGGCCTCCGATTACCAAAGCCGCGACATGCCGGCCCAGAAATTCCTCGATGCCGGCATGGACCGGGACAAGGTGTGCTGGGAGAACGACCCCGACGACGACCCCGTGTTGTGGACCTGCGGCTACACGGACCACTACATTCTCCTCCTGACCGAGTTCTGCAAACTCTCCCTTCCTGATCTCGTCATGGAGGACGACCCCAACACACGTCAAGACGACCTGTGTTACGCGTTCGGTCACGGCACCATGACGAGCCACCACGGCTACGGGCTGTTCGACTGATGGCCGCCACCTTCCTCGGTTGGGATTGGAAGAGTCGCCCCGAGCTTGACGAGCTACAGGACGCCCTCAAACCGTTTGGTCTCCACGTCTACGAAGACCCAGACAGCGAAGGCTCAGACTGGTTCGGCTATGTCATCTCCGACAAGGCGCTCGACAAGGCCGAGTTGGAAGCCGTCTCCAAGACGCAGTATGAAGACGAGGGATTGTCGGACGACGACGAGCCCGAGCCCGACCTGACGCCAGGGTTCCTCACCCGCCACTACCTCCTCGACCCGAGCGAGTACCGCGAAGCTCCCGAGGCCGCCCTCAAAGCGGTCGGCAAATTCGATGGAGACTACAACTCGGCCCTACTCGGGAAGCACCCGAAGAAGGGCTATTTTGTGGTGGAGGCCGGAGACAACCACGAGACGCTCGTGTGGACGGAGTGGGGCGATGACTGAGGGCAACATCACGATCGGGGACACGTCCGCGGTCACGATCCAGGGGTCAACAGTGGTCACGGTCGAGGGCGCCCTCGTGCTTGTCGAAGGTGGCGTCGAAGTTGGGCGCCTCGACGCCAAGTACGATTTCGCCGACCTCGACCCGAAGTACCACCACATCGCCCTCCAGATGATCTACAAAAGCAACCGCCTGATGATGCAGACGCCGGAAGCCATGGCAGAGAGCAGCCGGCGGTGGGACGAGTACAGCGCAGCCAAGGAGGCTCGGGCCATGCTGCCCTGGCACAAGCGGCTGTTCGCACCGCACCCGAGGTTGGCATGAGCTTGGACCTAACGCACAAGCCCCGCACCCATTTCGTGCGGGGCTTGTGGACACCCGCCACCTTCAGGCTCAACAACTGCGGGGCGCATGATGACGCGGTGGTAGAGGTCTGTACGCTTTGCGGCTGTGCCTATGCACCCACCAAGGAATCGAATGTCTGCGCGGGCAAGCTGGCGAAGGCGCTGACGCCGGACATGATCGATGCGGTGCTACACGGCAAGGAACTGGTCAGCGAATCGGTGGACCCGGCTTAGGGTTCCAGATCGGGTCGTGGGGGAACACAGGGAATCCTCCGCCGTGAGGGTCTTCCAAGGGGATGGCCTCAAACTCGATCTTCTCCAAGCGTTTCATCTCCTCCACGATCTCCTCGGGGGAGAGGGGGCGGAGTAGCTCGGCCCAAAGCTCATCGTCCGTCATGTGCGAAGGGTAGCATGGAAACATGGAAATCCGATTCCGGCTCCCCGATGGCCCCTTCAAGATCCAAAAACCAATCCCCGAGTTGCGCTCCGAGGTGGTGACGAAGTACGACGAGGGCGAGAACGACAGCGAAGGCACCCCCTTTGAGCGCGTGTTTGTCCTCGACACAGGGGACAACGACAACACGTTCGGGGACATTCGCAAAGCGATGGGCAAGGAGATCTTTGAGGACGAAGACCTGCTGACCGGGTACGTGGCGAACGTGGCCATGTGTCTCCACGACCAGTTCAACCGGGCCGACTTCAAAGACCAGGGGACGCGCAACGAAGCCGCGCGCTCCATCCTGAATCTGATCTTCCGGTCCTAGTTATGCGGGCGAAAGTCAAAGGAATCGCAGGGGATTCGACGCTCGCGCCAGCTTTGGCCGATGCCTTCGCCATGATCGAACGTCACGACAAGAAGGTGACACTCATCCTGGGGCCCGAAAATCTGCTCGGTAGGATCCGGCTAATGACCGGCACCTTCAACACGAGAGATGACACCCTTTGGACGGCGAAGCTCAAAGCCGACGAGTCGCTCGACTACTTGTACGTGACCGACAAGGGGTAAAACGAAGGGCCGCGTCGCCCCGATCA
>Ga0307380_10002220_pt1 | contig 27743 bp, 20 predicted proteins | sample UN3MG_FD_202239 | JGI IMG/M metagenome (GOLD analysis project Ga0307380, IMG submission 202239) | Soil microbial communities from Risofladan, Vaasa, Finland - UN-3 | ecosystem: Environmental > Terrestrial > Soil > Coastal area > Acid sulfate soil | place: Finland: Risofladan, Vaasa | collected... | reverse complement strand
CCAGTGAAATGAGGATGTTCGACGCGACAAGGACGAATACGAACGCGGCCGTCATCCCGATTGCGTTGTCCAGAGATGTGCTCACGGCGAGCGTCGGGCACAGCCCGAGCAGGAGGACGAACGTCGGATTCGAACGCACGACCCCTCTTACGAGGTTCTTCCCGAAGGAACTCATGAATCCCCCCCTTTCTGTTGATTTACAAGCTCTTTTATGATGGCTTGCTTCACTCCGTTCACGACCGCGGTGGAGCTGATCGTCGCTCCGGTGATTGCATCGATCTTGCCGCCGTCTCGCGAAAGCTCAACCTCGTTCACTCCTACTCCATTGAATTGATCGAGGAAGGAGGTGTTGATGATCTTCGCTCCCAGCCCCGGCGTCTCCTGTTGAGTGATGATCTTTATTCCCTGGAGTGACTTGTTGTCCGGTTTCAATCCGATGAGGATATCAATCGTCCCTCCGTACCCGCGACCCTGGGCCATGAACGCGTGCCCGATCGGCTCGCCGCCCGCGAGGACGGTGTACAGGCCGCCATCCTCGTCATAGGTGAACGACTCCATGTTCGGGAACAGCGTCGCCAGCATCTCCGCGACCGCATCCTGCTTTGCCTGAGCGATCTTGTCCTTGGTGATTCCGTTGGCCAGGGTAAGGGCGACGATGGAGATAACGACGACCAGCGTCAGGAAGATGACCGGCCAGAACTCTCTCTTCTTGCTCATGCCGCCTCCTTCTTCGTCTTCTTGACCAGGCCGAACACCTTCGGTCGCACATGGCGATCGATCAGCGGAGTGAACGCGTTCATCAGCAGGATCGAGTAGCAGACTCCCTCGGGCATGCTCCCGTACGTGCGAATGAGGACGACAAGCACCCCCGCTCCGATGGCGAAGATGACCTTTCCCTTAGTTGTGATCGGTGTTGTAACATAGTCGGTAGCCATGAAAAATGCCCCCAGGAAGAGCCCACCGGCGAGGATCTGGACCAGCGGATCCTGTCCGAGGGCCAAACTGAGCAGGGCAACCGTGCCGATGTAGAAGACCGGCACCTGCCACTTAATCAGGCGAAAGGCGATGAGGATCAACCCTCCGATCAGGATGAGGAGAGCCGATGTCTCCCCCGCGCTCCCCCCGACGTTTCCCAAGAAGAGCGCCTTGTACATCTCGGTCTTGCTCAACGTGTAGGCGAAGCTCTCGCTCAACGGGGTCGCGGTGGCCACGCCGTCGGCGAGCATCGAGTGAACTGGCGCGATCCAGCGGCTGAGTGCACCAGCAAACGAGACGGTTACAAACGCGCGCGCGGCAAGTGCCGGGTTGAATACATTGTGCCCCAGACCGCCGAACATCTCTTTGGCGACCGCGACGGCGAACACGGAGCCCACAACGACGATCCACAGCGGGGTGCGCGGGGGCATCACCAGCACGAACAAGATCGCGGTGACGAGCGCGCTCCCATCGAGCGTGAATGGCCGCCTGCGCATCATCTTCGCCACGTATTCGGTGAGAACAGCCGAGAGCAGAGATACGGCAACCATCAACAGGACATAGAACCCGAAGAAGTAGACCGCGCCGGCGGTGGGGAAAAGGAGCGCGAGGATCACGAGGTACATGTCTTTTTTGATCGAGTTTCTCCCGCGCAGATGTGGCGACGGAGAGAGAACAAGCGGTTTGTTGTCCATCACTTCACCCCCAGTTTGCGCAGTTCGAGCTTGCCGACCTTGATGTAGGAGACCAGCGGGATGTTCGCCGGGCAACCGTACGCGCACGCCCCACACTCCACGCAGTTGTTGATGTGAAAATCGGCCAGGTGTTCGTAGTCCTCGTGCTTTACAAGATTGACGAACTGCAGCGGCACCAACCCCATCGGACACGTCTCGACGCAACGCCCGCAGCGGACGCAGTCATGCTCCTCACGGATGTCGCTCTTCTTTAGAAGAATACAGTTTGTTCCCTTGATGATTGCCGTGTCGAAGGATGGCTGCGCGATTCCCATCATCGGGCCGCCGAAGATCAGTTCGTCGGCGCTCGCATCGCTCCCGCCGCACAGCTCGATCAACGCGGAAGCAGGTGTGCCGAAGCGCGCCAGGAAGTTCTTGGGGGTCTTCACCAGACCGGTGACTGATACCACTCGCTCCACGAGCGGCTTCCCGAGGACGACTGCATCGTGGACAGCCGCCAGGGTGGCGACGTTGTGCACGAGCGCGCCCACATCCATCGGGAGTCCTCCCTCGGGGACCTCGGTGCCGAGGATCGTCTTGATCAGCGTCTTTTCCGCTCCCATCGGATACCGCCGTGGGACGACGCATACACTCACCTCGCCGGGGAACGCGCCCTTGGAGACATACTCGCGCATCTTTAAGATCGCCTGCGGCTTATTGTCCTCGATGGCGATGAACGCGCGCTTCACCGAGAGCGCCTTCATCACGATCGCAAGCCCGCTCAACACCCGTTCCGGCTGCTCGATCATCAGGCGGTCATCGGCGGTGATGTACGGTTCGCATTCCGCGCCGTTGACGATCACAACCTTGACCGGCTTCTCCGGCGGAGGTGACAGCTTTACGTGCGTGGGAAAGGTCGCCCCACCCATTCCGACGATTCCCGCTTCCTTGATGCGCGCGATGATCTCCGACGGTGAAAGCATCTCCGGGTTCGCGGGGGACAGATCGATCCATTCATCCTGTCCGTCCGACTCGATGATAACTCCCGGAACACCCTTTCCCGTCACCGAACTGGCGACCGTCGGTAGCTGCTTCACCGTCCCCGAGATGGTAGCGTGGATCGGGGCGGAGACGAATCCCCCCGCCTCACCGATCACCTGTCCAACTTTCACTTCATCTCCTGTCTTGACCAGCACCTTCGCCGGAGCACCGATGTGCTGCTGCAGCGGGAGAGTCACCGTCTCCGGGAGCGGAGCACGTTCAATCGCCGCTTCAGCCCCCAGCTTGTGAGACGGAGGGTGCACCCCCGCGGAGCGTTTCAGGCCTAACACCTCTAGCACGTGTGTGATCATTCCCCATCCTTCTCTTGATCGATATATGTGCCAATTCCTGATGATTTGGATATTTCCTGCGGATCATCGTAGCCAACGATCAGTGCTTCCACGCCGTCAAGCGAATCGACTAAATTGATCCCGCCCTTAGGGCCAAGGACAAACACCGCCGTCGCGAGGGCATCCGCCTGCGTACAGGTGGAAGCGTACACGCTGGCGCTTGAGGAGGCGTGCGATGAATACCCGGTGCGCGGATCCATGATGTGTCCCACCTCTGCCGCGGGGTCGAAGAAGCGCTCGTAGTTGCCCGAGGTGGCGATCGCCCCATTGCTGATGGCAAACGCAGCAAGCGAGGAATTCTCGTCCTTGGGATTTCGCAGCGCAAGCTCCCACTTCTCGCCTGCCGGCTTTCCGCCGAAGGCACCGATGTCACCACCGGCGTCGATCAGCGCATGCTCGATCCCTTGCTGTCGCAGGACTTCCAGCCCACAGTCGACCGCATACCCCTTGGCGATTCCACCAAGCGTGATCTTCATCCCCGGTTCGAGGACAATGGCCCGCTGCGGAGAGGTGATCATCTGTATGCGATCTGCACCCAGAAGTGTCATCACCTGTGCGATCCGCTCCTGCTGCGCCTCGGGATCCAGCTCCCAGAACTGCACATCAACCCCTTCTTTGTAGCGCCACAGGTCGAGGAGCGGTTCCACCGTGATATCGAACGTCCCATCGGTGGTGGAGTAGTCGGCGATCGCCGCGGTGATGATCTCCCACAGGTCGCTCGTTGGATTATCCAACCGTCCTTGTTCATTCAGGCGATACGCCTCTGCCTGCGGGTCGAAGATCGACGCCTCGTGCTCGACCTGCGCCATGCGCGAGTAGGCAGCGTCGATCGCCGCTTCCGCCCTCTTGGGATTACGATCGTAGACGGTGATCGTCGCCCACGTGTCCATCATCTCGCGGCGATCCTGAAACGCACTCATCGGCGGCAGGAAGAACGCCTTCTGCACGGCGAAGACTGCCGCTAGTGCTAGAATGAGCAGCAGGGGAACGAAAAACCGCGTTCGATGTGCTCCTGCTCCGTCTCTTGATTGCGTCGACACGCGTCCTCCCCGAAGAAGAAAGTCAAATCCAGTCTCGCATTGTAGCAACCACAGCGAATGTTGGCAACTCAATGCAAGTGTCGGACTATCCGTTCGTTGTCGTGTTGGTCGCTATGAACCGAGCTTCTTGTTGCTGCTCCAGTACCGCCTTGACCAATGCATCGACTGCGTCGGAGTAGAACTCGATGCTTACCTTAGTCGCCAATTCGTCGGGCAAGTCGAAGAGCTGCTTCCTTGCGGAGACCGGCATGAGTGAAAGTGCGCCCGGCCGCACCCACTTCGACCCAGCAGGCACAAAACCCGTTCCTACCAGCCACACGCCGCAAGGCCCCTCACCCTATGAACCCAATGAACTCTACAAATGCGTGCATCCGCCCACGCACCACGGACCACCGACCGACTTCCATAAACCCTACGAACTCCATGAACCCTACGAACTCAATGCACTCAACCCACCCGTGCCCCGCGCGTTCTTCTCTTTCCCCATTTTCTCTCTTGTTGGAATTTGCCCACGCCTGCGTTAGAATCGGGTACATCCGTTTGGAGGGAGCTAGATGGCAGAGCCGTTTTCCGATAGAGTCATTCGAGGCATCGACCAGGCGACCGAGTTGTACCACCGCCTCGTCGTGCTCGTGGCCCCAGCGGGTGCGGGTAAGACCGCCGCGCTTCAAGATGTCCATGAGCGCACGTCGGCTCCGCTGGTCAATGTCAACCTCGAGCTGTCTCGGCGCATGCTCGATCTCACCGAGCGCCAGCGGGCGCTGCAGTTGCCCCGTCTATTCTCGGAGGTTGTAGGACCATCCGCAACCAGATTGATTCTGCTGGACAACATCGAGGTGCTCTTCGATGTCTCGCTCAAACAGGATCCGTTGCGGCTTCTGCAAGGACTGTCCCGTAGTAGGACGGTAGTCGCGGCGTGGAACGGCTCCATCATTGGTGAACACATAGTCTACGCAGTGCCTGACCACCCCGAATACAAACGATATCCCTTGCAGGGTTTCGTAGCTGTGAAGCTGGAGGATACTGCATGAAGACAACGGAGGAAGAACTGAGGGGACAGGGACGATGAAATACGCAGACCTGATCCAGTTTGATCCGATCGAAACGGTAGTTCAGCTGCGCGATGCCGATGAATCAACGGCCGCGCGGCGGCTCGTAGAAACCTATGTCATCTCCGATGCCATGGCCGAGAAACTCGTAGAGCTCGTGATCCCGAACCTCCAGTTCGACGCTCCGGCAGACAACAAGGGCCTTCTGATCGTTGGCAACTACGGCACCGGTAAGTCCCATCTTATGTCTGTCATCTCGGCGGTAGCTGAAGACGCTAGCCTAGCGGAAGTGCTTACCAACCCTGTTGTTGCTGAAGCGGCGCACGCGATTTCCGGTCGATTTAAGGTCGTACGGACGGAGATTGGTTCGACCACGATGTCGCTAAGGGACATCGTGGTCGGAGAGCTTGAGGATCACTTATCGGCTCTGGGGGTTCAATACGAATTCCCATCTGCATCGGAGGTCTCGAACACGAAGCGACCGCTCGAAGAGATGATGTCCGCGTTTCATCAGCAATACCCCGATGATGGGCTTCTTCTTGTCGTGGACGAACTCCTTGACTACCTTCTTTCGCGAAAGGACCAGGCGCTCATATTGGATCTAAACTTCCTTCGCGAGATTGGGGAAGTCAGCAAGGATCTTCGCTTTCGCTTCATCGCGGGTGTGCAGGAAGCCATTTTTGACAGCTCTCGTTTCGCTCATGTCGCGGAGAGTATTCGCAGGGTCAAGGATCGTTTCGAACAGGTCCTGATTGCACGCAAGGATGTGAAGTACGTCGTAGCGGAGCGGTTGCTCAAGAAGTCCGCCGAACAGCAAGCTCAGGTTCGCGAGCACCTTGTTCCATTCACCAAGTTTTACGGGCGAATGAATGAACGGCTCGATGAGTTTGTCCGTCTCTTCCCCGTGCATCCTGACTACATCGACACTTTTGAGCGTGTTACTGCTGTTGAGAAGCGTGAAGTTCTCAAGACCCTATCATCTGCGATGCGCCAACTGCTTAAGGAGACAGTCCCGGAGGATGAACCTGGCATCATCGCCTACGATGCATACTGGGCAACTCTGCAAGAGAATGCGTCCTTCAGAGCCAATGCGGACATTCGTTCCGTTATTGATTCCAGCCAGGTTCTCGAATCACGTGTCGAGCAGGCGTTCACTCGGCCGGCATACAAACCAATGGCTCTCCGAATCATCCACGGCCTCTCGGTTCATCGCCTCACTGTGGGCGATGTATATGCCCCGCTCGGCGCAACGGCGCAAGAGCTTAGAGATAGTCTTTGTCTCTATCAGCCGGGCATTGAGGAACTGGGCGGAGACCCTGCTGATGATCTGCTCTCCCAAGTTGAGACTGTCTTGCGAGAGATCTACAAGACGGTGAGCGGCCAGTTCATCTCCTCAAACCCCGACAACAATCAGTATTTCCTGGATCTGAAGAAAACAGATGACTTCGATGCCTTAATCGAGAAGCGTGCCGAGACCCTGGATCCGTCACAACTTGACCGCTACTACTATCAAGCCTTGCAGCGAGTTATGGAGTGTTCGGATCACACTTACATCTCCGGTTACAAGATCTGGGAGCATGAGGTGGAATGGGCGTCGCGAAAAGCGACACGCCAGGGCTATCTCTTCTTCGGATCCCCAAATGAAAGATCGACAGCCGTTCCACCACGCGATTTCTACATCTACTTCATCCAGCCCTTCGATGCGCCGGCGTTCAAGGATTCCAAAGAGCCTGACGAGATCTATCTCCGACTCACCAGCAAGGACGACCAATTCGAGACAGCACTCAAGAGCTACGCCGCAGCTGTTGATCTAGCACAGACAGCATCAGGGCATGCCAAGGCTGTCTACGAAGCCAAAGCTGCAGACCTTCTCAGAGTCATCGTGCAATGGCTTCAGAAAAGCGTCTCGGGGGCCTTTGTGGCAACCTGCCAGGGAAAGACGAAGACCCTGCCTGAATGGCTCAAAGGTAGCGCTGGCAAGGTTCTGGCAGGAAGCGGGAGCCACGGAGAGATCAGCATTCGCGATCTCGTCAACGCCGTTGCGAGCGCGTGCCTCGAACCACATTTCGAGAACCAAGCTCCCGACTATCCCCATTTTTCAATTCTTGTCACAGCCGCGAATCGCAAGCAAGCAGCCCAGGACGCCATCCAATCGATCGTCGGCGGTTTGCGCACTAAGCAGGCGCTCGCTGTTCTCGATGCGCTCGAGCTGCTCGACGGGGACCGTGTCAATCCTTCTCAGTCACGGTACGCGAAGTTCGTTCTGGGAATCACTGTGAACAAGGGACCCGGGCAGGTCGTCAACCGTGCGGAGTTGATCCACGACATCGTGGGCGTCGAGTACATGGCGCCGGATTCGCTTCGGTTGGAGCCTGAGTGGGTAGCCGTAGTATTGGCAGCGTTGGTCTTTTCTGGAGATATCGTGGTGGCCATTCCTGGCGCCAAACTGGACGCCTCAATGGTCAAGGAGATGGCAGCCTGTCGAATCGCGGATCTGGAGAACTTCAAACATCTCGAGCGCCCGAAAGACTGGGATGTTGCGGCGATTCGAGCTGTCTTTGAACTGCTGGAACTAACACCCGGCATGGCTCAAATGGTCACTCAGGGACAGGATGCTCCGGTGACACAGCTGCAGACGGCTGTCGCTCAAGCTGTAGGGCGCATCGTGCTGGTGCAGCGGGATCTCCAGACGGGCTTGGAGTTCTGGGAAGGCAGCCTTGTGGCACAGAGCCATTCCGAGGCCTTACAGAGTCAGCTTCAGCGAACAAAGGACTTTCTCGAAGGCCTCCAAGCATACAACACGCCGGGAAAGCTCAAGAATCTTCGGTTCTCTGTGGACGATGTGGAAGTACACATCGTCGGGCTCCGAAGTGTTCGAGAAATCGAAGATCTTAGGACACTCGTTCAGGGCCTCGGCGCATCTGCGACCTACTTCTCGAAGGCGGAGGAAGTGCTGCCAGTCGGGCATGAATGGATTGTCGAGATGCGCCAGGCCCGCGAGGACATCCTTGCTCGTATGAAAGATCCAGAGAAACGGAACGAAGAGGGGTTCCGCAAGCGTGTTCAGCAGAGACTCACTGAGCTACAGCGCGACTTCGTGAAAACGTATCTGAGCCTTCACTCCAAGGCACGTCTTGGGGCGAATGATGACAAACGGAAACAACGCCTGCTGGAAGACGATCGCCTTGCCAAGCTACGGAAGCTCGTATCCATAGAACTCATGCCTCGGCAGCAACTCGTCGAATTCCAGGAACGGCTCGCGAGTTTGAAGAGCTGCTTCGCACTCACCGAGAACGATCTTCGCGTATCGCCCGTCTGTCCCCACTGTGGCTTCCGCCCCGTTCTGGAGCCATTGGACCGTGCAGCCGGGATCGAGCTCACTGCCCTGGAAGCTGACTTGGAGAGATTGGCAGATACGTGGACGCAGACTCTGCTTTCGAACCTTAACGATCCCAGCACACAGCAGAATTTGCAGTTGGTCTCCTCGGAAGCACGTGGACGCATTGCGGAGTTTGTGGAACAGCAAGTCTTCCCTGAGGATCTTGGCGAAGAGTTCGTTCAGTCAGTAACGGAAGTGCTTTCCAGCCTCATCAAGATAACGGCACGAGTGGAAGATGTCAGGGCAGCGCTTCTTGAGGGGGGATCTCCTGCCACGCCGGAGGAGTTGAGACGACGATTTGAGGAATACGTGAATCGGCTGACCAAGGGCAAGGAGCCTGGAAAAGTCCGAATAGTGCTGGAGTGACGAGTTGCGGGTTGCGAGTTTGGACCCACGGATGAACAAATGAAGATCGCGGAAGTGAAAAAGATGAGACAAGGAGAAGAACGCCATGGCTGAAAACATAACCTTCTTCGCTCACGGCAGCCGATGGGTGCGGGCCGACTTTCATCTGCACACCCGGCGGGACAAGGAATTTAAAGACGCGGGTACCGAGCAGGATTTCGTGGCGCGATACGTAGCGGCACTGAAGCAAGCTGATATCCGGGTTGGTGTTATCACCAACCACAACAAATTCGACTGGGAGGAGTTCAAGGCACTCCGGAAAGCCGCAAAAAAAGAAAATATCTATCTAATGTCCGGGGTTGAGTTGTCGGTCAAAGATGGACGAAATGGTATTCATACACTGGTAATATTCCATGAGGACTGGGTCGACAACCGCGCAAACGAGGACTACATCAACAGCTTTCTCGGGGTGACCTTTGCCGGGCAGACCGGTTACGACCACAGCAATGCCCGATCAAACCACGATCTGATGGAAACCATTCGCGAACTGGACAAATTTGAAAGGGACTACTTGCTCATCTTCGCCCATGTTGAAGAGGAAAACGGTCTCTGGGGGGCGTTCGATGGTGGCAGAATCACCGAACTCGGCGAAAATGAACTGTTCCGCTCCCGCACGGTGGCTTTTCAGAAAGTGAGGACGAGAAACGAGCGTGATAAGGTAAAGGGTTGGCTTGGTGCTTGGTATCCTTCGGAAGTGGAGGGTTCGGACCCTAAGACGATGGACGAGGTCGGTCGCGGCGAACCGACCTACCTCAAAATCGGCGCTTTCACCTTTGAAGCGGTCCAGTTTGCCTTGAAACCTGGGGCAGATCGTTTGTCCGACAAGGCCATTCAGAGGCGGGTTCACCCCTGGGTGCGATCAGTTATCTTTGAGGGAGGCGTATTGGATGGAAAGCGAATTGACTTTTCCGACGAGATGAACTGCTTAATCGGCATTCGGGGAAGTGGAAAGTCGGCCGTTCTCGAGTGCTTGCGTTTCGCGCTTGAATTGCCGTTGCCTGAATCCACCGAAGAGTTGGACCTTAAGTACAAGCAGAACCTTGTCCGGTTCGCCCTCGGCAGTGGCGGAAAGATCGTGGTCGAGGTGGAAGACGCACAAGGACAGCGTTACGAAATCCGCCGAATCCTAAATGAGCGAGCGGACATTTACTTCGATAGGGAATTGCGACCCGGCGTGCGCATTCCCTTGAAGAATCCGCTGTTCTTTGGACAAAAGGAATTGGTGAAGAGAGGCGAAGGTTCCGAGCGCGAACTTGTAGAACGTCTGCTGGGCTCGAAGCTCGATACCGTCCGCCGGGATATTGTCGCCCAACGCCAGCGAGTGATAGACGTCATGGCGCACCTCGACAAACTGAAAGACCTGGACACACTGGAGCAGGAATACCAGAGCAAGCGGAAGGACACAGAATTTCGCCTGGAGCTTTTTAAAAAGTACGGCGTTGAGCAGCAGCTTCAACGTCAGGTGGCGTTCAATGCTGACGTTACGAACGCCCGGCGCATCGCCGATGCTGTGGATACCTTTGTCCGATATTTCGACTCATTTCTAAAGGAACAGGAATCTGAACTGGCCGCGCAGCCCATTCTTAAATCCAAAGAAAACGCCGATGTCATCGCAGACATTAACGCTATCCTTGACCGGATACGCAAAGCCCCTGAAAGCGCGCGGCGGGTTTTAACCGCGACGCGCAACGATGCGCGCACCTTGCGCGAGAAACTTGTTGAACTGGAACGTCGTCGCGAGGCGCTCAAGGACGATTTCGCGTCTATCGAGCGGAAGCTGAGCGAGCAACTCCAACAAGCAGGGGGCCTCAGTGTTCGTCCGGACGATTTCGTAAAGCTCAACACCGAATTGCAGAAAGCCAAACTAGCACTTGAAGAAATAGCTAAGAGCCGTACACGAAAGAACGCCCTTCGAGACGAGCTTCTAAAGGAACTGAAGCAGCTTTCCGACCTGTGGCACCAGGAGTTCAAGCAGATCGAAGCGGAAGTTAAGAAACTCAACGAAAGCCAGACGGCGCTTCGAATAGTCCCCCAGTATAAGGGCGACAAGGTTGCATTTCTGAAAGAGTTGCAGAACCATTTCCGTGGCAGCAAGCTCCGGGAGGCAACCTTGAAGGGCGTGCTCGATTCGCATGCAGATTTCATCTCGGTCTACGAAATCCTGGATACGATCTGCAACAACCTCGGTGATTCGGGCGATGTGTTTCGAAGGTACTTCAATGAAGCCAGGGCAGCCTTGCTCACTTGGCAGGTGCCAAACATCTTCCAAATCGAGTATCACGGGAAGGAGCTGCGCGATCACTCGCTGGGGCAAAGGGCTTCAGCACTGATCCTCTTCATCCTGAGCCAGCGCGATAACGATGTAATCATCATTGACCAACCTGAAGATGACTTAGACAACCAGACTATCTTTGAGGATGTCATCAAGTTGGTCCGGACGCTTAAGAAGAGTATCCAGTTTATCTTTGCGACACACAACGCGAATTTCCCTGTACTGGGCGACGCGGAACAGGTAGGCGCGTGTTCATTCACCGGGGCAAGCGCCGACATTCAGGTCGGCAGCATCGACGAGCCGGCGATTCAAAAGGCCATCGTATCCATTATGGAAGGCGGGCATGAAGCCTTCGCCCGCCGAAAGGAGATTTACCAACTATGGAAGCAATAGAACTCATTGAATTGATCAGTCGGGGTGAAGATAGCCGGACACAATTTAAGCAGAGCCAAGATGTTACTAATGCCAAATCGCTGGCTGGTGAAATGGTAGCGTTTGCAAATAGTAAGGGTGGAAGGATTCTGGTCGGGGTTGATGACACTGGCTCAGTCATCGGCTTGTCGCCCAACGACATACGAAGAATCAATCAACTGATTTCCAACACGTCAACCGATTGTGTTCGTCCCTCCATCAACCCCGAAACCGAGAACATCTCTGTCGGCGAGCTAATGGTCATGGTCGTCGCAGTGCATGAAGGCATATCAAAGCCATACGCCGACAACGACGGCGTCTTCTGGGTAAAGTCAGGAGCGGACAAGCGCCGTGTTACTTCCCGCGAGGAGGTCCAGCGGATACTTCAAAGCGCCGATCTCGTCCATGCCGACGCGGTGCCTGTCGAGGGTACAACATCCGAAGACATTGATTTAATACACTTCGGCGCTTTCTTTGAGAAGCAGTATGGAGAGCCTCTCGAAGATATGCTCGACAAGGCTGGGATTTCACTTGGCCAATTGTTGAATAATCTAGGTCTGGCGCGTGAGGTGACGCTCAATCTCGCTGGGCTCATGATCTTCGGGCATCATCCCCAACGGTATCGGCCCGCCTTCCTCGTTAAGGCCGTTTCCTTTGTCGGCAATGATCCGGTCGGCGACAAGTACCGAGACAGCCAGGATATCGAAGGTTGCCTGCGTGATTTGTACATGGAGACGATGTCCTTTCTCAACCGGAATCTGCGGAGACTTCAGGGCGATAAGGGGATCAATACTGAAGGCGATCTGGAAGTGTCCCCAGCTGCTCTGGAAGAACTGGTCGTCAACATGCTGCTACATCGGGATTACTTCATCTCAGCGCCATGGCGCGTGTTTATGTTTGACAATCGGATCGAGTTGATTAGCCCGGGCGCTCTGCCCAACAATCTCACCGTCGAGAATATCCGCAACGGCGTCTCGATCATCCGCAATCCGCTAATCGCCTCCTTTGCAACCAAAGGCAACGAATTACCCTATCGGGGCATTGGCACGGGCATCCGACGGGCCCTGGCGGCCGTCCCGGATCTGGAACTTCAAACGGACCACGAACGCAACTTGTTTACTGCACGCATACCGCGGAGAGCGCGGTGATCCCAAGCCGTCGAAGGATAAGGAATGAAGCCGATGGGTGACCTTTTCAATCTTGAGCCGAAATCGGCACTGGCCGGTCCGGTGGAATGTCTCGGTATTACGTTCCCGAACGACGAGGAGCGGCGGAAGCATTTCCTCGGCATCCTGCGTGAGAAGCTTAAGGACCCTGAGTTCCGCAAGATCGAGGGGTTCCCCATCGGCTCGGACGAAGACATCCTGGCGCTCTCCGACCCGCCGTACTACACCGCCTGCCCGAATCCGTTCCTCGTGGACTTCATCAAGCATTATGGTAAGCCCTACGACCCGAGTGAGCCGTACAGCCGGGAGCCGTTCGCTGCGGATGTGAGCGAGGGAAAGAACGATCCAATTTACAACGCCCACTCCTACCACACGAAAGTGCCGCACAAGGCCATCATGCGGTACATTCTGCACTACACTGAACCGGGAGACGTCGTTTTCGACGGATTCTGTGGTACAGGGATGACCGGCGTAGCGGCGCAATTGTGTGGTGATTCCACCGCTGTGGAGGCTCTTGGGTATCGTGTTGGGGCTGATGGCGCCATCTACGATAGCAATGGAGAGGCAATATCGGCACTTGGTGCGCGTACTCCAATCCTCATTGATCTGTCGCCAGTTGCGACCTTCATCAGCTACAACTACAACACACCTGTTGATGAAGACGCATATAGGAATGAAGCCAAGAGAATTCTCAGCAAAGTCGAAGCTCAGTACGGATGGATGTACAAAACGCGCCACTCAGATGGCATAACGGATGGCAAGATAAACTGCGTTGTATGGTCGGATGTATTTATATGTTCCGAGTGCGCTCGCGAAGTTGTCGCCTGGGAAGCAGCAGTTGACACCGATGCTGGGAAGATCAGCGACAACTTCCCTTGTCCTCACTGTAAATCCCAGTTGGCGAAGAGAAATCTTGAGAGAGCTTGGGGGACTTCGTTTGATCAATCCCTTGGTAGAGCAATACGAATCGCGAAGAGGGTTCCGGTGCTCATCGTTTACAAAACTGGCGGCAAGCGATTCAGAAAGACCCCTGATGATTTGGACCTTGCGCTAATCGACCAAATTGAGTCCCTGGTGACTCCCCATTGGCATCCTACGCAGCGCATGCCTGATGGGGATGAATCACGCCGCAATGATAGCACGGGGCTCACGAATGTGCATCACTTCTATTCCGCACGCAATCTGCACGTACTCAGCCTATTAAGAGACGAGTGTGCTAACTCGCGCTTAGCTAGACCACTCCTTTATCAACTTGATAGCCTCATTATTCGCCAAAGCAAGCTAACTCGCTTCTTGGCCTCATACTTCTTCCACGGTGGTGGCGGCTGGATTGGTACACCGCTGTCGGGCACTCTTTATGTACCCTCGTTTTCAGTTGAAGTGCAACCATTTGAGACGTGGTCCAATCGGATATCAAAGACTCTCGCTCGAATTCCAGAACGTGTGCCATCCAGTGCTGTCTGCAGCACTGGTAGTAGTTCAGAATTGAGTATCCCATCCGCAGCAGTCGACTACATCTTCGTGGATCCACCATTCGGCGGTAACCTCATGTACTCCGAACTCAATTATCTCTGGGAAGCGTGGCTCAAAGTGCTAACCAACAACAAAACCGAAGCCATCGCCAACAGAACTCAGCATAAGGACCTTCCCGAATACCAAGGCTTGATCTCCGCTTGCTTCTCTGAATTCTATCGTGTGCTCAAGCCAGGCCGATGGATAACTGTCGAGTTCCACAACTCAAAGAACACTGTTTGGAATGCTATTCAGGAGGCTCTCCAACACGCAGGCTTTGTCGTGGCTGACGTACGAACACTAGACAAGATGCAGGGCTCCTTCAAGCAGGTTTCAAGCGGAGGCGCGGTCAAACAAGATCTGATCATCTCCGCCTACAAGCCCAACGGTGGACTTGAACGCCGATTCAGCTTGGATGCAGGCACTGCAGAAGGCATTTGGGATTTCGTCCGCACACACCTCAAGCAACTCCCAGTGTTCGTCACCAACGATAACCAGGCTGAAGTAATCGCTGAACGTCAGAGCTACCTGCTCTTCGACCGCGCGGTTGCCTTCCACGTCCAGCGCGGGGTGACAGTCCCAATCTCAGCGGGGGACTTCTACGCTGGTCTCGCTCAGCGATTCCCTGAACGCGATGGCATGTACTTCCTATCGGATCAGGTAGCTGAGTACGACAAGAAGCGCATGACGGTCAAGGAGATCGCAGCCCTCACGCTGTTCGTTATCGATGAGGCTTCAGCTATCCAATGGCTCAAGCAGCAATTGACCAAGAAACCACAGACGTTCCAAGAGATTCAACCGCAGTTCATGCAAGAGACTCACGGTGGCTTGCTGAAGCACGAGAAGACTATGGAGCTCCAGGAGTTACTTGAGCAGAACGTCCTCAGATACGACGGCGTTGAAGAGGTTCCGAGCCAACTCCATAGCTACCTTTCCTCCAACTTCAAGGAGTTGCGAAACCTCTCCAAGAGCGATCCGGCGCTTCGCGCCAAGGGCAAGGACCGCTGGTACGTGCCAGACCCCAACAAGGCCGGTGATCTGGAGAAGCTGCGTGAGCGGTCGCTGCTCAAGGAATTCGAGGAATACCGGGCATCCGGCCAGAAGCGCCTGAAGGTATTCCGCCTCGAGGCGGTCCGCGCCGGGTTCAAGAAGGCCTGGCAGGAGCGCGACTACGCCACCATCATCTCCGTGGCTCGAAAGGTCCCCGAGAACGTCCTTCAGGAAGACCCGAAGCTTTTAATGTGGTACGACCAGGCCATCACGCGCACAGACAGAGATGAATGAGGAGGGAGGCATCATCTCATGAGTCGTGACGAGGAGCGATGGTTCTACAGCCGACGTCATGCACGGGTCTGTCGGATCGTTGGGACGGAGATCTTCTGGGGTGAAACAACCCATAGAATTTGGCTTCCCGATGTGGATGCCGTAGTCCGTGTTACGGACGATGATCTGATCCCTTGTGACGAGCGAGATCCAATATCCCCCGACGAGATTGTCTACGCGGCGACGGCGGCGCGTATTGCGGATGCGATCTCCCAAGATGTGCTGCTGGCACCACTCGAATCGACAGTCATTCCCCTGCCGCACCAGATACAGGCGCTTTCGCGCGCCGTCTCAGGGGATCGAATCCGGTATCTGCTTGCTGATGAGGTTGGCCTTGGGAAAACGATCGAGGCCGGCCTGATCCTTCGGGAGCTGAAGCTGCGTGGGCTTGTGAAGCGTGTTCTTGTCGTAGCCCCCAAGGGTCTTGTTTCTCAATGGGTCTCCGAGATGCGCACTCACTTCGGGGAGAGATTCCATGCCGTCGTTTCCGAGGATCTCGCTTCACTTGGGCGGCTGATGGATTCCGAGCCAAGAGACGAGAACCTACCATGGTCGCTCCTGCGGCAGGGAGTCGAATCCGATGATGCTGGGGTCTCCAATCCTTGGAAGCTCTTCTCGCAGGTTGTGGTCCCAATGGATACGGTCAAACCCTTGGAGGGTCGTCGAGGATGGTCTCGCGAACAACTGATCGCGTACAACCGGCTTCGCTTTGAAGGAATCATCTCGGCAGATTGGGATCTCATCATCGTTGACGAGGCACATCGTCTTGGAGGAAGCACTCCCCAGGTGGCGAGGCACAAGTTGGGGATAGGGCTCTCGGAAGCGGCGCCGTACCTGCTTCTGCTGTCTGCGACGCCGCATCAGGGTAAGTCTGATGCTTTCCATCGTTTGGTGAGTTTGCTTGACGAGGATGCGTTTCCGGATGTCGAGAGCATCACGCGGGATCGTATCCGGCCCTATGTGCTGCGCACGGAGAAGAGGCATGCGATCAACGCTCAGGGCGGGGCACTCTTCACACCGCGCAGAACAGAGTTGGTCGCCGTAGCATGGGAGCCGCGGCATCGGAAGCAGGAGCTCCTGTATGAGGCGGTCACCGAATACGTGCGCGAGGGATACAACCGCGCGATTCGAGAGAAACAGACACATCTTGGTTTTCTCATGATTCTCATGCAACGGCTCGTCGTGTCTAGCACAGCAGCGATCCGCAGCACGCTCCAGCGTCGATTGGAGATTCTCCAAGAGCCACAGGACGATCTTCCACTGATCCTTCCTTCCGCGGCTACCGAAGAGTGGGGAGATCTGGATGCGGAAGAGCAGCTTAGCCTGCTGCTTCAAGTTCGAATTCCGGCTAATGATCGCGAGCGTGCAGAAGTGGAGAGCTTGTTGAAGCTGACCGATGAGTGCGAGCAGGCGGGGCCAGATGCCAAAGCGCAGGCGCTCCTTGAACGGATCTACTCTCTGCAGGCGGAGGAGAGTAACCCGAATCTCAAGGTGCTTGTCTTCACGGAGTTCGTCTCCACACAGCAGATGCTCGTCCGGTTTCTGGAGGCAAGAGGATTCGAAGTTGCCTACCTGAATGGTAGTATGGATCTTGCAGATCGTCGTCGGGCTCAGCGAGCATTCGCTGAGAGTGCCCGTGTCCTCGTGTCCACAGAGGCTGGTGGTGAGGGGCTCAACCTGCAGTTCTGTCATGTCGTTGTGAACTTCGATTTGCCGTGGAATCCGATGCGGATTGAACAACGCATCGGCCGCGTCGATCGCATCGGCCAGACGAAACCGGTTCGAGCTGTGAATCTTGCCCTTGAAGGATCCGTCGAGAACCGGGTTCGCGAAGTCCTGGAACAAAAGCTGGCTGTGATTCTTGAGGAGTTCGGTGTTGACAAGACTGGTGACGTGCTTGACTCGGCAGAGTCGGCGCAGATGTTTGAGGAGATCTATGTGGGCGCAATACTCGACCCAGAGCATCTCGCGGAACGCGCTACCGCTGCCTTGGGGCAATTCAAATCGCAGATCACACTGACGTCTGCGGCAAGGATACTTCTTGGAGGAAGTGACGAACCGGACCGTGAGGTTGCGCGGCGACTGATCGAGCATCCACTGCCTCATTGGGTAGAGCGAATGACCGTGGTGTATGTGCGTAGTCGTGGTGGACAAGCCCAAGTGACAGAACACGGGTGGGAGATCACGTGGCCAGGCGGCGAGGTTTCCAGAGATGTTGTCTTCACATCTGCGGAGGCTGAGAGCCTTCCCATAGCTCGGCACCTCACGCTGCAAGATCCCAGAATTCGTAGCTTGATCGAACGTCTACCGAGGTATACGCCTACACAGGTGATCCCAAAAGCCCGGCTTCGCGGTCTTTCCAGGAAGATTTCGGGAATCTGGTCCATCTGGCAAGTTTCACTCGTGGCTGCAGCTCGGACGAGAAAACGTCTGCTATCGCTCTTCGTCGCTGACAATGGAAGCATCTTCCCAGTTACGGCTCGTACGATCTGGGATCACCTTCTTGTGGCCGATCCTCAACTTCAGGGAGTCCTTTCGCCGGCTGAGGGCCAAGCTGCTTTCGAGCGCTGCACGACGGCAGCCGAAGAGGCGGGGGCAGGAATCTTCGATGAGCTGGTGCGAGAGCATGCGGGAGCACTGAGCAAAGAGCGTGAGAGGCTTGCGTACCGCGTGGCCGCTCAGCGGAGGGCCATCGCTCGTGTGGGGCTACCTCAGGTTCGGGATCATCGATTGAAGCTACTCGTGCTAGAAGAAGACGCTGCGTGGGCTGAGCTAGATACCCGAGAGCATGCGCTCCCCGAGATGATTCCGGTTATCTTGATCCATGTCGAGGCAGAAGGCCATGAGTAGCTGGCGCGATCGGATCATCTCAGAGCTAGATCCGAATGTGAGTTCGCTCTTCGTTGTACGCGACCCCGATGATCTGCTCGCCGAAGAGAAGATCCTTGAAGCAATCCGGGAGAGGGGGTTTGAGTTTGCTCGATTCGATGATCCGATTGCACTGAGATTTGCATACGAATCGAGATATCGCACAGCGCGTGATCGCGGCGAAGAGGCAAACCTGGTCATTGCGACAAAGTCATCCGGATTGGATGGCGATGATCTACCGTTCGATATCCTCAAGGGCGGGAGAATCCTCTCGGTGGGGTTGGCGGATCTGTTCCCCAAGGTGAGCTATCAGGTAGTCTCGAAGCTTGAGCAGAGCGATCTGGATACTCTGTTTGCCGCGCAGGAGAAGCACAGCCCTCAGCAGATGGGCGAAAACGTAAGTACCGACTTCGTGCTAAGACACGTCTTTGGCATCGCTCCAGAGTTGATCCTGTCGTCAGAGGATCTCCTGTTGATACTGCTTCGGCGTCACTACGGAGGAAGACATGTCCCCGCGATGTTTGATGATCGACTCGTTCAGCTCTTGAATGGTCATGATCGATTCGCCGAGTGGCCGCTCGCTCGCCTTCTTTCCGACCGCGAGTACTTCTTCGCCTTCCTGCAAGAACGATGGCTGATTTCCCTCGACTTGACTGTGGCTGAACAGGATCCAGACCGAGTCTCCGAAGGGCCGTCCTACGCACTCACTTGCGAGGGACCTCGGGCGATCCCGTTCGACCATCCGGATATCCATGTCTACATAGACAATCTGTTTCTAGAAGGCATCCTCAAACCGATTCGATATGAGCACTCAGACCTTCTTGTTGACTCCTGGTATGCTGTTGGAATTGTGATCGATGAGGCAGAAGATCAGAGAAAGCGATTCGAACGGTTGATCGGCACTTTGCGTGACCATCTTCCGAATCCTGAAGCGCGATACGACAAGTGGCTGCACTATTCGCGAACATGGGCCGAAGGCGTCGTCCTGCTCAGCGGGCCAGGCGGCCGAAATGTTGGGCAAGACGAGCTCGCAGAGTACAACGTGCTTCAACGTGATATGGATGCTCGCTTTGCCGCTTGGCTGGCACGGCGCTACGACGCTCTCATGAGCCTGCCTCCGTATCCGCCTGTCATGGTTCATCATATCCCGCGTTTTCTGGCACGTGAGCGGGAAGCTAATCCAGGGTCCCGGATCGCCTTGCTGGTTGTGGATGGGATGGCAATGGATCAATGGTTGGCAATCCGAACTGTTCTCGAGAACAGCGATGCAGATCTGAGCTTCCACGAACAGGCAGTCTTCGCATGGGTTCCCAGCACGACATCCGTATCGCGTCAGGCACTGTTCTCCGGCCTGGTACCGCGGCTCTTCCCAACGAGTATCAACACAACGGACCGTGAGCCTGCTCTGTGGGAGAAATTCTGGGCGGACCGAGGTGTGGGATCTTCCTCGGTTGCCTACCAACGTGGGCTCGGCGATGGCTTTTCTGAGGAGATCAACGAAGTCCTTGATCGCCCGAAACTACGGGTCGTGGGCCTGGTAATAGATAAGGTGGACAAGATCATGCATGGGATGGAACTGGGCACAGCCGGAATGCACAACCAGGTTCGCCAGTGGGTCAACGAAGGGTTCCTTCTTGACCTGTTCAACGCTTTGTTTGAACGTGGGTTCCGGGTATTTGTCACTTCCGACCATGGAAACGTTGCGGCGATCGGGTGTGGCCGCCCCCAAGAAGGTGCTATTGCAGAGACCCGAGGAGAGAGAGTGCGTGTTTACTCTGATCGCGCGCTTCGCAGCGTAGTCAGTGGAAGGTACAGTGCTGCGTTGGCGTGGAACTCGTCCGGCCTTCCCGAAGGCTATTGGCCCCTCCTCGCACCTGCACGGCAGGCGTTTACAACTGAGGGGCACCGGACCGTGGCTCACGGAGGAATCTCCCTGGAGGAGATTATCGTGCCATTTGTCGAGATCCAGGCAGGTGAGTCATGACCGGCCATCCAGCACAGATCGGCTTCAGCAGCCAACGGCTCCGCATCGAGTGGATGGACTACGCGGTACGCTTGGCTCAAGAGGGAGCGACGTCTGCGCAAGTCCACGAGGCTCTTCTCGCGCTCCTCTCAGCAAATCTAGCTGGCGAGAAGAGAGGCATGCGAGGAAGCCGCGAGAAGGCAGCCACGATCATCATGCGCACGTGGATTCGTGTTCCTTGCGAGCTTAATGGACTACGGGACACCAGCCTCAGTATTCTAGGCACGACTGACGATCGCGGAATGCGGATTGCCACTCACTGGGCAATGCTCGGAGCTAGCTACCCATTCTGGTTTTCCGTCGCGGCAAACACCGGGCGCCTGCTGCGGCTGCAGGAAACCATCACGGCCGCACAGATTCAACTCCGATTGCGCGAAAGTCACGGTGACCGGGAACTTGTCGCCCGAGCAACCCGCACGGTCCTTCGTTCGTTCATAGAGTGGGGCGTGCTTGCGGAGAGTGATGGACGAGGTACGTACAGTGCCAGCTCACTAGTCAATGTTGAGGACCCGCGGCTAGTCGCTGGCTTCGCCGAGGCACTCCTGTACTCGAGCTCCAAAGAGACCATGGGGGTCCATGAGCTCCATACTCACCCAGCGCTTTTTCCATTCCATCTTGGCGATATCAATCCTCGTAGTCTCACTGATGTATCTCATCGACTTGAAGTGCATGACACGGGGCGAGGGGAAGTGCTCGCACTGACCAAAACGGGCAATCACTCAATTAGATCGAGGACATCTAACAAGCTTTAGGTCGTACCGACAGGAGAAGCAATGGGACGAGAACTGTGGATCTCAAAAGTGACAGGCCAGCGACGACGAGGCACGACATGGGGCGAGATCAGTGACTTGCTGGAAACCGGACTGACCGTCGAATCGATCTCCGAGAAACTCAAGTGCTGTGGGTCGGATTGGCCACGTCAAGAAGTGACTGACCTGCTCTGAGCTTGATTGCCCCTGCCCCGACTATCCCGACTCCATCCCCGGTCCCGTCGAACGGCTGATCACTTACGAGGCTCCATTTGATCGCTGCGATCATGAAGCCGACTATCGCACCGCTTGGGCCGAGTTCAAGCGAAGAGGGTTGTAGTGATGGCGCCCGTGCTGGAAATCGCAATACTAGACATAATGCGTCTAGTTGTGCTATTTTCAACACGCATTGGAGGGCACAATGGCTTTAGCTAATTGGGTGAACGAATTGCAGAAGGTGGGTCGCTACACCTTCACGCGCGACGAAGCGATGCACAACCTGTGCCAGTCCACTGGTACGCTGGACCAATCCCTGCAACGGGCTTCGTCACAAGGCCGAATCCTTCTGCTGCGGAGGGGCTTCTACGTGATTGTCCCACTCGAATACAGGGCTGTCGGTGCCGTTCCCACGGAATGGTTCATCGATGATCTGATGCAGTTCCTCGGCAAGCCGTACTACGTGGGCTGTCTCTTTGCGGCAGCCTTGTATGGGGCGGCACATCAGCGTGCCCAGGAAACGCAGATTGTCGTTGCCGAGCAAGTTCGCAACATCGAAACGCGCGTGGTGCGAATTCGGTTCCTTCGCTTCGCAGGCATGAAACAGGCGCTGACGGCAACCAAGCGCACCCACACGGGGGATATTCCGGTTTCCACTCCGGAGTGGACGGCGGTTGATCTGATCTGCTTCCAGAAGCACTGCGGCAGCATGGATGCCGCAGCTACGGTGCTGACGGAATTGGCGGAAGTGCTGAATCGGGATCAGCTGGCAGCGGCAGCGAGCCATGAGCGCACAATCGCTTGTCTACAGCGGCTCGGATGGCTGCTCGATTTCCTTGGACACGAGACGCTGACAGGGCCTCTCCACGCTTACGTGGTCGAACGAAACCCAGTCTACACTCCCTTGAATCCGTCGCTGAAGAACCGCAACGGGCATCGGGATTCCCGCTGGAGAATTGTTGTCAACGAACAACCGGAGGCCGATCTGTGATGCCACGGGAGCATGGGGTCTACCATTCTTAGGATTGTTCAAGGCAGATGAATCTGGCTAACGCCTTCTGCCGGTATCTCGAGAGGGCGAACATCCAGTAGCCGCCAGTGTCCAGCGCTCATCTTGTGGGCATGGGGGGATGCCGCGCGCCAGTGCACAATGGGTCCACAATTCTCACTTAAGAGGGAGAGGAACTTCTCGATTCCTGCTTGCGGAGACACGGGAAGAGCGAAACAGCGTCGCCGCAAGAGAAGTCCGCTTTCCCCTGGGGGAGGGAAGGTGTATAACTAGGGAGGTGAAAGGAGCCAACCATGGACAAGTCAGAGATACGCGTGCCGTTGGATGTCCCGCCCGCGATGCGGGAAAGCTATCGCGATAGCTACACTCGGCTCACCTACGGGACCGGGCGGTTGATGCTCATGGCCGGTGATCAGAAGGTCGAGCACCTAAACGGTGATTTCTTCGGCCCCGGCATAGCGCCCGAGGATGCTGATCCAGAGCATTTCTTCCGCATCGCCAGCCAAGCCCGTATCGGCGCTTTTGCCACTCAACTTGGGCTGATCGCCCGCTACGGCATGGACTATCCCCAGGTTCCCTACCTGGTGAAGCTAAACAGCAAGACCAACCTCGTGGAAACCGAGCAACAAGACCCGGTGAGCCGAGAGTGGCAGACGATGGAACAACTGGCCCGCTTCCGCGTTGCGTCCGGCTTGAAGATCCTCGGGGTGGGCTATACGCTCTACCCCGGAAGTGCTCGTGAGGCCGAGATGTTTACCGAGGCCGCCCGACTGATCTTTGAGGCGCACCAGCAAGGGCTGGTCACCGTGATTTGGGCCTACCCGCGCGGGCGGGCGGTGGCCGAGGAGAGGGACCCGCACCTGATCGCCGGGGTAGCCGGCGTGGGCGCCTGCCTGGGGACAGACTTCATTAAAGTGAACTACCCGGAAGTGAAAGATGGCACGGCCGAGGCCTCGGCAGAGGCGTTGAAGGAGGCGGTGCTCGCTGCAGGACGTACCGGCTTGATTTGCGCCGGTGGGAAAGAGACAAGCGCCGAGGAGTTCCTCACCCGCCTCCATCAACAGATTCACGTCAGCGGTACGGCGGGAAACGCCACCGGGCGCAACATTCATCAGCGACCACTAGAAGAGGCGGTACGGTTCTGCAATGCCATCTCGGCCATTACCCTGGATGACGCTAGCGTGAGCAATGCGATGAAGATATACCAGGGCAATACCGCGGTGGATCAAGAGCGATAAGCGTGGTTATGAAACGGATCTTATTACGACACGGAGAGAACCTCCCCACCTACAAAGGCGAGGAGGAATTCGTGGTTCTCGTGAAGAATCAGCGCGCCTGCTAGTCAGGCACTTCCACCTCTTTCAAGTAACGGGCGGCGTCCTCTGGTGGCATGGGGTTGATGTAGAATCCGGTCCCCCACTCGAAGCCAGCTACGGTGGTCAGGCGAGGGAGGATCTCAATCCGCCAATGGTAGTCGTATTGCAGCGTCGCCCAGTAGCCCGGCTTTCCTGGCCTCGGGATCGGGTTGGGCGAGTTGTGCAGCACCAGATTGTAAGGTGGATCCCCCAGCAGTTGCTTCAGGCGAAAGAGGGTCCGCTTGAGGATGCGCGCGAATTCCCGTCGCTGTTCGTCGCAGATGTCGGCAAAGTCGTGCGTGTGCTTCTTTGGCATGATGGTGATCTCGAACGGGAAGCGCGACGCGTACGGGGTGAACGCGACGTATTCGTCCGTTTCCTCGATGATGCGTTTCCCGGATTGAAGCTCCATCACCATTACGTCGCAGAACAGGCATCGCTCCTTTTCTTCATAGTATGCGTGGGCCGCCTGCAACTCGCTTCTCACTAGTTGCGGAACGATTGGGGTAGCGATGATCTGGGAGTGTGGATGGCTGAGTGATGCACCCGCACGCTTACCGTGGTTCTCAAACAGAAGAATGTAGCGGTACCGATCATCCTTCCTCAGCTCACGCAGGCGTACGGTGTACGTATCAATTAGCGTCTTTACATCTTCGAGGGGAAGGTCAGGGATCCCCTTTTCGTGCTCCGGGCTCTCGATGATCACCTCGTGGGTTCCCACGCCGTTCATGCGCTCGTAGAAGCCGTCTACAGATGTACGTCCGAGTTCAGGGTAGTCGTGCATGGCCGGAAACTTGTTCGGCACCACGCGCACCTGCCACGATCCATCCTTGTTCGACGCGCGATAGATCTCGGGCGGCGTCTTGTACTCGTTTCCGACGCAGAACGGGCAATTGTCAGGTGTTAGCCCGTTTGGCTGTTCATCCGATGTGAGGAAATCGGACGGTCGTTTCGCCCGCTCTGGGGCAACGATCACCCAGCGGTCCGCAATCGGTCCTCTTCTCAGTTCTGGCAAGGATGCTCCCTAACTGGTGTGGTTTAAGAAACTATCTCCCCGAGGAGATTGAGCCAGTCGTAGAGTAAGCGCGGCATGAGAAAATGCGCACACACATGCTCCCTCCCGTTGCTGCCGAGCTCGGCTCCGAGATTCGGATCAGCAAGGATCTTGAGTATCCGCTCGGCAGCGGCAGCATAGTCCATGGGGTGTACGAGGAAGCCTGTGTGTCCATCTTCAATCTGCAAAGGGATCCCGCCCACGTCGGTGGCCACTACTGGGGTCCCCTTCCACAGCGCTTCCGAGACAGTAAGACCGAACCCTTCTTTTCGCGAGAGCTGTACCACGACCGCGGCTGTTCGCTGCAGCGCATTTACCAACAACGGATCGGTTTGCGTTATGAGGTGGATATCATCGATCGCTTGTGTCGCCACGAACAGCTTTTCGTATATCTGGGGTCCTTCCGGGTCGTCACTGGCCATGTTGCCCACCATGACCAAGCGACAATCGACCTCTTTCTTTACTCGTTTGTAGACCTCTAACACCCCCAGAGGATCCTTCCATTTATCGAACCGGGACACCTGCACGATTAGTGGCTTGTCTTGCGGTATTTTGTATACCGCTAGCTTTTCCGCGATAGCTCTCTGCGACATTTCTTGGTTGACCTCGGAGAACGGGTCGATAGCGGGGGGGATGATCGCTGTCTCCAGCGGCAGGTCAGGTTTACGGAAGTTCTCCGACGAGACAACGGCCGCGTCGTAGCGTAGGATCATCGGCTTTAACATGGAGAGTATGTGCTGGTTCGGATTAGAAAGATCGATATGACACCGCCATATCCATGGGTTCTCTCGCTGGCGGTAGCGGATCATAGGGAGGGGTTGGGGGTCATGAACAACGACCACATCATGAACGATCGGGCTGTAGCGGGCGAAGGTCTCGTTCACTGACAGGTAGCTTTGTTCCTCCTGCGGCGAGAGAATGACGTCTTCACCTTGGATGGCATTATGAATTTTCTTGGTAACTGGAAACAGGGCTGGATCACTATAAAGCAAATTCCAGTCAGCATTAATCCCTACATCGTTCATTAACGGGACGAGGGAGTGCAGCATCATCGCTACCCCGCCACCATGGAAGGTCGAATTCACATGCAGCACACGCAACCCGTAAATATTGCGCGCCGCCCGCTGAATATCTGTCAGGGTCTTCTCTCCTGAATATCCTATATATCTCTCGATTCCAACACCATCCATCTTTCCTCCTCTCTGCTGCCGTCAATTTTGTTTAATTGCGGTCGGAAACAACGTCGGCTTTCTGTACGAGATGCGCCGATCATTATTCACGTCACTTCTCCTCAGTCATCGGCCACCCGTAAAATGGCCACTAGCACGGCGGGGACGGTCGTTGACCACAGCGGCGTGTCGCATCCTTCCTGCGACCCCGGTCCCGCAAGCCCCGCTCCTTCTTCCCAATAGTAGAGCTCTACAAATCCCAACTCCTCCAGCGCGTCGACTGTCCTCAGCGTTACCTCCGATATTTCAGGTAGCTTGTGGATCGCCGCCCCCCGGGCGATGAAGTATTGCTCCATCGGCCAGATCCCTCCCAGGTGATATGCCTGCGGGGAGTAACCGGGTTGCCCCGGCGCGTAGGTGCGGTACCCGACCGGGGTCACCAGATGATGCGCAGCGGCGGCTGATGTCGGCGATCACATCCTCCCAACGATATCGATATAGTCTTCCGGCCTCATACAATCTCCTTGTGTCGCGATGTTATCTAGCAATCATGTTGGTAAGACATTAGATTCTCTTGCATACTCGAAATCAGAAGCTTCCTCGATTATGGTCCATTGATCAAGAGGCGCAACCACGCAGCGCGCATTACGAAGAGCCGGAACGCATTGTGCGCTCTTCTATCACCTGCACAGGCTCATCCTTTCACCGAACCCGCTAGGATACCTCGTATGAAGTAGCGCTGTAGCGAGAAGAAGACGGTAACTGGTAGTGCCATGGAGACGAAGGCAGCGGCCGTAAGCAACTCCCAGTTGCGTCCCATGTTTGTGACCATGTTTGCGATTACCACGGTTAGAGGGGCTACATCGGGCTTCGCTCCGAGGTACACTAGGGCAACCAGGAGATCGTTCCAGATCCAGAGAAACTGGAAGATGAAAACGGACGCAAGAGCTGGAACAGAGATTGGAATGACGATCCGCCAGAAGGTCTTGATAGCGGATGCTCCGTCGATTGACGCCGAATCGAGCAGTTCCTTGGGAATTGCGACCATAAAGTTATGAACCAGATAGGTTGTAAGCGGTAGCCCATAGGCAGTATGCGCCAGCCAGATTCCGGGGAAAGTGCCGGTTAATCGAAGCTTGCCGTAGATCGGCAAGATGGGAATGAAGGTCATCTGCAACGGAATTACCATTAACCCAACAACAAGCATGAACAGAATACGGCGGCCGGGAAAGCGCATCCATGCGAACCCGAACGCAGCGAACGAGGCGATGAACGTCGAGATTAACGTCGCCGGGATACTTATGCGTAGGCTGTTGAAGAACGCGTATCCGAGTCCTTGTTGTTGAATGACGCCGGCGTAGTTCTCAAGGGAAAACTGCCCGCCGCTGAATAATTTTGGGAAGACTATCCACCATCCACTGGCAGCAATGCTGGTGGGGTCTCGGAGCGAGGTGATGAGCAAACCGAGGGTCGGAATGAGCCACATGGCTGCGAAGACAAATATGGTGAGGTGCAGAGGGGTGCGAGTTATGACTCTGCGGAAGTTCATCAGCGTTCTCCTTCTTGCGCCGCGAATCGGCGGATATTCACAATCATGAATGGGACGATCAGAATCAGGAGTACAACGGCGATCGCACTGGCGCGACCGTAGTTGGAGAAGTTGAACATCTCTTTGTACATCCGGTTTGCGATGACCTCCGTGC
>Ga0307380_10002213_pt1 | contig 27785 bp, 26 predicted proteins | sample UN3MG_FD_202239 | JGI IMG/M metagenome (GOLD analysis project Ga0307380, IMG submission 202239) | Soil microbial communities from Risofladan, Vaasa, Finland - UN-3 | ecosystem: Environmental > Terrestrial > Soil > Coastal area > Acid sulfate soil | place: Finland: Risofladan, Vaasa | collected... | reverse complement strand
TGTGACGATCTCTCCGGCACATACACAGAACACGTGGATTTCAATAAATTAGCCTCAAAGCTCAGCGAGCAGTTGAAATGGCAAGCGGAGGGGCCAAGATGAGCCAGTTAACCGAAACCATTAACTCCAGCACCAACTCCAGTGCCAGCACTTCCACTCTCATATCCTGGTGGGGGATAAAAGAGTCCTGGGCTGATGGCTATGAATATGATGGCCCCGACGAATGGACACAATTCACAGTTGATACAAATGGCTGGCCCAATAAAATCGAGTGGGGAAGCCGCCATCACAGTTGGATCAAGGTCTATGTAACCAATAACACAACATCATCAACGGCGACTGAATACAAGACCTTCTGCTTCTATTACCGCTGGACCGGCGGATACCCAACACCCTGGCCCAACTACAATCACATAGACGACTTCACTGTAAACTTCGGCCCCATAGATGAAGAACAAGAAGTGGCTCCAGAAACTTTCCTCAAATGGCTCGAACATCTAGGCCACGATCAGGCTTTCGTCCGTATACAGTACAAGATGCAGAAAAAAATGATGAAGCACACCAAACATCTGCCACCATGGGATCCACGAAAAATAGAGGAACTGGAACAGAAGCGGGTCAAGTTCCAGCAATGGGTTGACAGCCTTGAGCCGGAAGGGATCGAGAAGATCAAGACTGAGCGGCTTAAGCAACGCTGGGACATAGAGGAAATCCCACCACTGACGCCGGAGCTTCTAGATCAGATAGCCGAAAGCAGCCTCAACTTCCTGAAGGAGTGCCTGAGTTCTGAGGAACAGAAGTTCTTCGATGAACACGGACACTGCAAGATAAGAAGCCCCAATGAACCACAGGTCTATTACATCATCAAGGCCTCGGACAGCGAAAGAGTGGAGCGTTATGAGAAGGATGAGCTCGCGGAACTTATCTGTGTCCATTCTGCCTGGGGTGGGCTCCCTGCATATGATACTGTGGCTGCCAAAGTGTTGCACATAAAATGCGCTGAAAAGGTCTTTCTCAAAGAGGGGAACAGAACCAGAATAAAATCGAAAGAGTCAGTCCTATTCTAAACCTTTTTTTCTAATGTTTCAATCCGTTTAGCCAACTGATTAACTGTTTCCTGCAGTTGGGTTTTCTCTTCTTGAAGCGCTTTTATCTGAATCCGCAATTTCTCCGGGGGTTTGGCTAGAGGCGCCGCAGTATTGTCAATGCCTACTTCTTCAAAGATTCTTCGAGGGCATATTGTGTATCCGCAATTTCGTCCTTCCCAGGCGCAATAAATACCATTGGGTCCTTTAGCAGCAGCACAGTTTTTCTGCATAACGGCCCATAAGAGGAACTTCTTCATCCACAGAGGTTGGGCTCCAACTTCTTCTAGCACGGGTTCACTTGCTACTTCCAAGTTTGGGTGCCTCCCACTGATTTCTATTCTCCCAATTACTTTCCCAAAGTTGATGTTCTTTATTACTAGAGAACAACATAAGATTTTCAATTCTATTATCTGATTTATCTCCGTTAATATGGTGTGTTGATTCCTCAGGTTCGAGAAATCTATTGAGCTGTTTCTCTAACACCAATCTATGCTCATACACATAACCACTACTGTTTTTTCTAGGATGGTCAGGAGACCAAATTAATATATAACCATCTTCTTGAATAAATTGTCCTCCATTCCATCCTGGAGGATGCGCGTTGATTCGATTATGCCCCATTATATATCGTCGTGCTCTATTTCTATTATCAAATTTCGGGAGAATGGTTCCGCATCCGCAGGCACATTCTATTAATTCGGTTATAATTTCACTTCCCTCGATTTGTTGATGTGTCGCTCGATTGAAATCTTAGGTTTCTTAGTAGGAATAATTTCTGTGTAAGCCGTGTGGGATTTGATGTCATCCCGGGTTGTTACGCCGCTGTCTTTAGACTGTTCTTCAGTCATGACTGCCACAGCTTCCTTCCGCGTCTGGCGATCTTGCTCAAGTTTAGATTTGTTCTGTCTAAATTATTAAAGTCGTTTATCTCCCTGGGCTTAATCGAAGTTGTTGTGGGAGTCAAGGTCAGGATCTGTTCGAGCTGGACGGTTTCGAGAGCATAATCGACATTATCTATAATCATCGGTATATTCTGAAAGATGCCTCCGGAGGGATCAAGATATACGCGAACGCGGCAGCCAATCTCCTTCTCAGGATCGCCATCGATGGCGATCTTAACCCATTGTTTGGCCTGGGCATCCATATTCATCGCCTCTTCTGCTTTACCTTCCGCCTGGGACTGATATGACAGCGCATCCAGGTCATAGATCCTGTACCGTTTAGGCCCTAAATCATAATCAGCCGAGTTTGTCTCCTGGTAATTTTTCTCGAAATGGAGTTGGCTTAGGCTCCAGCTCTTTCCGCCCAGAACATAGAGGACGGCGGCGCCGCTCAGATAGGAATTCAATAGAGGTTTATCTAAAAGTATATTCTCTGTGCCTGGTGTGCTTGGGGGATAAATCATGCGCATCCAGTTTTCTTCTCGGGTAGTTGCCGGACTTCCCACGATCCTGCATTGCACAGGTCTTGACAGGCTTCTTGTGGTAGTTACTAGACCTGTAGGATAGCCCGCCAGGTTCTCGGGTGCCAAGACTTTCAGGAAAAATGTGCCGGAATTGGCATTTGCCTGTAAAGTTTTTCCTGGAGTGGCAGCATATCCGGGATCGGCTTCATTGATATCCAAGAAGAAAGATGCCCAATGTACATGAACCGGATCAGGATTTCCAGTGTACTGCCATCCTTTCATCTGGTTGGTGTCTGACAGATCGATATTTCCATCGATGTCCGGCTCGGGCAACAGAAGATCTATCTCATGCCATTCTCGATCATTTATCGTGTCCGCTTTTGAGTGCCCCAACGTCTCTTGGGTGCCTGCACCAAATTTGAAGAAGAAATGATTATTCAGATTAATTTCACCGGTTATTTTATTGGCTGTGTGAAGTTCAATTGTATAAGTGTTTGATGCTGCCGGATCTCTTGTCGCATGTCGCCAGCGGAATTTGATTTTTCGGTAAACCCGAAGATCCACGTCAAGTCGAGTGCCACTGACGCTCGTTGTGCCAGATTCAATAAGCCAGAAACCTAAATGTATCTGAAATTGGGGCTGGGAAGGATAGCCATACGGTGGTTGGTATTGGAAATTCAGTGCTGGAAAGCCCTGATCGTCGATTATCAAAGTTGAATCTGTATATGCCTTTTTGTATGAATTGGGCGGATAAGGCTGCAAAATGGGATCGTAAGTTCGTATGCCCCAATCGCTTATCTCGTTCCAGAGCCCGCTAACCATCCATGCTGTGACTGGATCGGGTTTTGTCGTCGGAAGGCCATCTTTTATGATTGGATCCGTTACGATATCATCGGTGTCCCCCATGACCATTTCAAGGATCTCGCGGATATTGGTCGTATAACGGATATGTTCATTTGTCGGAAGCGGGGGATCGCTTTTGGAATAAAATAATATTTGCTTCAGGTGATTTATTTTCCATTCATAGACCTGTTCTTCACACGCTTCCTGCATAATGTCGAAGGGCTTATCTTCCACAAATTCCCTCTGCCACAGAACAGCCCCTGTGCCTGAAAGTTCCGAAACTGAGGCACTTATCTTATCATATCCCTGAATATATTGAATTCCCGTATTCCATGGCTCTAACGGATATTCTGGGTTTAGCGGATTGTTATAGGCCTGGATTGAAAGTTGCGGAGGTGCACTTGTCAGACCAGTCACCTGAAGAAGCTCTCCTATTGGATTTTCGGTGTCCCAGATCTTCACAATATCCCCGATGTCGAATAAGGTTTCATCTAGGACTTCAAGGACAGTGTCGCTATAACTTGCATTTATTCTCAGGGCGGTTGTGGCCACCCCATCAAAATAGACCGGGTGAGGTGTGAATCTATATTCTTCATCTTGCTGGGTATTAACGTCGTTTAAGACGTCGGTGACGATCACATCCAGACTTGTGGGAGTTTCATAGTTTCTGGGAATGATATCTGTACCAAATCTCTGATCCTTCCAGACATCCATGTAATCTTTGCCCATGATGTGAGCGGTTACTCTCTTCCTCCGACTACGTGAATGATATCGTTTGGTGATATAACCTCCCATAATCCACTTGCGACCCGAACCTTTTCCGTCGCTGCCCCCTGACGGGTTCCAGGCATCATTTTGTGGATCGTAGCGTTTATTGACAGAGCCTCTCTGAAGACCGAGCCAGTATTCATCCTGATCTAATATGAAGGGTTTGTTTGGCCCGAATAGATAGTAGTCATGCTGAAGTATGCCCTCATTATCCTTCTGATTGTCGTTAAGTTCACCATAGAAGCTGCCGCTCTTGTTCGTGAGTCCAGGCTTTGGAATGGCAGAATCTAAGAGATAATAAATCGGCCCTCCTCTTATTGCATTAGGATCAATGCAGAGTATCCAACCATAGCAGTCGGTTTCAGCTTCTTCGGGTTGCGGATACTTAAAACCCCATATTTTCAATTCTTTACCTGACGCAGAACCCACATGTGAGGCAAGATAGAGCTGACTCTCGAGGTACATCAGTTTAATAGAGTATTCATCGGGGTCCGCGAATAACCAAGGAACTGAGAATTTACCGGTGGAATCTGTAACAACGGAACTCTGAGTTACTCCATCTACCTGAAAATAGATCGTCTGGCCCGAGATCCCATATCCCTGATACATATAATCCGGGACATCGTTGAGCAGATAACCATGGAAGACAGCATATTGATCTTCAGGAAAATCAGAGGGTATTGCCGTCTGTATTTTGCTGGGCATCTGGGATAGCTTGAAATTGAAGGTTCCTGAACTGGGATCATAAGTTCCATCGCCGGCGAAGTTGGCTGTCAGAATATAAGCTCCTGGAGCTACAGGAGGGTCAAGTGTCTGATTACTGAGTTCATATTTGCCGTTAGAATCTGTTACGACTGAACCCAGGGATGTGCCATCATAAACAAGCGTGATAGTTTTGCCAGGGACTCCGAAACCTCCAGCCCAGAGATACCCATAAATGGAAAAAGGGACTGTCAAATAAGTTTGTATATCTATTATATTGTTTCTCGTCATGTAGACGACGAGAGTTGTCGGAGTAGGCATGGTCTCACCTCAAACCCTGGCTTGTGCGCGAGCGCCGCATATATTCCAGTTCTTGTTTCATCTGTGCTGAACCTGCCATAAGAGCCTCTTCAACACCTTCGGATCCATAAATATTTGCGCCTGCCAAACTGACAGTCAGATTAATCTCGCCACCACCTAATCCTCCACCAGCTCCGGCTGGTGTAGCTTCGCCGCCTAATCCGAGAAAATCCATGATGGGACTGCCAATCTGATGTGGCAATTGTTTGAAAGCCTCCGTCCTCGTTTCTTCTATGGCTTTTTTCAGCTGCTCCTGTTGATATTTGTCTTTTTCAGCAGTTCCCGTAAGTATTATTTCGCTTAATGCAAGATCCTGAGTTGCGGATCTGTTCAGGACTTTCTGGATTGACAAAGCTTCCATTGCTTTGTCATACTGAGCTTGGGTAATAAGGCCAGTCTTAAGCTGGGCATCCAGGTCTGCTTCCGCTTTGGCTAAGGCAGCACTCGTAATACTGAGTGAAGATTGTTCTATCCGAACAGCCTTTATTGCATCCTCGACCGCTACGAGATCCTCCTCGAGTGATTTGAGCTGGTTGCGATAGGCCTCTATGCCGGTCACTCTTTCAAAGGCAAGATTAAGAACATAAACGGCGGCCGCAACTGCAAGAATCGCTGCGATATATGGTGCAAGCATCCAGAGCGTAGCGGCGAGCTGTGCCCCAATGGCGCCCAGAGCGGTTCCAAAGGCGATAGTTGCTCCCGAAGCTGTTGTCGTCAACCTCGTATAGATGTTAAAAGCAGAGATTATGCCTGTGATGGAACTTGCTGTGATTACCGCAGCACTTGTAATTGTGGCCATCGCTCCTTCTGATATGCCGAGCTCACGGGCAACAGTTCTAATCGAGGTCGACAGTAACCTAAAATCCAGGGCTAATCGCCTGAGTGACATAGCCATCTGGGCTGACATCTGCCCCGCGGTGCTCACGGAAACCTGATACTGGTTGATGGCGCCGATGTTCTGCTCTATTACAGACGTGGCCCCAGGCCCGGTTTGGACAGTATTAAAGAAGAAGTCGATGTAAGCGCCAAACCTGGTATTTGAACTCACTTATCCTTCCTCCTCAATTCATCTCCTACGATCATCAATATCTCTAACCACTTCGGGTCCTGCTCCCAGACCGGTTTCGTCGGCTAGGGAAAGCTCGCGAGATTTGTACACGCACAATATATTGTCAGCCAAGGGTGAGCTTTTCCAAGCCTGGCTGCTCGGAAAAATCCGCTTTCTCTTTCCCCGTGACACCGGTGACCTTCTGCAGCTCATCGAAGAGCAGATCACCTATATCCGAATCGAGTTGATCTCTTATGGTTTCATAGGTCAGGGGTAGAGGTGACTCGGCTAGGCATGCTAAGAGTGAGTGTGTGTTGAAGTCAGGAAGGCTAACTTGTGTAATTCCTCTGACAGAATCTATAATAGTGGTAGATTTCTGGATGGCCATCTGTTTTTTGTACCAGGTCCAACGCACCAGTTTATAAATACCCAGCTGTTCCTTTGGTGCTAGGGGCGCCATTGCCTCAGTGATTTCGATTGTGCTCTCCTTCTCCATCATGGATGATCACTATGATATATCCAACAGTGTGAAGGGAAAACGTTTTGCGATCAGATCCTCTGGACCATGTGGAGCTTCTATCCCCCCCCATCTTCCATCGGAATTGATGAGAATGCTTCCGGCAAGCGTTATGGTGATACTTGTATCTGCCTGTTCTGAGGCCGTATTCATCATACCGATGAACTCAGACCAGCTCCTCAGGTCTTTGACCAGCGATCCTGTTACGGCCCTATGTTTGGCGACGATTTCCCGAGTGGCGCCTGAAAGGACGTTGCCTAACCGTTGAAGATTATTATTGATTTCGTAACGCCATTCCCACCATTGCGTCTCGGTTACTCCACCGATAGCTAATAGAGTGTCAAGCCAGCGATAGAAAGTCACCGAAGGATTCCCCCAGGTTTGTATGGCCAAAGACTCACCGGATTCCGCCCAGAGTTCAAGTGTGGCCGTCAAACCTTCATTATGCCTACAGATGACGCTACACCGATTAACGTAGACATTAGTGAGTGTGATGCCTATTGACCCAGTCTTAATATGAAGGAATGGCATAGCCGTCTGGCCGTTCTGATAAGTAGTCAGAAGGGTCTTGTCATTCAGCAAAATATCAAGCGTCAATCGAGGCTCTATCATGCCGAGGAGGATATTATAAAGTCCTCTCCGCCCGGTTCCTCTCGCTTCTATATTATTCGGTTCAACGATCGGGGTAATTCTGGTTGTGATGCCTACATGATTGGCGGCAGTGGAACCTCCTTTTACAGCGCTCTGGTATACATTGGCTTGAAACCCGCCTTGGATCGACATTTAACTGTTTCTCCCTATGAAACCATTTCGCTGTAGACTTAAAACAGTTTAGGAAGGGAGAGGATAGAATTGGGTAAAGTGGCAGATATGTTGAATCAGCACTCCCACCGTTAAGATATCACCCATATTCATGTATCCTGGATGAAACAGAGCGGGGAGTGCCCACATGCAAGTTCCACCATGTGTGACGTCTTCCATGAGTTTGTCGTAAGCCTGGTGGCCAACTTTCCTCAATTCGGCCTGAGTTGAATTTTCGGCGGAATTGAATATGATGATGTTTATTTCTAAATAATGTCGGAGCATGTGCATGCCGGCGCTCTCTATTCTGTCTCGTCCAGGTATAACCCATGCTTCTAATTTGCCCTCCTCGTAGAGATCTTCTCCTTCAGAAATTTTATCGAAAATTTCCAAGGCTTCGAGCTCTTGTTTGTAGGCTTCTATGAGGGGTTCATAGAGAGTTTCGAGATTGATGTAAGGATCACTCATGGTATGGGCGGCGCTCCTTTGCCTTTGTTAATCGCATTGGTCCATCCCTTATTTAGATACTTGCCGGCGATACGATCAAGATTATTCTCTATTGCTGCCACTGCATCCTCCAGAAAAGGATGGGACGGTCGGGGTCCTCGGTTGCCTATGAAAGTCCAGATGAATTTTGGTTGATAGCCGGCCCATTTTAAAGAAGAAGGCCAAATCTGCACATTTTTATTCTGTACCGCATCACCCGCGCCTCTTGATACGTGCTCGGCATAATCTATATCACTGCCTATCACTACCTGGTGATGTTCGTCATTGATTTCGTTGATTAGACCGTGAAGATCTTTCTCGAGGTGTCCTGTAGAATAAATGCCCACTGAGCCTCTGAGGCTGGCTTTACCGGCTTCCACCCCCATGTCCTTAAGCTCCATGACGATCAGAGGGAAGGCAAAAAGGGGAATGGTATCTGAGGCACTGATGAATTCCTTGATCTGAGTAAGGCCCCGAGTTTTGACTTCTATCCGCCCTTCTGCCATTAACTGACCCTCTGATTAAGCCAATCGTGCCATTCTTTGTCTTCATCAGATGCGGTGGCTCCATATTGTGAAGTGGGGATGTCGGCCATGCTGAAGATTGGTTCCTCATCCGCTGTGCTGACCCAGAGCCTGCTAGATCCACGTGAAGTGAGATAATTAGATAGGGCCGTCTGCATCTTTTCTTCCCAGAAATTCATGGCCCTTTCCTCGTCGCCTATCGTAGTTATGGTGACAGGAGCGGCCGAGGTTATCACGCGGCTTTTGAAAGTCCTGCTATGTCTCGCATAGAGAGCAGCAACCGTGCCATATGTTGTCGCCCTCCTAATGAGAACAGGGACCCGGTTTATATCTGTCCAACTATCATAGCTTTCCTGATTAACATCCAAATATCCCTGGATATCTTCCATGACTCCTTGCACAACATCTTCAAAGGTCGCATCTCCTATGAGGTCTTCAGAAGCGGAAACCACCCCATTCAAGTATCGCCGGGTAGTCCAGAGCCAATACGGGTGCCGAGTATAGAAATCACAGTGAAGATCTTTCGTTGAGGAATGTCTGACAATTAAGGTGGCTTTTAAGTCCACGTTAGGCATCGCATAGAATTGGGCAAATAGATCTAGTGGGATTCCCATATGCCGGATTATTATCAGACCTTTGAGGTCTGCTGCAGCACTGTGCCTTACGATAAATATCCCTTTCAGGTCGGTTGAAGCGGAGTGCCTAATCACGGTCGTCGCAAAAAGATCTATAGAATCGGAGTGCCGGACGATGAGAGTTCCTTTGAAGTCGACGAAACCACTCTGCCTGATTATTCCCTCGGCTAAGAGATCTGCTGAACCAATTCGGGTTACAACGAATTCCGCCTTAACATCTTCCCAGCCTTCAACGAAAAATATTTTGACTTTGAATTTGTTGAACAGATTTTTCGTCGCTGAGTGCCGAATGATCAGAGTTGCTTTCAGATTTTTGGTGGCTTGTGTGGTGAATTTCGCGTAAAGGTCTTTCGAAGAATCAGCTCCGCGGAAGAAAGTTGCGCGAAGATCTCGAGGTTTCCCCGAAAATAGTATGGCTGCCTTGAAATGAGCGTAGAGGTTCTTGGTAGCCGAATGCCTCACGACGAAATCGCAATACAGATCTTTAGTAGCTGGGTGTCTTACGGCGAAGTCAGAATGCAAACTCTTGGTGGTTGAATGCCTTACGATGAAAAAAGCGGGCAATTCTTGATTTCCCTGGCCTACCTCAAACCGAGCCAGAAGATTAGAAGATCCTTGGCCTACCTCAAACCGAGCTAGAAGATCCTTTGTTCCGCTCATTCTTCCACCTTCACATTGGGAGCTATAGTCGCGGGATCGCGATTGATATAGGGGCGTCTAGCATCCTTGATAATGAAGGGAAACTTGCTACTATTCCAGCCCTCGAGCGGAGTATACCACTCGAATTCAGCAATCCAATCCCCCAAAGTCATCGATGTGGAGATCTTAATGTCGGCGCCCCAGTATCCAGTCGTCCCGGTCTTTTTGCAGGGATATTTCTGTGAAGGAGAATCGTAGGAATAACTGCCTTCTTTGAATAGGGTGACGTTGCACTCATTTGGATCTTGGGGGTTACCGCTGAGATCTGTGATGTAAACTTCGAAACGTCTCTTTGTCCCTCGGTCGATTTTTTCCTTCACAGGCAATGCTATCAATGAAATAATTGTTTCGAGATATAAAACAGTTATAATGAGATTCAGAGTAATAAGAATTAGCAACTATCCGAGGCTTGGCGAAGATGTCGGCTACAATTGATCTAACGGGCGAATTCGTGATCAGGCACGCGGCGAGCTCTGATCTTCTCGTCGAAGCAATTATCAGGCATTCCACATCAGTAAATCTCCATGGTTTTTTCTATGTGGGCCAGGGCTCAAAACAGTTATTATCGATCTTCATTGTAAGGCATGCAGCATCTCTCGATTTATCTGCGAAATTCATTCCAAGACGCTCGGCCGAGAGAGATCTTCGTGTGTTCTTCCACGTTGGACAGAATTCGGAGCTATTGAAAGCCCTTGCTTTACTTAATGGCATCGGCTGCATTGTGAAGGGGGCGTATGTATTTTGATTGATGGGTACATATTCGGCAGCCGCTTCACCATGGGCGCCAACGCCGGCATGCTCAGATACCTCTATTTCTACCATGAACATACAGGTATACCGAACAATTATGCGCGGCCGGCCATTTATACAGTCAGCGGGGATCGCCCAGGGACTCTGATAAAACAGGGAAATCTCACACTTCTCACAAAAGGTTGGGTGGAGCTCACCTTTCCCATTACAACTAGACTCGACCCTGGCACGGAATATTTCCTTCTCGTCTGGATTAACGAAAGCACTACCGGGATAAGTACGGTGAGGTATTCGCTTCCCGGCGGGGCCCAGGGCTTCACAAGAAACATGGGTGCGGGACCGGTAGGTAACTTCCCAGCGACCATGGTCGGTGGCGCAGTGAGGGGTTATCGCTTCACCATGTATGCCACCTATGACGTCGTCCTCGGCACAGTTACAGAAAATCTCAAAGCCATCTTCCATGTTGGCCAAGGCTTCCGGGACCTCAAGGCCATATTCAGGACAACCCAAGAAATCCTGTTCGCACAATTCCGTCTACGTCAAGAGATCTATGATCTCCATGCAAAGGCCACTGTGAGACATACAGCCACGCAGGATCTGAAAGCAATCTTTTCAGTTGTGCATACTGGTACAGTCAGTCTCTTCTCTAAACTCACAGTGAAAAAGGTCTCCATAGCAAATCTTTTCGCAAAAATGCACGTTATCCGCGTCCATGTCGATCTTCACGCGGAATTTATAGTCCGTGGAATAAATATTTTGGAAATTCCAGCCGAGGTAATTATACGCCATACAGAAAGTCTGGACCTAAAAACAGAATTCGTCGTCCGATATTCCGCGATCAAGGACTTGCTCGGGAAAACCACCATCAGGCATTCGGCCACCGGGGATCTCTATGCTTCTTTCTGGGTTGGCGGAAGTGCAGATCTCAAAGCAATATTCTATTTACCAACCAGGAGAAACAAAGATGCCTATTATCCGGTTATTCTCGATGATATAGATTGGTGGCTTAACCATTTATCTCTGGATGGGAGAGGCTTCATCGGATGGCCTGTTTTCAAGAAAGACGCCGTGGATAAACGAGAGGGAAAAAATAGCCTCAAAATAACCTCAGATGAAGTGCCTAAAGGCTTCAAAGAAGTCACCTTTGGGTGGCTCTATGAGCCAGTGGAGCTTACCTACTGGCAACCACCGCCCTGTGTCCTGGGCTTGGATTTTGATTTGCTCGTCCGGGAAGATTGGAGTGGTTATGAAGAGGCAACTATCGATTATAATGCAATAGAGAAAGATAACACGCTGATGTGTGAATACCACGAACATTTTGGAGCTGGGGGATTAACTGATGTTCTTGACAACCACGGTGCTGCTGAATGGTTGGGCCTCAGCTCTTTTGAAGGATGGCTGGCTGGAGAAATACCGTCTTATCGGCATCAGTGGTGGGTTACAATAGCCATGAAATGGACCTTCGACGGATTTGCAGGCATCGATCTCAATAGATTCGCGTGGGCAAGATGCGAAATGTACCGATATAGCGACACGGGTACTATCCGCGGAGGCCCGATAAGAATCTACAGGATGCCTGATTGTCAGTATATTGAAGAAAGAGGCAGCCCCGTGGTTATGGGGGGTTGTAACACGGGGAACCATTCAAGCACAGGAATAGGCTTGGAGGGCACATGGACAGAGTTGTCCTCAGATTATCAGAAGATGGGATATTCAGAGATCGATCACAGTTTCAATAGACACTATGGAAACTTATCCTTCTACGCCGATCCCAGTGATGGAATCGGGTTCTCTTGGGAAAACGCTGATTGGGATAAGATTGATCTTTCCACCTTAATGCTTGGCTGGTTGAATGGCACATATAACAATCACGGAATGTTTCTCCATATGGATTATGATATTGTTAATTTTGTCCCATATAGCTATTATAACTTCCTCGATTATCTTCTCTATTATTCACGGCATTCGCCTAATGCCAATAAACCAATCATCCGGATCATGCTTCAGCCTTTAGATCAGAAATGGTTGTTCCAGAATCAAAGGAAATGGAGCATTAACACAGTTGATCCGTATTCGGGTTCAGCATGTCTACGCTTAAAAGACTGGTCTAAAAAGTCATATACCGACATTGGGACAGAACATGGTGGCAGGCCCGGATTTTCCTTAAAAAATGAGACCCCTGCAGAAGGTTATATTGACACCGCTTTCAGATTAAACAACGCAACAGTGAAAAGAGTGGATCAACATACTGATCATACGGTTGTAGACTGGTGGGTCTACCAAGAAGGCACACCACGAGATAATTATTTCAACGTCTACTTCAGATACCAAGATGAAAGCAACCATTATCGAGTGGTATTCAACAAAAAAGGAACTAATTGCAGAATAGAAAGAGAAGTAAATGGCGTCTCAAAGACATTGAATACTTTCAACGGGAATTTCAATGTTGGCGTCTGGAATAAAATCAGAGTAACATTCGCTAAAATCAATGCCAAAAATTTCAAAATCTGTTGCTATAAATGGAATGAATATAGTAATATCTGGACCTATCTAGCGGGAGCCATAGAATTAACTGAATACTGGCCTAGTGGCGGAACAGTACAGTTCGAGGGATTAGATTGTGATGTTGATGAAACAGACATCTGGGAAACAATTTCTAGACCTCCGCCTCTATACATATACAATCAGAGAAAGGATCTTTTCTGCCAATTCCGGGTAGCTGAGTTAATAGAAGGCGAACAGGATCTAAAGGCAGTCTTTGAAGTCAGGCCCATACTCAGGGGACGTCTTCTAGGCAATACGAATTATCCCTATTATTACAATGGAGTAAAATATGTTTTCTGGGAATTCAATGCCTACCAACCCTATTATAGTGATACCTTTTATTGGCTCCAGGATGTTCGCATAGATCAGAAAGGCAACATTCCTAGACCTGGTTACCGCATCCTGCTTGTCAGCGGAAATCTCATAGGTGCTGGAAATTCATTTGGCCTCGGAGACAAGATATTTGGCACTTATTATGAATCCGATTCAGACGTCCCCAGAACTCGCATTGGAAGTATTGGGGTTGATGGGAGCATTGCCTGGGCAAATTTCGGCTCAGTTACCAGTATCTGGTCAGGTTACGGAGACACAAGCAGCATTGGCTGGATGGAAACAGGTGAGCGTCGATGGATATGCAATTTCAGTTATACAGAAATAGATGGTCCTGGCGATACCGTTTGGGTTAGAACCGATGACGTCACCTGGACAAGATATGTCAAATGTGCATCTGCCAGTACTAAATACAGATTAATGCCTCTAGGAAACGGATATGGACTAAAAATTGTTGAAGCATATCTCACACCCACAAATCCAACCATACTCCGAGTGATAGATAGAGACCTCGAAACAGGAGACTGTGGCACATCAAATATTTTAAGTAACAACGCCGAGGAGGAAACAGTTTCTCTAGCCAGCGATACATCGAATAACCTGATCCACATTGTTTTCCTGGACAAGGATACCGGTGCCCTAGAACATTACTCAATGCCAAAGGCCTCACCCGGCATCTGGAATTATAGAGGAAAAATTAAAGACATGTTGTCCAGCGAAACATGCGTTGGGATCTCGTTTGACTCTACCACAGAAAGACTTTACATCCTCTACTCAATAGGCAATAAAATTTATCGCAAATATTGGGGATTCGGTGGATATAGTTCAGAGAAGCTCATCTATACGGAGAGAAGTGAAATATCCGATCTTTCAGTGCACCCTAACTCGCTGGAAGGAAAAATAGTATATGCGTGGCAATTTGATTATCCTCCTGAACCTGAATTCTGGTATAGACTTGGACGATACGGTGTAGCCGATCAGTATCCATATTATGATCCATTAAAAGCGGTGTGGGTTGAAACGTTAGATATCTCAGGAGATGGGCCTTAATGACCGAGGATTTTACCAGTTGGCTTGAATCCGATGCTAGTAATAGGCTCAGTCGCACTGTTCCAAGATCAACCTGGACTGGATTGCTTCGTTCTGACTCCAGCACTTATGCCTACAAGGATTATGGAATTGGGTTTTTCGTAACTTTCACTCATGAATTCACGTTAGTGCTCACCGCTGGCACAGGAAGAACATCTAGTCAAGTATGGAGGTGTTCTCCTTATGTAATCTCCAATAACCTATCCCATCGACCTTCACTGAATACTGCCATCGCATTAACCCTCGAGCAAGATACGGTTGATACGCCGGTTGGAAAAGATTACAGCGTCTTTATCGAAGAATTTAATGGAGGCACAAATTATAGAAACGAAGTAACTGGAGTAGATTTCAATTATGGTATCCCCTATTATGTCCGTTTAGTTCGAAGCGGTGTGAATGTCACCGTCTATTATTATACTGATGCCGCTAGGACGGTTCTTTATGGCTCACAATCCATGGTTCTCCACGCGACGCCCGTCTACAGATATCTCATGGCCCCAACTTCCGTGAGTGCAGCAGGAACACAATATACAAATGGGTATATAGAGGACCTGGACCTCGGCTTAATTTACGATGGATCGCCGCAGGATCTGAAAGCGGTCTTTGAAGTAGCGCAGTGGATTGATTTAAAAGCCGAGTTCAGAGTAGCCCAAGACATCGCTGATCTCAAAGCAGAATTCCGAATAAAACAGTTATTTCAAAATCTAAAAGCTGTCTTCAAAATCAGAAGATCCGGAATACCTAAAGATTTATTCGCCAAATTCGAGACCAGCACAAAGTTGGATGCGTCTGAACTTTATGCCAAATTTGGAGTGAGAAGAATCTATGATCTTTCAGACCAGGGCGGGGTGGGCTTTTTCTGGAAAGGCGTCGGCGGAGGCCATGTTGATATCCAGATATTTTCATCCACCGGAGCCTGGATTGGCAAATTCCCCGATTTTGGGGAGTGGACGTGGATCAAGTTACTCTGGGAGAACCTGCAAGAAGTTGACATCGACGGCTCCCGACCAGATAAAAGTCAGATAACGGGCTTCCTCTGGACCTATCATACCCCTGGAGAAAGGCATCTTGATGGTCTTTATGGATTGCCGATCGGCGGCGATCCTGATGTAAAGGCCCTCATGACCATCAGACATGCAGCATATAATGATCTATCCGCCTATCTATTCCGCAATCTTTTCAGAGAAGATCTATACGCCAAAGTTACAGTGCGTCAAAATTCAGTGAAATCGCCTGATTTTAGCGGGGCTATAGCGATAGGAATAACTTCGCCTTATAATTGGGGTAACTCGGCCTACCACGTTTATGGGCTGCAGAATCCCAACTCCAAGAAGTCTTTCTCTGCAGCCGGAAGACATTGGTTATTTTATGATCAAGGAGAACTCGACAACATAGAAAACAGACAATTATGTTTCGTATCCTCAAAAAAGGGTGCATGGATAGCTAAAACATACGTTCCGGGAGTAACGGGAGTGTGGGGTAGCTACACCGAATGGGGCGCCTGGGCCACGTTTTTTGATGGCGTTCATGTTCATCTTGCTTTCACTAGTCTAGGATCCGCTGGAGACTTACAGTATGTGAGAGGAACTCTTCAAACCGATGGCACAATAATCTGGGGCGCCGTACAAACCATACTCACGTATTCATATTATGCCTGGTTTGACATATCGGTCGACATAAACGGATATCCTTACATCATATATGCAAATCATAATGGAAGTTATTTCACAGGAGCATATCTCATAAAATCAACCCAAAACGATGGAACTTGGATCACTGAATTCGATACCGGATATCATCTCGAGACTAACAAAACACCATATTCACAAATCTTTCGATTAAAAAACGGAAATATGATAATACTCAGAGCTGATACAGACAATGATTTCGACGAGTATGTTTGGAATGGGATCACTATCACGAATACTAAACTAACTGATCTTGTAAATGAATCCTACACAGCTACAATAGATTCAGAAGATATTATCCACGTCGTTGCTTATGGATCTTCCACCATCAAATATAGGAAAAGATTGCCAAATGGTAATTGGACTGATGATGTTGATCTAATAACAGGCCTTACCCAAACATTAATGACACCAACTATCTCAGCAGGAATAAACGGAGAGCTTGTGATATTTTATTATGAAGGAAATGAGGTAAGTTACATTCGGTACACTCCCGATAACGGATGGTCTGAGCCAGATAGCAGAGAACTACCTTATGATGTTTATAGAAATAATCTCCAGGCACCATTATCATTCAATGGAAAAATCATGGTATATGCTGAGGTAGAAGATAACGCGCCGTATTCAGGCACAATATATGCACTATCTTTGAGGACATATAATCCATTAGAATTAAAAGCAGAATTCGTAGTACGGTATGGTTTCGAGAATCTTAAAGCCGAGTTCGTGGTGAGGTATGGCAAAGCGGATTTATTTGCAGATTTCAGGGTGCCATTCAGGTCTGAAAAGGATCTCTACGCCCGATTCAAAGTCGAACCACATAAAAACCTGAAAGCAGTATTCACATTGAGGCAGCTGACGGCTGATCTGAAAGCGGAATTCGTGGTGGGTGACTTGGTAGATATTTACACAATCTCGTCTGAAGTAACCTATTATAACCCGACCGTTTGGACGGCAGTAACAGGGATGCCCTTAACCATACCAAATGTCAAAATAGGGGATAAAATTGTGGTTATCTATGATGGGCAATATTCTACCCTTTACGCTTACCTTAGATTAACTGCAGGAGGCACCCAGCTTGGACCATATTATGCAAAAGCGGGATTGTCTTATGGGGAATATCTAGTGAGCCTTACCAGATCGTATGTCGCAATAGCCAATGGTAATCTCATAATCCAGCCAGAATGGTATAATGGATCTGCTAATCAAACCCAGCATTATAAGAGCAACATGGTCATCATGCATTTCCGTGCCTAACGTAACCAGTTTCTTCCTCTTTTAACTGGCTCCTCTATTGTGAATGTTTTGATGTCGAGCATGTCAGGGCGTATATAGAATTCGGCGCCGAGATTGAGAGAGGCATTAAACTGATTCACGAAGAATTCAGCCTCAAGGTCTTTGACTAGCGTCGCTTGACTGACTTTAAATACGGATCTGAGATCCAAAACAGAACTGTGTCGGACCTTGAATTTGCAGTAGATCCGCCTACGGATGAACTGGCTATGACGGATAACAAAGATTACCCTCAGTTCTTTTGAAGTTGTTTGCCTGATGATTGATTCGGCCGCCAGATCCAAACTTGCAGAATGTCTTATAATGACCTCGGCGGGTAGCTCTAGGTTCTCTTGCCTAAGGCGGAAAACGGCCTTGAGATCGAGGCTACCGGAAGAGTAAACACTGAAAACGGCCTTGAGATCACGCCAGTGGATAACAATGAGTTCGGCCGGAATATCCTTTGAGGCCGAATGCCGAATTACCACGAAGGCCTCGAGATCCTTGCTGGTCGAATGTCTTATGATAGCTTCAACTAATAAATCTCGGCTGTCTTGGCCAACATGGAAAGTGGCGGAGAGATCATTGATAGCCGAATGCCTTACCTTGAATTCGGCCTTGAGATCACGCCAGTGGGTAACAATAAATTTGGCGAAAAGGTTGGTATCCCCGCCTACTGTACCGGGAAGAGTGCGATAGGCAAAACCTATTTTTTTATCGGCCGCTCCCTGATCTCCGGTATAATAAGAAATCACGAGCGTTTTGTTGACATCGCTTATTATGAAACCATTAGGAATGGTGTTGTTTCCTTCCCAGCCCTCTGTCGCTCTATATGCTGGTTGTGCAGGTCTTTGGATCCAGGCATTAGCAACATGAAAATCTTGTTCTCGGACATATGCTTCATAAGCTCGGCTAGATACATCACCGTTATAGAGCCATTCATAAAGCAAGTAATAGATGACTTCGACCCCTTCAATTCTCTTGATCAAACTGGGGTTGGCACAGAAAGTATCAGCTCCATAAGTATTGCTGAATGCCTGACCCGTATCCACCCAACCGGTAAGAGGAAGTGCCTGAGTAGTTTTTGCGGTACCAATGGCAACCATATTGCGCTGTTTATTCGCTTCGTAGGCAGCATACCAGTCTCCATTAGAAGCCTTGAGGATTCTAAAATCTTCGAGGCCGTTACTATTAGGAGCCCAGGCGGGAATGAAAGCAGCAATGATTCCATATTTTGTCCATGAGGTTAGGTTGTTGCTTCTCGAGACACCTATTTTGTTCTGATTGCCTGCGATATCTGCTCCAACATAGAATATCCAGAAGTCATGTGTGGAGGATGGCTGATCATGCATATAGAGGAAATCTGCGACGGCTATCTGGTAATCCCAGGCCCCGGCTCCTCCGGAGGGCACTATTTCGTCGTATCCGGAATCAACCCAGTTCAGGAGATTATAGGAGTAACAGATCCCTATCCCTTTTTGTGGGGAGGCACTGGGGGTATTGTAGACCGCCCAATATTTTCCATCGTGCTTCACCGGAAGACTTGTCTCAGGATCTCGAAGGACGCAGAAGTTATCCGGGGTAGTTGAGGACCAGCTGTAGTCTCCTGAATCCCAGACGGGATTAGATTTCTTCGTCCACGTAGCCCAGCGGTTCACGGGTTCGACGCGGAATTTAGCGAATCTGGTCGATGAGGTGCTATGCCTTACGATAAATTTTGATGGGAGATTGGAGACACCGTAGCGGATGGTGAAGGTGCTGATCAGATCTTTGGTTGCGGTGTGCCTCACGATAAATTCTGCTGGAATATTATATGTCGCAGATTGCCGGATGGTTGTTTTGCATGGGATTTCCTTCGTGGCAGTACGTCTTACAATGAATTCTGCTTCGAGATCTCCTATCCCCTGTTTTAAGACGAATTTGGCATGGAGATCCACGGAACCTGATTTGCGGACTATGAATTTGGCATCAAGGTCGGCGGTTCCCGTGGGGGCTATGAAGGCTTCAGCTTTAAGATCCTGCGATCCGGCCTTCCTGACTACAAATTTGGCTTTCAGGTTCTGAGGCGTGCCGTCTTCTATTAGTGAATCTTTAAGGTTCTCGAGGTATCCGCTGATTGTAACAGAGTTCGCCAAGTTTATTGATTGGGCGATCATCATGTACTGGAGATTCCAGTTACCGTGCAGGACGAGTCCTTTACCTCCGGCGCCGTAATCGGGTTCTGGGATTGAGAATGCTGGATCTGTGTAGACATAAAGCATCCAGCTGGTGCCTGATTTGACGATCTTGCAGTAATAGGTGGTGCCGACGTTGAGGAGATTATTGCCTAGACTGACAGCATATCCGGTCGTGTTGTATGTTTCCCAGGGGATCAGGGAATAGGTCGTGGTGGAGTTGGCGCTCCTGAGTATCAGTCCGAAGCTCTCATAACCGCCTGCGTTAACATCAGTGTAATCATCAAGATGCTCTGAGACGAAGATGACTCCTTCGCGTATGGTCTGGGATGCGCTTTGGATTGCAGTTATCCTGAGAGTGAAATATCGGATGAAGTTCTGGAGGGTCCCGGCCTTATTCTTATAGATATAGGTGTTCGTATCTGTTCTATTGAGATTAGTCCAAGTGACCCTGGAAGCTGTCTTAGATATTCGGCCGCTGGCATCGCTTTCAGTCCAGGTTGTGAAGTTATCTTGAACCAATGTATGCCTCTAGTTATTGTTGGGCTGAGGATTAATAATTGTTTTATATTAAGAAACTATTTTCGCCTTGTTGAAAATATCGCATTATTTTGCTTTTCTAATGCGGAAGGAAATTTGTTGTTTTTTGATCCCGCTTTCTGAAGGTTTTGTCTCCTGCAGGGATGGGCCCCGCCCCGAGATTCCGAATGTCTCGATTACCAAGCGATCTCCACGAATAATAAATTCTGCAAACAGTTCTTGGTTTCCTGCGTTGGCCATAAATATTGACTTGTGTTCCCTAAGATTTAAAATGGTTAGGATATAAGAAACAGTTTCTGGAATAAATTTAAACGGGCAAAAGTATCAATTCTATCGTTATGCCCGCTAATTGGTTAATTCACATGAAGGATGGGGTAACGCTCACGGATGCAGATTGTTTCCCCCATGAAGTTGAAGTCATGAAACAACGCGGATATTTACCTGATGATATAACAAGCGTTGAAAGAATCATCCATGGTAAGCATCTCACTATAAAGAAATCGCCGTTTATCGACACCTTCTTCGTGGCCACCGAGGAGGGGATTGACATGAAGATGGTCCCTGGCGCAAAAATGCCTCCCGTCGTGACAAAACGGATGCTCGGCTGTTATGTGAAGGACACCGATCCGCCGCTGCAGACTCGCCTGATAATGGATCCCAGGACCTATGATACCAAGTTGAAGTTCATCCGGGTGACGAAGAAGACTCTCAGAGGGATCAATGCCAAGCCCACAATTCCTCTCAAGAGAGGCGAGCTGGAGGTTGAATTTACCCGTGAAATGATCGAAAATAATTATTCGATTATTCAGACCACTGATGTCGACAAATGCTTCACTTCACCCAATGGCCTATCCTGTTTTCTGAAGAAGCCCGCAATCAAGGTTGAGCTAGTTATATACAGTCAAAATGTTCTGCTGGGTTTCATGCAGAAGGGACATGCACTTAAGATCGAGCTACCTTAAAAAAAGCCCCCGCCTGACCGGTCCTCTTGCCCCAAATGGGGCCTCTGGCCTTACACGCAGGGGAGGAGTTTTATCGGTGTAGCTGTGCGGCCGTGCGCCACTCTACGAGATGGTCTGGTCCCCGACTACCTTACCCAGTGTACTGGTACCTGTGGTGCAGGAGGAAGGCGACCCTACCAGCTGTCGTAGCTCCAGCAGGGACGGATACCAAAGTCTTGATGACCGTGGACCCGCCAGCGGCGTATGTGCTGCCGACATACGCCTCATTTCCACCAACCGACTCGATCATCGTGTCCTCGCTGACCGTGGACACCCTGACCCAGCTCTCCTTCCTGGCCTCACTAGCGTTTGTGGATTCCTTGAAGCTGATGCTCATGTTTATGGCATTAGCCCAGCTTGTGCTGTTTCCAGCCTGATAGATGCTAAATCTTTGCCAAGCAGAAGAGCCACCTACGTCAATCGTGCCGTAGTTGATGGAGCCAATGCTGAAGCTAACTTCAGGCGCTGACTTCGCCAATGTGTTTCTCCCTAGATGAGAATAACTCTCATGTAATAAAAAACTCTTATTATAGAAACTGTTTTTTTTATTGCTCTGCAACGACTTTCCTGAGGATGTCTACCACCTGTTTCGCCTCATCATTGACGTTGAAGTATTTCTCCGCGATCTTGCGGCACTGGAGGGCCACGTCCTCACGGTTGTTTGCGACTTCTTCCCACACTTCCATGATCTTATCTGCCAAGCTCTCGATGCTGAAAGCCTCGGCATAACGATAAGCATGGGAGTCTCCATGCGGGTCGGAGTTCCAAGTTATTACAGGGCAGCCGCACGCCGTGGCCTCCTGCATTGAACGGGAGAGATCGCCATAGATGGCTGAGCCGAAGTACACATCCCCTCGGCTGTAATAGTGTTCTGGATAGTCCACGATGCCTCTAATCCCATGTTTTCCCATGAAGGCATCGAAGTTAGCCCGTTTCATGAGCTCCTGCCAGAAGGGTTGCTTTATGTTGCATCCCCAGACATTGAGTTTGATGCCCTTGTTTTCCTCGTAGATTTCATTGAGTGCATAGAATAGATAGAATGGATGCTTGATATTCCTCCATATCTCGCCATAGAGGACGCTAGGCGATCCCTCGAGGTCCTGCTTCATGGAGGACCTCACCCACCAGGAGAGGTCGATGCCTTTACTAATCCGGTGGATTTTTTCCCCGGTGGGATCAAAAACTTTCCAGATTTCCTCAGCTCTCTTGCTTGTAACAAAAGAAGCCTCGAAGCGGTTCATCCAATCGGCTGATGATGAAAAGCTCTTTCTCTTGTCATCTGGCATGAGCTCATTTTCTAGGCAGGCCTCTGGAGTGCCGTGGGCGAAAAAGGCTTTGGGTTTCAGCTCAGCCACGTTGTTCGACATTGTAGAGTGTATTACATGGATGTCCGCCCATTTCATGGCCCAGCCCCAATCTTGGGTTCTCATCTCGGGATGGAATGCGTCGACGGCGCCGCCTTCCGCTGCTTTCTTAACTACAGCTTTTGGCGCGGTGGGCGGGGGCGTCTCGCATAATCCGGCGAGGACACCTTCTATCTGATTCTCTGCGGCGATGAGTTCCCGGGTAGTCTCATACATACCGCTTAGCTTGGGTCCGAATAGACACCAATGGGCGATCTTCAGATTAATTTTCTCGCCTTCTTTCCAGGGTGGAATGCCACCCTTTGGACCGTCAGAGAATTTCTGGGACATGACAGTGTATAATTGCGTATGGAATAAAAAAGGCTTAGGAGAGAATTTCTGGGAAAAGTCGTTGTCGTAGCTTCCTGAAGAACAGGAGGCCATTCCAGCCGAAAGCGTGTTTGAGGCTTCTGCTGATGGGGCATTGTGGTTCAGGTGGTTCAGGACCCCCTTCATAGTAGACGTGCAGAATGTCCATGTCATTTACCAGGGCTGCTGCGCCAATGTAGTCTCCTTCCGTCCTGAGCTGATCCGCCAGTCGATAACCGTTTTGGCGCATCTCTTCAACTACATCCTTCAGCTCCAGGTTCTGTCGCATGGCCACGATAAGTCCATAATTGAAAGCTTCTTTGAAAATCTGCTCTTTGTCTGTGGTGAAGGATACGACGTCATTATATCCGAGATACTCCTTGATGCCCTGCTCAACTGCATGAGCGCCAAGGCCCTTTCCGCTGGAACAGTTCATGCAATAGACGTGCATTCCTTTCAGCTTGTTGAGATTGGATAGATCGATGATGGGTTGCTCGTCGTCGCCCCACATGACGTAGTCGCTTCCGTGATCGTAATGCACGAACCAACTGGGGGTATTTTTCTCGAGAGCGTCAAGTACCTGAGACTGTATCGCTTGATCATCGAGCAATGTTTGAATTTGGGCTGCTGTGCCGATCTGGGTTACGGCATCGATTAACCAGGCGTGGCTGTATATGGTGACGGAATCGAACAGGGGCGCGGCTGCTGTTACTGTCTCCATGGATCCTAACCTCGACTGAGGGTGTGAAGCTTCAAGCCCAGAATCATCTTGCGGAGAGTCTTTCTTAGGTCAGGATCATGGTTGAAGTCCCGGATGATCTCTTCTCTAGTGTAGGTCCTCGAACCGATGATGAGTTTCCAGTCTCCTGGCTTGGTTTTGACTACTTCCAGAATTTCTTTATCGAATTCATCCGACATGGATTATATTTCCTTCTCTATAATGAAAAGGGTTGTTCTCGTAAAAAGACCTGGGGGTTCCATGCGAAGTGGTTCGGCCTCGAGGGGAAAGATCGAGTGGAACTGTTGGTAAGTCACCTTCTGGTGGGTATGGCGAATTGCTTCGCTGGGGATCCCAAGTTCTTTGAGGAGAACTTGAATATTTTCGATGGAAATATTTCTGAGAGTTAACTTGTCCTCTCTAACTACTTTCTTGTTGTTCGCAGTTTCGACCCCAAAAATCATGACCTTTTCCGAGAGTTCCCACATGTTCTGCAGCAGATTCTTGATCATCACCATCGTTGGAATGTGTATTATGAGGCTAGTTGAGATGGTGGTGTCATATCGGGGTGGAAGATGCTGGGATTCCAGGGTCTTGACTAGGTTTATGACGGGCTGCGTGGCATCTGCCTGTATGGTTCGTATTTCCGGGAAATAGTTTTCCAGATAGGTGAGCATTTCTTTGCTGTAATCCAAGCCCACATATCTTTCAGGTTCTTTGATGAATGGCACGATGTGGCCCATGCCACAACCAAAATCAAGTACGGAACTGCCTTTAATGAAGAGAGCGGCATGTCTGCAGAGTAGCGATTGGCTGCCCTGGGTTAATCGGGGATCTTTATAAAGCCGTAAATACCGTTCGGTTCTTTCCTGGTTCCACAAAGATTCGTCTGGCATGGTTATGAAAATATAGACTGTAATATAAAATATGGATTATATTGTAAAATATGGATTGTATTATAAAAAAGGGAATTTAAGATATGACGCCTAGGGCTTCGTAGACCCCAGCCGATAAACCCTGCATCTCCCAGCCTTCGACAGTGACTCTGAACTCGGCACGGAGGGATAACGAGACTGCCGTATGCCTCACCACGAGGATTGCCTTCAAGATGGTGCTTGTGCTGTGTCTTATGATGGTTATTCCCTTAAACTCAGTGGAACTAGCGTGTCTAACGACAAGTTCTGCTGGAAGAGATTTTGTAACCGAGTGCCGTATTATTGCCAATGCCTTTAGATTCGCCGAATTTTGACCAACATGGAAGACGGCTTTAAGTGCGGCAGAACCGTATGCCATCCTCACGAAGAAGGTACTTTTTAGACTGGCAGAAGCACTGTGACGGACTGTGAAGATTACCTTGGGACCGTCGATCCAGGCAGTTACCATTAGACCGCCTCCGAAATATCGGCTAATTTGACCACGATCCCGAAGTCCGAGATCGTGCCACCCGCCTCATTTTGGAGTCGGCAATGGAGGGCGTAGGATCTTTCCTCCCCGGGAGTATCTCTGTCCTTGTAGGGTATGACTGGCTCGACTGCCTCTCCATATTGTCCACCACCGCCAGCCGCAATGTCGATGTTGCGCCTATAGATGCTGTAGATTAAGTTGTGCCTGACGCTTTCGTCCACGCCAGATCTTTCGGCTATGTCGAAGCTGATATCCATTGCACCGGACTGATACTGAACTATCTTCACGTAAGCAACCTTACAATATCGGCTTGGGATGGGGATGGAGAATTCCACTATGTTACCGAGCGGAATTCCAGCGGTGTTTGTGATTACCGCGTCGGCAGTTATTGCATATGCTCCGACTGTCCCTGGAGCTGCAATGGTGAGAGTAATCCCTACGATGGCGGTTATATTGACTGTTTCGCCCACGGGATTGTTCTTGTCCCAGAGATAGGCATTTCCAGCTACCAAATTTCCGATAGCTCGAACAGGAATGGATGTGGCTCCGGCTGCAATGTTAGCACTGAGGTATGCCCCGTTTATCGCCAGATTCTCCACGATGAACATCTAATCCCTCCTAAACGGGGAGATTATTAGCTCACCAAGAAGGTGGCTTTCAGGTCCTTTGAGGGCAGTGTGACAGGAGTGTTGAGTTCTCCGCCTATGATCCACCCAATCAGCTTTATCGTGTAGTCGAAGACTGCTCCGCTTGCCACGATCATGTAAGCGAACTTGCCATCACCTGTGATCTCGACGATGACAATTCGTGAGTTGACACGATCATTGACATTCCCACAGTAAATGTACTGGGTCTTCCCAGCTAGGATGATGCCCGGTGTGGCGACGGCCATGTATTGGGCAGCAGCAGCTGAAGCGGCATCGTTTACCGCGATGTCCAAGATGGCGGCGATGGCGTTCACTGGCCTCGTCACCCCAGAGGGCAATAGATCATCGATATCGAGTGTCCTCCAGGAGAGGTCATCAGTGCTTGTCACTGTCTTGATGGCGGCCGTCTGGAAGTTGAGGTGTACAATCTGCCCAGGTAGATACTCTGAGCCAAGCGAAAGTCCTTTGACTATCCGCACTGCATGGTGGTCGTATTCGGTTTCCTTAACCATTGTTTTTCCTTTCTCCTAACCTTTCTTTTCCCCCACATTTTTCCTCTCCGCGGGGGCGTCCAGAGAGATCCATACCGCCTTTGAGGCGCGGTTCAGGCCATTTCCTCCGACTCGGTTCAAAAATGGGTAGGTCGGCTACCCGTTTAGGATTTTAGAACGTCCAGGTTGGGGTCGACCATGAAGCTGCGAGATAACGGGCTGCACCGGCTCCTCTATGGACCACTGCCATGTCGAACCTGTGCGAATAGTACGCCTCTTGTAGCGGGTAAGCAGAATAGGGGCCCTCCCACAACTTCAGACCGCGACCACGGGGGCTCAACGGCTCTCTCATCGACATAGGTTTGACCCTACCTTCGATGGCGAGCAGATACCCCGGTGGACACCAGTCATCCTGTATGAGAGTGAGGCCCTGGAATTGCTTTATTACCTCGAACCCACTTGTGGCCACTTTCTCGATGATGCTATTAGTCGACATCGCCGACGTCCAGCCAGCTAGATTCTCGCATAGCTCGACTTGCTCCAGATTCATGAAGAGGAACAGAGGGCCACCGTAGCCATGCTCCCTGATCTCCCTCTTGATATCTGAGAAGACGCTCAATACGATGTCTGCGCTGCCAGTCGCATCGTAGTGATTGTGGCCCGTGGTGAACGTGTTACCCTTCCATGCCGGAGGAGCGCGTATGCTCGCTGCCGCCATGTTGGCGTCCCAGAAGCCTTTGGAGGTTGCGCCGCTGCCAGGTGTCAGGCTTGCATAGAAGAATCTCTTGGCTAAGAGCCTCTGATCAGCTCTCAAAGCCTCGGATTGGGTTTCCCTTAACTCGTTGGCGGTTGCATCTTGGATAGCTTTCTTGGTGAAAGCGTAACCAAGCTCAAACTCCCTCAGAGGTACGGGGATCTCCATGGCGCGAAGCTTCTGCCAATCTTCCATGTAGCCTTCTGCAGCAGCTACAAACTCCATGTTTCTCTGCCAGACTCGGACCGACTCCTTTGCGGTTGTCCTGACGAACTGACTCATGAGCCCCCATTCAACTTCGTTGTAGATCTGGACACCTTCCTGGAACTCCTTATAGAGCATCCTGGTGTCGATATCATCGAAGGTGAAGAGGCCATTGGTTGGGTCAGGAAGACCGGGCGTGTTGGTAAGATCGCTGTTCTCTGAATCGTTTGGCATTATATCACCTAACCATCCGCTGCGGGTGGGTTGGGCGCGGTTACAATCACTTCGTCAGCTGCTACAGCCCATCCGACTACGAGGCCGGTGGCTGAGAGCGTTGTCGAAGGTGCAGAACCCCCGGCGACTGCCCCGGTGTAGACCCGGGCGCCGATGGTCTGAGTGGTGTCCACCTTCATGCGACAATACTTGACGATGGTGATTGGGGCTCCGCTGGCTACGCCGTCTGCCAGGGCCCAGCCGTGGCAGACGTCGCTTTTGCCATTGTCAACAGCATAGATCAAACCGTCAGTGTGGATGTAGACGCTCTCCCCCTGCGTGATAGTCTCAGCGGGTACCGCTTTGAAACTGTGCCGG
>Ga0307380_10002212_pt1 | contig 27802 bp, 24 predicted proteins | sample UN3MG_FD_202239 | JGI IMG/M metagenome (GOLD analysis project Ga0307380, IMG submission 202239) | Soil microbial communities from Risofladan, Vaasa, Finland - UN-3 | ecosystem: Environmental > Terrestrial > Soil > Coastal area > Acid sulfate soil | place: Finland: Risofladan, Vaasa | collected... | reverse complement strand
AAGGCATCTTTTTGCTCATCGTTTCTATAATCTTATTGTTTACTTAGTTTACTTGGTTTACATAGTTTACATGGTTTACTTAGCTTATTGAGCGAAACAAGACTGCCCTGTTCCGGTCATCAGCCACTGGTCATTTGTCATTGGTTTGCATTTTCCTACTTCTCGACGCTGATTTACACAGATTAACTCTGATGTCTTAACTATTCTCTATTTAGTTTTCTTGTGCACCTGTGCTCTTTCCTGCTGTTCAGATTTAACTTTTAACTTTTGGCTTTTAACTTGTTCGTCTTCCCGTTTCTCCGATACACCGACACTCCGTTTCTCTTGTTTCCCGTCCCGCAGGGACTCAAACCGTCCTGAGCCTGTCGAAGGACCAATTCCGTTTTATCGCAGATAAATTCCTACCGTTGCGCAGCAACCTTCTGTCCTACTGTCATTACATTCACCACCGCCTCATTCACCCCGTCAATCTTCAGCAATTTATGAATCTCATCATCATAAAATCCCCCAAGCATACACGACCCGAACCCCAAACTCTCCGCCACCAGAGTAATATTCTGACCGACTATTCCAGCTTCAATAAGTGCAAATCTATAACCCCTAATGCCATACTTTATCGTTGCTCGTTTGAAAATTGAAGTTAAAATAATAAGCACATTCGCATTCTCCATAATATCCTCCGCAAGGCATATTTTTGCAATATGCTCCTTATAATTTCCGGGCTCGATAAGTTCTAACAAGTGTTTATTAACATTATAATGATATATTCCCTTATCCAGACTCTTCACATTAAAAACAATTATATATGCCTCTATGGAGTAAAGAGCACCAGCAGAAGGATATGCTCTCAATGTTAATTCTATATCATTCAATCCTTTAATGGTACCAGTAATACCAAGGCTAAAATGTAATAAATCAGCCAATTCCTGCAACTCAATCTGTTCACCTGAATATGCTCTTTCACTCCTTCTTTTTTTAATCAATTTTTTCAATAAATTGTCTTCTTTAACCCCTGGTAATGTAATCGATGTATAGCCAGGATATGCTTTGTATGCTTTTGCTATTTTTTTCAGGATATAGGGTGTTTTTAAAATTATATCAATATTATAGAAAAAATCCCTATCAATATCATGAAGTTTTGAGTTCTCGTGAAAAATTTCTGAAAGAGAGAATTTAGCATTTTGAACAATGGCCACGTTTAAGTCGTTAATCTTTGCAACTATCATCTCACCTCCATCTTATGGAAAAGGATGTGGGAAAAGGTTCAGTTCTTTCTCTGCTAACTTCTTTCCCCATTTCTTCGGCACCTCAACCAATCTTTTACTACCCTTAAAAGGAAAATTATGATTGCCGTGTAATGGAATAAGTTGAGGTACAATTACCTTAACAACATTGAAACCTATATCCTTTACATCCGAAGTAGTTAAATTTACAATAATCACATCCATCTTCTTCTCTCTCAAAATACTAAGAATCCTTTTAATGTCTCCAACAATACTTCCTGTAGAAAGTTCTTCCAGGTTTTCTTCAACAATAAAATTATTTGAATCAGTAATGAAATCAAAGACAAATTGATATTCAGGCATTCTTGTATAAAATTCTCCGTGGTCATCAAAATCTTTGACATCACTGAAATCCTCTTTATAAAGTTTTTTTTCCTCTCCAAGTTTATAAAGCAAGAAAGAGGTTGCCTGTGCGCTCTCAAGAAGGCTTTTTGATACTGCCTTAAGGGAAGACAAATTGGATGATGCCCCGACACATACCGCAGTTCCAAAATCCATTTCCCCAAGAGCAAGGGTGAAAAAGATTGGGACAAATATATCACTCGTTATATCACATATAAAATATTTCCAATTTTGTAAATTAAATCTTTGTCGAAAAAGATTCTCCAATTTGTCCAACCTATCTGTCCTTAACTTTGGAACATCTGGTCTTGACATCCAGAAAAGAATAAACGCATCTCTTTCTATAACTTCATACAAACCATAAAGTATTGCTTCTTCAAGACTGCTTCTACAGGATAGACCCGTTGAGGTTGGGTAGGAGATTATTGTTTCATCTTTTCTGTATCTGTAAGGCAAAAAAACCATTTGGGCAGGCACTATTGTTTCTCTCTCACTGATAAGTGAAAATCCATTTACCCAGTTTATTTTTGTATCATTAGTAAAAGGAGAAAAAGGAAAATTTTCATCTTTGTATTGTTTTGATGAGAAGAGTGCAAATTTTTCTGGCTGAACTGCGTGGTTTTTAATAGCCTTAAAACTGCTCAATAGTAAATCTTTATCATTATAAAAACCAGAGCAATACCTTTCAATTGCTTCTGATACACCTGCAATTAGAGCATCCTCTTTTGTAAGACCTGCTGCGCCATGTCGGGGAAAGCACTTATTATCCATAAAACTCAAAGTGTTACAGAGTTGGCAGCTTGTTGAAAAAATAGGTGGTTCACTATTCGCTCTTGTTATTTCAATAACATTCTTCACAATTCCCACCTTTGAGGAAATAACCTTTTCAACCCTTTTGAGTATCTCTTTTTTTGAAACTTTCTGCGGCTCCTTTAATTTCACAATTCATTCCTTAATAGGTTCTTGCCAGAGAGAAAAAGGAGCATTTTCTTTTACTCCACAAACAGGGCATCTTGGTAATTTTAAAATATAATGCAGCTGTGTCTCCATTGTCAGCCAGTTTATAGTATAAATTTTTCCCAATGTCATTGGCGATACAACACCAGACAAATATTTTATTACCTCCAGAGCCATAATCCCACCTAAAATCTCAATAAAGGGTGAAAGGTAACTCTTTTTATTAAGTATTTTATTGTCTGTTTTTTTAAACAGTCTTAATTCCTTGTATAGATTAAGATTACTCTCTTTTCTGAGTTCAAAACATCTGTAACAAGGTGTCTTGTAAGGAACAACAAGAGGTCCTATAATAGTTTCTGCCTCTGCAATATCGGAAAAACTTATCCAAGGAACTTTATTTTTTAAATTACACCCATTAATTAAGTCAAGTTCTTTAATTGAAATATCTTCATCCGCAACTATAACAAAATCAGGGTTATTATGCAATATATCTTCTTCACACAAAGTATCATAGCTTTTTTTTGCAAGGTGGCTATATGAAGATGATAACTTCTCGAAATCCTTATTTACTAAAGATTTATTGATTCCTTTCTTAAAAAAAAATGTTATTTCCCCAACTCCTGAATTAATTAAATTCCTTACAAGGGGAAAGAGAAAATTCTTTGTTCCAACTAAATTAACTTTTGATTTTTTTAAGCTGATTTGCATTTTGTATTTTTTTTCATTTTGTCTATATGAAAAAAAGTTTATCTGATGTTGGAATGTATCAATCTCTTTTTTAGAAAGAAGTTCTAAAGATGGATGATTATCTGTCTCCACAATCTCATATTTCTTTAACATTCTTAAAGTTGATAAAATTGAATTGTTATCAATTTTCTTTAAATAGTCTAATATTTTTTGGGTTGAATATTTGCCGTTTAATAACGGCAAAAGTTTTGGAAGCAGAGTAGTAGACAAATTACCTGTTACTTTTATTATAAAATCATTATTTTTCTTGAACAACAACCGACCATCATTGTTAATAATTTCAAAATTCCTTAATCTAAGATGTTCTGACAATTCTTTTTCCATAAGAAAATACTCCTTCTTGTCAAATTATAATAGGAGGACTGCTATTTTGTTAATTCACTTCCTGCTCTGCTTTACAGCAACAACAACACGGGCAACAGCAGCAACAAGCTCCAGCAGCCGCCGGAGAGTATTCTTCACTACCCAGTACCTCTATATCCAAGTCTATTTTTTTCACTTGCATTCCACCTCCTTTCCATTTGGGATTAGTAGAAATATGAGCAGTCCTCCTATACGTTTGTTAGAAATCTTCTTGTGAGAAATATAGTAAATGTCAGGACAACAATCCAGAAAGTTATAGATGATACAGCATAAAGGATTGAAAACCGTATTTCCCTTTTTGCTACACTTTGGATAGTCCTTGTTTTGTGACTTATTAAATCATAAATAGTTAAAAATGCCTTTTGGCGGAGGTTGGAGATGTTGAAAAGATGGGTCAGGATTCTGTAGAAATCTGATTCGATGAACGGATTGATTATAAAAAATGTTCTAATTATTGCAGAAAGGATGAGAATCTTTGAGAATAGGAGTATGATATTTGATTGTAAAAATAGCTGGCACAATATTAAAAACAGACTGCAAATAAAAAAATCCATTACTAATCCAGAAAAATATGTGAGAATCTTGTGGAATGTCTTCTTGAATAACCAGATTCCCTTAAGAGATATATAAAATGAGGGGATGAAATAGAATATTCCAATTCCTATTTCTTTTGCTCTTCCACCATAGTAAGTACATACAAGTCCGTGTGCGAGTTCATGAAGTAACGTTGAGGCAAGGAAAACAAGGAGGAAAATTGGGATATATTGACTTGTCTGAAACAAAGAAGTTGAGGACATCAATACATCGTTGTTTCGTAAAAAGATTACTATACCAGAACCTATGATAGAAAGAATCACCAGTAAAAATGGTAGAGAAAAAATATATCTTGAAATTTTCAAGTTTGCAAGCCATTTCAGGAACCTTGATGGATTGAAGAGAGGGAAGCAAAGGTGGAAAATATTTGTACAGGCAGATTGAACTTCTACTGGTGTCTGTTTTGCTGAATCTTCCTTTAGAATACCAAGTTCCAGAATGCGAGTTTTGAAATTCTGGACTTGGTCAGAAGGGATATGAAGATTGTTCTGTTTCAATTTTTGTTCTATACCCTCTATCGATAGATTTTGGGTGAGGAATTGAAGGACCTTGTGTTCGGGTGAAGCTATGCGGTAGAGCTGAGACCTACTTCTGTCTTCTATGTAGTATAATTCCTCTATATTAGTGATTTTTATGTTTGGATTCAGTTTCAGCATTTATGGTTTAAAGTTTAATTCAAGACATACAAAAGTATAACCCTTCGACGGAGTTTACCCCGTGAAATAGCATAATCTTTTTGCCATAATCCTATTTCACAGGGTTTACCCTCGAGTGAAACGAAGGGCGCCCTTCGGGTCTGAGCCTCAGGGTCGAAGACAGGACAGGGAGCACAAGGAAAAGACACACAGCACCTGCTACCTAAAACCTATAACCTAACTCTGCTCTACACCAACGCCTTTTGCACGCTTATGATACAATTATAATCATCCGTATTGTATGAGCCATTGTTTGGAGACCAGATAACATCAAATCCATCCTTGCTTGTATATTTTTCACCTCGAGTGATATTGTCCTTTTCCACTTCTCCACTTAATGCCATTACTACGATGCCTGGTGATTCTTCTTTGTCTATTAGAATTACTTTCTTGCCTTTGGCTATAAAATGTCTTGTTTTTACCAGGGCACTGGATGAGCGTCCTATTTCCCTTGAACTTTGTCCATTTACAGCGTATTCTGTGATTATTCTTCCTTCGTCTGTAAAATAGATTCTGACCACAGTTATTCCTCCTTATTAAGGTTTACATTATAAACTAACCAAGCAAGAAGTGTGCCACGGATGGACACGAATAACATAAATTTCACCACGGAGACACGGAGAACACAGAGGACAGCAATAATAGTGTATTACCCTACCTCCACCTAACACCTAAAGACAATATCAGCCACGGTTACTGCACGGTTAAACACAATCCAAGGTTCAAACGAACAAACCAATAGAGAGTTGTGAATTGGGGGTTTGATAGTGTGAGTAATTCTGTGTGATTATGTGGCAGGAAACCGGGAATGATGGTAATGTGCCAACTATGTTGACACCCCATTTTGCCCAAATCAGGCTAAAGGCTTAGCAGTATTGGATAAAACCCCTGCCAACTGTGTTGACACCCCATTTTGCCTAAATTAGTGGAAAACCATATCAGTATTGATATTTACCCCTGCCAACTTTGTTGACAGCACCGTTTAAGTATGGATGAATCCAATTCGCCCTCGAAATTCTATAGAAATAAATCCGTTACGAAAATAATATCAGAAGGGTGCGCTGCCTTTCATATCCGACCGAGACCGCCCCTGTTTTGATATAACTAAAAGCGGCAAAATGAAGGTTGAAAGATATAAATAGTGCCAGAGAGATTCGGAAATACGCCAATTGACGAAATACCGAAATTGGTGAAATCTGTGAAAATCATATCAATAAATCTTGACTTGTTGGTGGTTTTCTGATATAAAAAGAAAATAACATAAAAGTAAGCAAGAAAATTGTAAAATATTACGCAGTGTCAATCACAAAAAGGTCAAAGCTCATCTGAATGGTAAAAAAGCAAGGAGGTAGGATGAGAAGAATTACAGGCTTTTCGGTTTCACCTATCGTTTTGGTTTTATTGACAGGATTTATCGGGCTAAGTAGTTTTTGCATTTTGCATGCACAAACCGAGGAGAAGATGATTGTAATCAGTGAGAAAGTAGGAGAGGTGATTGATGCGGAAGAGCGGGCGTATTTTGCTCTTTTTGAGGCTTATAAAGGATTTAAGTCTGCCGTCTTTCTCGAGCTTCCAGACAGCGGTTATGTTGCTGAAATCACATACGAGGAAAATGGTGAAGAGAAAAAGTCAAGATTGCCGCTAAACAAGCAGTCCATCAAATCCCTTAAAAACTATTTTAAAAATTATAAAGAAATTAAGCCCAGGTTACTAGATTTTGAAATTAAAAAACAAAAGGTAGTAAGAACTCCATTTAATTTAGGAAGGGTAGCAGGTGAGATTTTAGGAGGGATTGGTACAGGGATAATAGTCGGTTTCGGAGGTATTTTTATTGGTTCGGTATTTCGGCCCCCTGAGAACGATGACTTAGGGGGTGGGGTACTTGGCTTTGTAATTGCATACCCTATTGGAAGTGCGATTGGTGTTAACATAGTTGGAAATAAGGGAAATGAGACAGGGAGTTTTGGCGCAACTTTAGGTGGAGGTATTCTGGGAGCTGTTGTTGGGATTGGAACATTTTTTGCTGACATTCCGCAAATATCATTCTTATGTCCACCAATTGGTTCCGCAATTGGATTCAATATGACGCGCAGATATAGGACTCCCCCAGTTGAAACTGGATTCATCGATTATAGAGATAGTAGACTAAACCTTGCTGTACCGTCAGTCTACTATACTCAAGAGAATACCTTCGAAGGCAAAACAATGGTACAAAATGTAACGTTGGTTAAGGTCAGTTTTTAAAAAGAAGTGAACCCCAGAGGGAAGAGTGAATCGGAGTGACGGAGAAACGATGAGACGGAGAAACCATTTCGGATTGCGAATTGCGGATTTCGGATTGAACACAAGATCACCAATAACTAATGACCGAAGACCAGAAACCGGAGACCATAAAAGGCGAAATTAGGAATCAGAAAAATCAGGGAGGAAAAGAGTTTGATTTGTTGAATTGGTTTTATTGGTTAAAATCCCCCTAAACCCTGTGAAATAGGAGAAAGATTCAGGAATCATCTTATTTCACGGGGTAAACCCCGCTTTTTCAAAGGGGGAACTTGATACTGATAGAAAGATGTTTTTATTTTTCTCGTTTTTTGCTTGACAGTGTTGTGATTTATCTTTACAATGTTTAAAGAATTAGCTGACTGATTGTTTACAAATGAAATAACCAAAGGAGGTGAGGTTTAATAATAACCTAAAAGTTTATATTTAAAAAATGGAAAGAGGTTTGAAATGACTTATAAATGTTTTTTTTCAGTAATTTTCACAATCATCCTTTCTTCTTATGGATTTTCGTATACACCTACCCTTGAATGGGAGAAAGGACACGGCTCAGACATCGGGGACTATTCATCTATAATTGTTGATGATATTGATGAGGACGGTAATAACGAATTAATTATGGGTAACAGTGAAGGTTTTGTGCATATCATGGGCTACCAAAGTGGTGTTTATTTGGATGAATGGAAAAGTTCACATCTTGGCACACAAACCCACGGTATTGCAACAGGGGATGTTGACGAGGATTCACAGAAAGAACTTCTTGTTGGAACCTATGATGGCTACCTTTACATCTTCGGATACAATGGTGTGGATTATACTTTGGAATGGGAAAGCGGGTATGTTACAAGGAATATGTATGGTATTGCAGTTGGAGATGTGGATAATGATGGTAAGAATGAGATTGTATTTGGAGGATGGGAAGGTTATGTGTATGTATATGAATGGAACGGAGCAACCTATGTCCAGAAATGGCAAAGTAGCGACATTGGAACTTATGTGCTTGATGTAACAATTGGGGATACAGATGAAGATGGGATAAATGAGATCGTTGTGGGGAGCGGATTCAGTGATAAAATCTATGTATTTGGATGGGATGGTGCAACATTTCAGGAGGAGTGGCAGAGTGCAAGTCTAAGTTCTCAGACATACGGCGTAGCAGTTGGTGATGTTGATGGAGATTTTGCACCTGAGATTGTAGCGACTACGTTATGGGGAAATGTCTATGTTTTCAGTTATGTTGGTCCTGGAAATTACAACCAGGACTGGGTTAGCCCAGATATGGGAAGCTATCTCTATAAACCTGCCATTGGAGATGTGGATGATGATGGGACGGCTGAATTCCTTATTGGTAACAGTAATGGATTCGTTTATATTTTCAGTTATTCAGGAGTAAACTACAATCTTGAGCATACTATTGGAACAGCGGGCAGTTATCTCTGTCCATCTGTTGGGGATTGTGATAACGATACAAACATCGAGATAGTAACGGGATGTGCAGAAGGTGCCATAATTATCTACGGACACAGTGGTGGTGGATATGTAGAAGAATGGCTCAGCGATGACCTTGGAACAGATATCTTTGGTGTTTCAGGAGGAGACATTGATGGGGATAATACAAATGAACTTCTAATTGGTACTGGCAAGGCATACACAGGATTTCCACTGTATGTTTACGGACATAATGGAACGGGTTACATTGAGGATTGGCAAGGAAACCTTGGACCAAATGCATGGGGTATTGATGTAGGCAACCTTGATGATGATACACTATTAGAATTTGCCTGCGGTAACCAGCAACATTTTACCTATATCTATAGTTACGATGGAGCAGGATATTCACAGGAATGGCAGAGCGCCAATCTTAATAGTTATGTTTACGCAATTGCTATTGGGGATGTAGATAATGATACAACAAAAGAACTTGTTGCTGCTGAAATGTCAGGAGTCCTAGATGTTTGGGGATGGGATGGAGTTAATTATCTATTAGAATTTCAAAGCCCTGTCAATGCAGTTGGTATGGACATATATGGAATAGAGGTAGCTGATGTTAATCCGGGTGGAGTCAAAGAGATTGTAATTGTGGACGGGGTAGCGAGAACCCTCCGTGTATGGCACTATACAGGCGCAACATATACAGAAGAATGGAACAGTGGAAGTTTAGCATCAACCCTGTATGGACTCGATGTGGGTGATATAGATGGAGATGGTGATATTGAGATGGTATGTGGAGATGGCGGGGGAAACATTTATGTTTATGGATGGAATGGTGCCTCCTACGGACAGGAATGGACAACAAATACAGGTATTGATATAACTGGAATTTCAATTGGAGATGTTGATGCAGATGGTGAAGAAGAATTTATAGCTGCAGGTTGCTCTTTTGGTTCGTTTATAGTTTATGGTTATAATGGTGCCGGATATCAGATTGAATCAGAAGTTGATTCTTTCTGCCCAGAGATGGGTTTATTTAATGGTATGAAGATAATGGACTTTGATAACGATGGTTCAAAAGAACTCGCTGTTGGTGCATCCGGTTACTTCTTCATTTTTGGTTTTCCCGATAGCACACCTCCTTCTGTTACCGTCACATCACCAAATGGTGGAGAAGTTCTTACACCAGGAGATACGTTTGATATTACCTGGCTCGCTCGTGATTATGCAAGTGTAGATTCGATTGACATACTTTACTCAACTGATAATGGCGGAACCTGGAGCAATATTGAAACAGGTGAACCAAACGATTCGATTTATTCCTGGATAGTACCAAATACCCCATCGGACAGTTGCCTTGCGAAGGTTATCGCCTATGACCCTTCTATAAATACAGGTGAGGATATAAGCGATTCCCTCTTTGCAATTATAGGCGGGGGAATTGAAAAAGATGTAGATCTTTCATATAAACCGTTCTTCTGCTATTCATATCCGGAACCGTGTAATGATGCTATAAAAATTCTCTATCAACTTCCAACAGCATCAAAAGTGGTATTAAGGTTATTTGATTCATCAGGAAGAGAAATAAAAAAACTGGTGGATGATGCACAGAAGCCAGGAATTCATACTATTTTATATAGCAATCGTTCTCTCCCAAGTGGTATCTATTTTTACAAAATCCGTGCAGGTAGATTTTGTTATAGTGATAAGATAACCTTAATTAGATAGGAAGGGAGGAAGGATGAAAAATTTAGGATTTTTCTTTGTTTTAATGTTTGTATTCGCCTCTATGTTCTCGACAAACTTATTCTCGGAGTCAGTTGATTTTTATGGAGGTATAGAATATTCTGCAAGCACCAAACACCAGGGAAATTCCGTACCTTTCGACCCACCAGGCTGGTCAAACGATACAATTATAAGTCAGAATGATTCAAAAGAATCAATTTATCCAGATATTGAAATTGACTTAAATAAAAACATCCATATTATCTGGAAGGACAATGGCACTTCAACAAATGGAATATATTACAGAAAATATGACGGTTCAAACTGGTGTACAATAATTGACCTTAGTAATCCTGCAATCAATAGTAATTCTCCAACAATTACTACTGATTCGGAAAATAATGTTCATGTTGTTTTCCTGAGATGGTCCGGTGTTCCTTTTGCTCACTACAATGTGAGTTATAAAAGATACGATGATTCAACAGGAACCTGGAGTCAGGAATGGATAATTACAACAGACGATTCCCTTGGCCTCTCTGCAAGACCAAAGGTAGTTACAGATAGTAATATGAATGTCTATGCTTTCTGGTTCGATGAGAGGGATACACCTCTGACCATCTGGTATAAGGTCAATGATGGCACTGGCTGGGGACCTGACACAAGGTTAACTGACAGCACAGCTTCTCCTAATGGATACTTCGGTATCACTGTCTCACCTAACGACTATGTTCATGTCTGCTGGCAGGATTATAGAAGTGGCACTGCTGAGATATATCACAAATTTTTTAATGGTTCATCTTGGTCGGATGAGGAAGCGGTTACAAGCAATGGATTTGCAAGTGTCTATCCAAGAATGGCACCGGATTCCTCTAACAACATCCATCTCTTCTATGGAGGTTCCCAGCACCTTCATTACTTAATGTGGGATAAAACATCAGAGACCTGGGGCAATGGAGAGGATTTCCTTACTGCATTTACAATGCCCCATGCAGACATTGCTGTTGATCTGTTGACAGGTGACAGGCATGTTATCTTTGCTGATTATATAGGTTACTCAGTAATTTTCTATAAGAAATATGATGCCTTAACAGGAACCTGGGAGATGGATGTGCAATTGACCTTTACGACAGATGGTTCCTATGAACCACAGGTAACAACCGATACTGACAATCTTGTCTACATAACCTGGTATGACTACCGATGTGGAACAGGACAGGAAGAGATATACTTCAAACAGACGCTTCCAACTGGTATAAAGGAAGATGGTCCAGATTTCGTTTCTAATATAAGTTCCAAGATTTCCGCATATCCGAACCCATTCACCACAAAGACAGTTATAGAGTTCAAGAGTTCAAGAGTTCAGGAGTTTAACTCTCAACCCCCCAACTCTTCAACTCCCCAACTGCAAATCTATGATGAAAGTGGAAGATTGGTCCGTAATCTTGTGGCTGGTGACTTGAGCTCTGGTGCTCTAACGTGGGATGGGAGGGATAATTCTAATAGAGAGCTTTCAAGTGGTGTATATTTCCTGAAGTTCAAAACCGAGGATTACGAAGAGACGAGAAAGGTTTTGATGGTTAGATAGAACGCGCTGGACGTTTTTTTGCCTTGCTCGAATCAGAAAATGGAAAAGGAACTACTATTACATCACCTTTTACAAGTCCTTCCACGCCTGGTCCTCTTCGGGTCTTAACCAACTTTTCTTAAGGGATGTTTCACTTGCGATTGCCGTCCCTATTGCGCCATCCACAGCTTTTGTTTCTAAAAAGTGGATAAAGTCAAGTACCTCAGGGAGATATTGAATAGGAACTTTTTCGATTTCTTTTTTTATTAACTCCTTCAACTCCATTTTTTCACCTCACCGTTATTTTAATACTTTAACATTGATATAGTATATCTAAAGTAAAGAGGAAAGTCAAGAACTTTTCCTTTTGGGGAAAAAGGGTAAAGTTAAATCTGAGCGGCAGGAAAGAGCACCAGAGCACAAGCCACAAGAGCACAAGGAAAGGCAGAAAAGTGAAATCGTGTATATTCATAGTATATTTAGTTGTATATTTGTAGTGTATTTATTGTTTACAACTAATAACGCATGGCAAATACACAGCGAAGTAAATTTACGCCGAAGGCGAATAACCATTGACTAATGACGGATAACTGGTGACCAATAACCAGTGACAGCAAAATCATTTCGGATTGCGAATTGCGGATTTCGGATTGAACACCTAACACCTAAAACTGGGAAATAGGAAATCCCTCGACCCTGAGCTCGAGACCGAAGGGTTGGAAATTACGAAAATCTGAAAACTTAAGAAATCAGGACATGAGACTCAGAAAATACCATGACTAAATTCAAGTGTGAAACTAGAGGGGTGTTTCAAAAAGAGTTGCAAGGTTTTTTTATTGACAGGTGAGGAAAAACATTGTATATGTTTTGAACAGAAATAGAATAAGGAGGATGAAACATGCACAATGAATTTACAGCAATAATTGAAAAAGATGAAAATTTGTATATTGCGTATTGTCCTGAAATACCCGGTGCCAATGGTCAAGGGAAGACAAAAGAAGAATGTCTTAAGAGCTTGGCAGAAGCCATTAGATTAATTCTAGAGGACAGAAGACAGGATGCGATGAGAGGAATTCCCCAAGATGCAGTCTCTGATGTTGTGGCAGTTGAATGAAAAGAAGTACATTGTCTGGATTTAGACGTTGGAACGTTGGTGACGGGGCGGGCATTTTTTCTAATTCCTGAAACTTATCCTCTTCTGAATTTTAATTGTGTAATTTTGGAAACATAGGGATTTTAGCATTGACAGTTAGCATAAAAAAATGATATATTTTTTTGAAGTTAGACAAACGAAAACAGGAGATGGCAAAAAGTGTAATTTAGTTGAAACATTACAAAAAAGTGTTATGTTTTTTTAAATATTAAAATACAAAGGAGGTTGCTCTTATGAGAAGAGTGATTTTGCTATGGAGTGCATCAATCGTGTTGATGGTGGGACTTTTTCATCCACTATGGGCACAGGAAATTCCTCTGACCAGCGATAGTTATAACCATGAGTATTCCCAGTGGTCGCCGGACGGGAACTGGATTGTGTATCAGAAGGACGTAGTCTACGCGCAAATTTATAAGATTCCATCAATCGGAGGAACGGAGATAGCCTTGACCAGTGATACTTGTTCTCACTACTATCCCCAGTGGTCGTCGGACGGAAACTGGATTGCGTATCAGAAGCGGGATGCTACAGGCTATGTCCAGATTCATAAAGTTCCATCATCGGGGGGAACAGAGATAGCCTTGACCAGTGATAGTTATGGCCACTGGAGTCCCCAGTGGTCACCTGATGGAAATTGGATTGTGTATTATAAGTTGACACCCTATTCCCAGATTTATAAGGTTCCATCAGCAGGTGGAGCAGAGATTGCACTGACCAGTGATAGTTGTTCTCACGCATATCCCCAGTGGTCGCCTGGCGGGAACTGGATTGTGTATCAGAAGTGGGATTGGATTGCGCCATACTCGTGGCAGATTTACCGGATTTCATCAGCCGGTGGAGCACAGACTGCCCTGACCAGCGATAGTTGTTGGCACATAGGTCCCCAGTGGTCACCTGATGGGAACTGGATTGTGTATCAGAAGGATGTAGGCTACGATCAGATTTACAAGGTTCCATCAGCCGGAGGAACACAGATACCCCTGACCGGTGATAGTTATGACCATTGGAGTCCCCAGTGGTCACCTGATGGAAATTGGATTGTGTATTTTAAGTTGACACCCTACGATCAGATTTACAAGGTTCCATCAGCCGGAGGAACAGAAATAGCCTTGACCAGTGATAGTTGTTCTCACGCATATCCCCAGTGGTCGCCCAGTGGGAACTGGATTGTTTATCAGAAGCAGGATGAGACAAACTTCTTTCAGATTTACAAAATCGCTTCTGTGGTAGGTATTGAGGAGAGAGAGACAGGTATCAGGCAAGAGGCAACTACCATCAGGATATATCCGAATCCGTTCACTACCTCCACCACTATCTACCTATCCAGCATAGGGCATCCCGATGGAATAGTAGAAGCATTCCACGGGACAAGCAGCGCAAAGGGCATAGAGCTAAACATTTATGATGTGAGTGGGAGAATGGTTAAGAATTTGTCATTGGGCACTGGGCACTTGGAACTTGGCACTACCGTTTCCTGGGATGGGAAGGGTGCTAAAGGAAAAGAGGCAAAGCCAGGAATCTATTTCCTCAAAGTCAAGGGCTGCAAGCCGGTGAAGGTTATAAAAATGAGGTAATAAAACGCTACGCTGCGTAACAAACGTTTCACTGTATAACTAACGCTGACGCTGTGAATAGAACGCCTTGCTGTAAAACAGATGCATTTCGTGCCGTAAAATAAATGCTACGCTGTAATAGGTAATTTAGTAATTTGGTAACTAAGTAATTGAAGTATACGAGGAAAACCAAGATTGCTTCCATTGTGAATATGAGAGCTTACTGTCACTGTGAGCGACCAACGGGAGCGTGGCAATCTAATAATGGAAATGAGAAAGCTGAAAGTGAAAAGAAAACCTATGCTTTAACAGAGAGATTCTTCCAAGGTTAATATGGCACGGATTACTCAGAATGACAAATCTGTGTAATCTGAAGTTAATCTGTGTAATCTCTTTAAATAATCTTGACTTTCGGGTGTTTTTCTGGTATAAAAATGTCTACAAAGTGTAGTAAAAGGTTGATGATATGAAAAAAGATGAGAAGATTAACTACTGGCTTGATATATCACAATACGATTTAAAGACAGCAGAAGTGATGTTAGGGGGAAAAAGATTTTTGTATGTTGGTTTTATGTGCCATCAAGCTATTGAAAAGATACTGAAAGCATTCTATGTATCTGTACATAAAGAGAACCCTCCTTTATACACATAACTTAAGTTATCTTGCAGAACAGTGTGGAATATACGAAGAATTATCTGATAAATTTAAGGATTTTATTGACATGTTAGAACCATTGAATGTAGAAGCAAGGTACCCAACCTATAAAGAGGAGCTATTTAAGACCTTGAATGAGCAAAGATGTAGTAACATCATCAATAATACGAAGGAGTTACATGAATGGATAAAGAAGAAGTTATTAAAAAAGTAAAAGAGTTTGCAGGGTTAGTAAGAACTCATTTTCCAGTAAAAATGATTGTCTTATATGGTTCTTATGCAAAAGATGCCGCTGTAAAGCATAGTGATATAGACGTAGCTGTGGTTGTAAGTAGAATAGATGGTGATTTTTTGGAATTGGAAACAAAGTTATTTAAGCTAAGAAGACAGATAGATGTAAGAATAGAACCCATTCTGTTAGAAGACGGAGAAGATAAAAGCGGTTTTTTAGAAGAAATATTAAAAGAAGGAAAAGTAGTTTATAGCGTTTAGCTAACCCAGAGGCAAATTCGAAGACCAAATTACAGTAGCAGAAGAAACGGAGACTGGTGTTTCGACAAGCTCATCACGGTATTGGTTCATCTGCGGTGAACGTTTATTGCCCTTCGGGCGGTATTGGTGCTTCCAGCACGGTGTGAATCCCTTCGGGACGGTGTGGATTTATTCAGGGCAAGGATAAAGGAAAAAGTTAAATTTTATCTTTGACATTTAAGAAAAACAATGGTATAAATTGTAGTACGAAATATGAAAACAACGAGATACTTTGCATAATGCCTTCTTCGATAGGTCTTTCAAGGAGGATTAAGAAATGAAAGTCAAGTATTTTCAAGACACTGATACTGCTCTTGTCGAATTTACTGATAAAGAAATCTATGAGACAAAAGAGATGAGTGAAAATGTTTATATAGATGTAGATGAAAATGGAAATCCTGTAAGTATGACAATTGAACATGCAAAAGCCAATGCGGGATTGTGGGAATTTTCATACCAAGAAATGACCTCGCAGACTACATAAAAACTCCTTAGATTATGCTTCGCTGTAAACTAACGCACTTCGTGCTGTAACGGAATGTAATTGAGTAAATGGTAACCAAGGAATTGAGCACAATAGCAAGTACGATGTAAAGGAACTGTTGTATTGGTTTTATTTGTTTGATTGGTTAAAATCCCCCCAAACCCTGTGAAATAGGAGAAAGATTCGGGAATCATGTTATTTCACGGGGTAAATCCCCATTTGTTAAAGGGGGATTTATTGGTAGAAAAAAGGAGATTCTTCCAAGGTTCACCCCGTGTAATACCATTATGCACAGGACATTTTCCTATTACACAGGGTAAATATGGCACGGATTACTCAGATGTTGTCGTGAGGTAACTCAGGAGTGACCCTCCTAAACACAATCCATCCAGGCTGAAGGCTCGCCTGTTTTTTTCGCAATGACAGCTTACTCGGTTTTCTTGTTGACAGTGGTTTGTTATTGTTGTAAGGTATAGAATATGAAAAAGAGGGAGAGAAAAATGGCAATAAAGATTGCTAAGGTTTTTTCTATATTAGTTGTTCTTTACTTAATTTGTGCTATTTCTGGTGGGGGTAAGGGTCTGGTTGTGAGTTTGCTAAATGGGCAAGAGGATAATAAGGATTATGGAACATCGTTTCGCTTTTTTAGTGATATTTATGGACATAGCGTTTCGCTTCCGCTTCAGTTTGAAGTTCATGTATTAAGATTAGCTCTTGTCTATAGGGGTATAGGCGTGGGAACATCAGGTTTTAAGGTTTACGGTAGGGATTTATTCGATGATTTCGAAAACAATCACAAGCTCGTTGCATACTGGGCTCCTCTTTATTTTTATTATATCCCTTGGTCCTCCAAGCAGAAAACCGGTGATGTAATACCTATAGTTGCATACTCATATCTTGGGCTAAGTGCCTGGGGGCTTGAACAAGCAAAATTTCTTGATTTTGGGCTTGGTTTTAACTTTTATCTCTTAGACTTCCGTGCTGGTTACAACACCATTACTTCAGACAGCAGGGACTGCTTTTATAATTTTGAAAGTAGTGATGAAGTAAAGGACTATCCTGTTAGTTGGAACGGTTTTTATATATCTGTCAATCTCTCAACCGGGTTTTGGATTGCACTTTAATCCAGATTAGCAGGGCTCAGAACTGCATAAGGTTCAGGGCTGAAAGGAGGTGGAAAATCGGGGATGGGGAAACGGAGTGACGGTGAAATGGAGAAAGGCAGACCACAGACATAAGACATGAGACCGAAGACCAGAGACATAAGACTTTCCGTACATCCCAACCCGTTCACCTCCTTTGCCCGGATCCCTGGCTACGAGCGGGAAAGCTTCCTTGTGTATGATGTCATGGGCCGCAAGGTTGGGATATACACCGGCAATCGCATCGGCGGTGAACTCGCACCCGGAGTCTACTTTTTCCGGGGTTTAGACACCGTTTCTGCACCCGCACGGTTCGTGAAAGTCAGGTAGCAGGAGCATAAACACAGAATGGAAAAGGAGCAAAGGAACCCTATTGAAGTCATTGACAAACTCGCAATCTATAGTATAATAAAATAAGTGTTATCATAAAAAGGAGGAAAACATGAAACGGATAATGTGGATTATCGTCCTTGCGGTGCTGACGACAGGAACGGCGTACGCCAATTTTCTGGACGAATTCAATAGCCCCGTGCTTGACCCTGGATGGCAGATTGAGTGGGAGGACTCTACTCACTGGAGCCTCACTGCCCGTCCGGGGTTCCTGCGGATCACCACCAAATACGGCGTCAATGATACGATCTGGAATTTCTTCGTCCATAGAGAAGGGATCGCCGGGAATTTCGAGGTGACGACCAAGATCATAGCCCGTCCCGAAGTACAGGGTCAGTGCACCTTCCTCTATGCTGATAACGACTCTTTGTTCCAGCAGAAACCTCGGGTCATCGCGGGATTTGGCAACATTGCGGGTGTGGGTAAGGGTGTGTTGGGGTTGATCGATTCTACTAGCATCTTCTTACCCTATAATGACACCCTGGTTTATATCAGGATCAGAACGAACGGGGACACCGTGTTTGCCGAATACAGCCCAGATAACTCCAGTTGGACGACTCTGATCTCGGACTGGAGCCCTCCCTTTACTGAACATCAACAATCCGGGGTGGACGCGATTATTTACCCGCAGTTCGGCGGGACTCCCCAGACGCCGGAAATTAACGCCGATTTTGACTGGTTCCATCTGGTTGCGCTGACCGGGGTGGATGAACGACCGGCAAACGGCCGGGCTACACGCGCCGATTATCTGACCGTCGTACCCAATCCATTCACGAAAAAGACCGTTATTCGTTATTCGTCATTAGTCATTAATGACCAATTACCAATGACCAATGACTTGCAATACCCAGCATTGTGTATTTATGATGTGAGTGGGAGGTTAGTTCGTAATCTTGTGGCTTGTGACTTGAGCTCTGGTGCTCTAACGTGGGACGGGAGGGATAATTCTAATGGAGAACTTCAGGGTGGAGTCTATTTCATAAAACTATCATCAGGAGATTTTACATCTGTAAAGAAGGTTATCCTGCTGAGATAGTCGAATTATTTTGGTGTTCGTAGCTTTTTAATTTCCCTGATAGTAACACCTTTAGCAAATTTATTGTCAAAGCTGTTTCCAATAAAATATCCGGCTATTGCACCCGTAGTAATTCCAGTATATGCGAAAACGGCAATTCTCTTGTTTTCCTTTTCTGTACTGTGTAAAATATCAAAATCATCAGAAGAAATAACTGCTAGCACCGCACCTGTTACAAGACCCAGTGCACTACCTCCTAATCCACAACCCAAAGCGCAACAAGAAACCTTTTTATGATATCTTAACATTTCATTCTCGGTTATCGGTATTCCTTGCTCATCATAAGAAACTATAGACCATTTTTTTTCGAACGATTCTCGGTTTAGCCTGATTATTTCATATCTATCAACATAATCTGCTAAAATAGATACCATTTTTGTATCCGAAACAACTGAAATGAGTGTATCAGTTACCGTTTGAATCTCTATTAAATAACCGCCTTCTTTTATCGAATAGAATGTTGCACGTTCAAAATTAGGAATATTATTAAACAATTCATATTCATTCCTCTCATTTTTGTCAATTGATGCACCAACTTTCCCTGATATACTTACCAATTCACCCTTTGTATAACTTGCATATTTCTCCTCCTCAGTTTTTTCCACATCTGTCAAAGAGGCGGGTTGAATTTCCCCTTTTGACACTTTTTCAATATAGCTTTTAAGTGATTTGATCGACATATCACTTTGTGGGGTTCTGGCTTTCTTCTCTTCTCCATTCTCTTCATAGGTCACCTCTGCAACATAACTCCCATCGGAGAGTTGTAAAAATATGGTTGACTTAAATCCTTTAATCTCAGGCCAGAGCCCGAATTTTGCCCTTTCCTGGGCATCAATTACCTCCCCTACTTTCTCGCTGATGATAATCACCTTCTCATAATCTTCTGCTATTGCAATGCTATACGGAGTAAGTATTGCAATTACTAAGAAAAGAAATAGTGCTTTCAAGATTACCTCCTCAATGGTTGAACTCGTTATTTAATCAGTCGAAATTGGGGACAACGCCTATTTTTCCTGTCAAATAAAATTCAGGTTATAATTTCTATTTTTCAGCCTGACCCCGGTGCACGCCCTGGTGCACGGTGCACTAATTTTTGCTTGACAAAATAGGGGCACTACAACAGTTTGTCCTATCGGATGAGGATAAATTTCCCAGATTTTCTCTCCCATGATGACTCAAGACGATAGAAATAAACGCCAGTACTTCCTCCTGAAGTCCAGAATATTTCATAAACACCTGCTGATTTTCTACCCTTTATTGGTGTGTCAATAAATCTGCCTGAGATATCATAAATTTTTAGCGTAATCTCAGAAGCCTCGGGGATTATTAGATTAAAAACCACTTTCCCTCTCGCTGGACTATTCCTTAATCCAAAAGAAAAATATTGGGGAGTTGTACTTGTCTCTTCTATTCCAGTCATATTAGCAATAAATGAGTAATAAGATGCAGGTGCACCATCCGGGTCTGTTGCAACATTCCCTGGCTCAGCATCGTCAATCGCCTTTATGTAATACCGAACAGTATCATCGAGATTGGAGACTGCAGGAATCGTATCAGTGAACCAGTCACCAGATTGATGCATTATCTCTATAACCCAGACAGGGTCCTCATACCTTCTGTAATAGAGAAGGACCGAATCCAACCCTGCAAGTTTGTCTATAACCTTCGTTCTAATTTCAAATGGGCCAACATAGGCGGTGTCAGGCCAGATTTTAGTAGAGTCAATAACAGGCGGTGTAATATCTACTCCAAAAGAATCAGGATTTGCGTAGGGACTCTGATTGCCTGCAAGGTCGTAGGCCATAACTCTCCAGTAGTAGAAGTTCTCATTTAAGGTTTTTGTGGTCGATGTTGCTGCGAGTGTGTCAACAACGAATGGGGATATAAATTCAGTCGTGGTATCTACCTCAAGGATATAACGAATGGGTGAGAATGGAGTGCCACCTCCATTTGCACTGAGTTTGTTACCATCACCAAATGTTACTGCTGACCATTGAAAATCTACAGAGGTATTATTCAGCCAGATACCACCAATTGGTGATGTAAGTATTGGTGCATTAGGTGATTGTGTATCAACCTCAAACTGCCATGTGGTTGAGTATGCACCCTCGTTGTTTACAACATCCACTGCCTTCACATGCCAGTAGTAGATGGTATCTGAAAGAACAGCGTTGAATGTTGTGTCGGTAAGGGTCGTTTCAACCAATCCCGTTGAGAAACCACCATCTAAGGCATACTGCAAAACATAATGGTCAACACCACTCAGTGTATCACTTGCCTCATTCCAGATGAAATTAACAGTGCTGTTCTTCAGATATGCACTGTCTTGAGGTGAAATTATGATAACAGTTGATGGCGGGGTTATATCGTATCTCAAATTGACTGATGAGTTGTTATTATAATCCACATTACCTGAACCATCTTCAAGCCAGACATACATTGGAATACTTGCCTCTATGGTTGAAAATACTGTATCTGGTGGTGTTCCAGACATAGAGCGTGTAGTATCATAATTCGATGTCGGTGCAGAACCTAATTTATATAATGCTCTGGCTATGCCGCTCAGGTCAGGAGGATTGGTCCAGTTGATAATAAATGTAGAATCCCTGGTCCAGGGTGATGGATTTGAGCCATTAGCAGTTAAGCCAATGGGTGCAGCAGGTGGTGTTGCATCTATCCCGTTTCCTGTGAGATAAACGTATACAATAGGCTCATCAGGGTCGTTGCTGAAGATAGACAGCGTATCTTGATATGTTTTTATTGTATCAGGTGTAAACCTGACGGTCACAACTACACTGTCATTGGGTGGCATATTTTGTGGGAAAGAAGGTGATATTGACTGATAGGCAGTCAGGCTATTTTTCAAACTGTCAACATCTAATGGAATGTTTCCAAGATTAAATATCTTGAATGTCCAGTCAGAAGAATCGCTGACAGCAACATCGCCAAAATCATAAGTTGTATCGGATAATGCAATGTCTTGTTGAATGCCTTTGCCAGTTAATACACAATAAACCACAGGCTCATCCGGGTCATTACTTGATATTGTGAGTGAGTCCGTGTAGTCCTTTATTGAATCAGGTGTAAAGGTTACGGTTATGGATAATGAGTCATCCGGAGGTATTGTATCTGTGGTTGGTGCAGGTGCAAAGACAGGATTGCTTGATGTAATGTCTATTACTAAATTGCTATCGACTCCAAGATTATAAATCTTAAAACTCCAGATTTCAGAGCTGTCTTTTTTGACTTCGCCAAAATCATAAGAATCTGCTGAAAGCTCAATATCATGAGTAGGCCGATTGAGAAAAACCGAGACTGTGCTAGAATTCCTATTTGCAACGGCTAAATCTATATCGCCATCTGAATCTAAATCAGAACAAAAGACAGACCAGGGATTAGTTCCAGTTGGGTAATCAGTTTTTGAAGCATAAGTTCCATCACCATTATTGAGCAAAACAGAGACTGTGTAGGAAAGTCGATTTGCAACAGCTAAATCTATATCGCCATCTGAATCTAAATCAGAACAAAAGACAGACCAGGGATTAGTTCCAGTTGAGTAATCAGTCTTTGATGCATAAGTTCCATCACCATTATTGAGCAAAACAGAGACTGTGTGGGAATTACGATTTGCAACAGCTAAATCTATATCACCGTCTGAATCTAAATCAGAACAAAAAACAGACAGGGGACCAGTTCCAATGGGACCAGTTCCAGTTGAGTAATCAGTTTTTGGCGCAAAAGTGCCATCACCATTATTGAGTAAAACAGATACTGAGCTGGAACCATAATTTGCAACAGCTAAATCTATATCACCATCCGAATCTAAATCAGAACAAAAGACAGACGAGGGATTAGTTCCAGTTGAGTAATCAGTCTTTGATGCATAAGTTCCATCACCATTATTGAGCAAAACAGAGACTGTGTTGGAATTAGAATTTGCAACAGCTAAATCTATATCGCCATCTGAATCTAAGTCAGAACAAAAGACAGACGAGGGATTAGTTCCAGTTGAGTAATCAGTCTTTGATGCATAAGTTCCATCACCATTATTGAGCAAAACAGATACTGTCCAGGAACCTAAATTTGCAACAGCTAAATCTATATCACCATCTGAATCTAAATCAGAACAAAAGACAGACTGGGGAGCACCTCCAGTTGAGTAATCAGCTTTTGGCGCAAATTTAGCGCTCCCATCTATTGCCTCTATAGTAAATGACCAGGAATAGGGATTTATTGAATCACCGTCGGTTGTTAGTATCCCGGCTGATAGGGTTATCCATACAATTTCACCGGGCTTGAAATCTACGAATGGGTCAAATGTAGCGGTTTTTGTGGGTCCATCATAAGAATAAACCCCATAATGTCTGCCAGAAGACATAGCATTTACAGTAAAAGTCGTTGAATCTATAGTAGCAGAGTTCATCGTGGTATCGAATGTTGCCTGGATATTAATTCCACAAGCTACCCCTAACTCATTTTGTGTGGGTAATGTGGAGACCACTGATTGAGCATTCAATTGGTGAGACATGAAACATACAAGCCCAATCATAAACCCAAATACAAATAATGATTTACGCATCTTAAACTCCTTTCAGAATGTTTCTATTTTGCATCATTCCCAGACAATGGTTTTCTAAAAGTGTCTATTACTGTTTTCTCATACTTGAAACCGTCTTTTACCATTCTCGTACTTACTCCTTGTCAAGGTCCATAAAAATTCCGTACTCCTATTTTAATCGTATCCCCTTGTCTTTTTACACATCTTTATCTCCTTTGTCAAGAACTTTTTTCCATTGTCATTGCAAGTAGAGAATGTGAATTTGAAAAAAAAGGGGACAGCACTCGAACACTCGTGCTGTAACAAAGGAGAAAAACCGTATATTCACACTCAACCTTATCCTTAATCTGGGTTAGATTGGTTTGTTTGATTGGTTTTATTTGTTTAATTGGTTAAAATCCCCCTTTTTCAAAGTGGGATTTTGATGTTGCGGATGACAAACCTGTGAAATATTCTAAAAAACTTGACTTTGTTCTTTTTTTCTGGTATAAAAAATAGAGATAATGAAGAGTGTTATCGGACTATTAGAATATGGCGAAAAGGAGAGAAAAATATGAAAACTTCTGAGGTCAAAAGAAAACTTGAGGAAATAATCAATGTGCTTTCAGAGGATGAGTTGAAGACAGTGATTGACTTTGCAAGCTATATAAGGGATAGAGAGGAAACTGAAGAGCTTTTAAGAATGCAGATGGATTCCAAAGCCTATCTGGATTGGCTTAGTTCTGGAAACGACATATATGATGAAGTTTTCAAAGATGAAATTACTTAGAGGTAATATTATCCTTTGCAAAGTTCCAATGCCTTCGGAGGAGTTGAGGAAGTTTAAACTAAGACCAGGCTTGGTCGTTTCAAAAGATTTAAATAACAAAAGATTACACGAGTGTTTGAAGGATGCTCTTGCATTAATATAAGTATACTCTGTAGTTTGTAAATTAGTTCATTCTGGGGTCGGTCATTCAAATCTCTTTAATTTCCTGTTAAATAAAATAGAGGTTATAATTTCTATTTTTCAGCCTGACCCCGGTGCAGGGATTGGATAACTTACTTGACAGTAATGATTTTTCTTGTTGCAGTTTTATTCTCTGCTGTTAATCTGTAGAAGTATACACCAGCAGCAACAGCATTATGGTTGTTGTTAAATCCATTCCATGTCACTGTTTTCTGTCCCGGATTCTCATTCCTGTCAACGAGTGTTCTAACAAGTCTTCCAGCACTGTTGTAAATCTTAAGGGTTACTGGACCCTTATTTGTGATTGAATAGGAAATTGTTGCTTTTCCATTCCTGACTGGATTAGGTGCATTTTGAGTGAGCCCGAAAGTCAGGGCTGATTTTGCTGGTGTTTCAGCGACTCCGATGTAGAAAGGCATTTTCCAGGTCTGAGCTGTTGGAGTCCAAATACCTGAATCGTCTCCACCATTGACATAGATTTCGGGCGATGGGCCTTGTCTTCCGACGAGGATGTCGTTTCTTGCGATGGTCGTCGGATAGTCAGGCAGCGCTGACCAATATGCGATTCCCACATTGTATTCCCAGGCATGATTTGTAATGGTAGATGCATACTCAAATCCGCCAACCATATAGAGACACAAATCACCTCCATATTTTACCAATTGTGTTGCACCGTTATTGAAGTTTGGAATAGGTAGTGTGTCTCCCGTTGACCAGGTAATGGTTTCACAGTTCGATGGGTCAATGACGCCATAGTAAAGATTATTGTAACAGGTGTAAGCTTCGTATCCACCAACGAGCCAGATTGTATCTCCATGCATTGCAACACCTTCCATAAAATCTGATTTAGGCATTCCTGTGCCTGTTGGCCCTGTTGTCCAGGAATCTGTATATGTGTTGTAGATATAAACAGTGTTACTGCCACCAGAACCGGTGTAACCTCCAAGATAGTAAATTAGAGAGTCATTGTAAACTACCTGACCTCCTGCAATTCGGGCTTGTGGCATTGATGCTCCTGTTGACCAGGAGTCGCCATTTATATCGTATATGTAGTTGAAATTGTTGACAACACCATTGTATCCACCGAAGATATAGATGCTGCGGTTCCACTCGGTTACGGATGCATCGATCCAATTAATAGCTGTTGGCATTGCTGTGAGAGATGCCCAGGCATCGGTCACAGGGTCGTATTGATATGTCCAGTTAGCATATTTCATACCGTCACCGCCACCAAAAGCATAGACTTTGTCGTCTATGGGGTCGTATGCTGTTGCATGACAAAGTTCGGGAGTTGGTCTGTCGGCACACTGTATCCATTCACGCTCGGATGTTGCCGGTATTTGTGGTGTCAGGGTATCATTACCTGTTTTTTCGTTGCCAACCGAAGTACTATTAGAACTGATGTCACAGGTGAAACCTGATACACCTGTAGTGGGTATAACATTATCTTCTGTTCCAAAGAGCATAGGAACCGAAAAAAATATTAGGCATAGTGTCAGGATAAAAACTCTCTTCATTTTTCCTCCTCTTATATTTATTCCATTGCAGCCTTATATCATGACAAAGATTTTATAATTTGTCAAGTTTTTTTTGAAGTTTGCTGAAAAAGAAATATCATATTTTTAAGAGAAGGGCTATGGGTTTCAGGCTGCAGCCTTGTCTGTTTTTCGGGCAAGGGAAATATAGTCTTGACTTACGATTATTCGTTTGATATAAATTTATGGTGAGGCAATAGTAATGAATGCCTGCAAAATATATTGCAACCAACATAGATATGAATGAGTTATAAGGGATGAATTGAATTTCGAATAGGAGGTAAAATTATGTTAACAGGACTCCATTTTCTTCTCACATATATGTGTAATCTGGAATGTGACCACTGTTTTGTATATAGTAGCCCTAATGCGAAGGGCACATTTACTTTGAAACAAATAGAGAAGGTGCTTGAAGAAGCAGTAAAGATTGGCACAATCAAATGGATTTATTTCGAAGGTGGTGAGCCGTTTCTATTTTACCCGATAATGATTGAGGGAATCAGAATTGCTAATAAAATGGGTTTCAAAACCGGTGTTGTAACCAATGGATATTACGGTACAAGCAAAGAAGATGCAGAGGTATGGTTTAAACCATTAAAGGAAGAAGGAGTGAGTGACCTTAGCATAAGTGATGATTTATTCCACAACGAAGACGAGAAAGACAATCCTGCAAAACGCGCTTTGCAAGCAGCAAAAAAATTGGAAATTCCGCTCAACTCTATTTGCATCGAAAAACCTACTATCGAAGCTCCCTTAAACAGAGAACAAAACAAAGGTGCACCAGTTGTAGCAGGTGGAGCTATGTTCAAAGGTAGAGCAGTCGAGAAGTTAGTGGAAGGTCTACCACAAAGGAACTGGAAGGAGTTTACAGAATGTCCTTATGAAGATTTAATGGAACCAGAAAGGGTTCACCTCGATGCTTATGGTAATGTTCATATCTGTCAGGGATTGAGTATGGGTAATATGTGGAAAACGCCTTTATCTGACATCGTTAAGAATTACAATGCAGATTCCCATCCAATTTGCGCACCCCTAATAAGAGGGGGACCTGCTCTTTTGGCAAAGGAATACAATGTAGAGCATAAGGAAACTTATGTTGATGCCTGTCATTTCTGCTATATTCTCCGTCTTTCCTTGATAGATAAATTTCCTCGATACCTTGCTCCTAAACAGGTTTACGGGATGACAAATGAGAAAGTTAAAAGTGAAAAGTGAGAACACACAGACCGAAGACATAAGACATGAGACATCAGACATAAGACCGAAGACCTGGGACCAAGAGACCATAAAAGGCGAAAATACGAAATCTCTCGACCCTGAGCTCGGGACCGAAGGGTTGGAAATTCCGAAAATGAGATTGCTTCATAAGAAATATGAGAAGAATATTCGCAATGACAGGCAAAAAGGACTAAACAGACCAAATAGACTAAACAGACCAAATAGACGAGATAACGCCGAAGGCGAATAACCATTGACTAATGACTGATGACCAATAACTAATGACCAATAACTAATGACCAATGACTAATTCTAACATCGAGATTCTTGCAGAGTCATAATGAAGCGGTTTACCTCAGTACCGTAACTTTAGCTGGTTGACTGGTTGCTTGTCCTTCTAATTTCAGGAAATAAATCCCACTCGGGAGTTGTTGTGTCTGCAGCCTGATTTTATTCTCACCAGAGGAGAGTTTGTTCAAGTGGAATGTCTTTATTCTTTGCCCGAGAAGATTATAAAGAGATAGACTTATATTTCCATCTTTCCAATTTTGAAGCTGCACACTTATATGATTATCTCT
>Ga0307380_10002209_pt1 | contig 27808 bp, 22 predicted proteins | sample UN3MG_FD_202239 | JGI IMG/M metagenome (GOLD analysis project Ga0307380, IMG submission 202239) | Soil microbial communities from Risofladan, Vaasa, Finland - UN-3 | ecosystem: Environmental > Terrestrial > Soil > Coastal area > Acid sulfate soil | place: Finland: Risofladan, Vaasa | collected... | reverse complement strand
AAGCCGATGGAGGTCGAGGTCAACCCGGCCACGCTGGTCGTCGGCGGGGGGATCGCCGGCTTGCAGGCCACGCTCGAGCTGGCCGACGCGGGCTATCCGGTTTACCTTCTCGAGCGCGAGCCCTCGATCGGCGGGCACATGGCCCAGTTCGACAAAACCTTCCCCACGCTCGACTGCTCCGCCTGTATCCTCACCCCGAAAATGTCGGAAGTGGGGCAGCACGAGAACGTGACCATGTTCACCTACGCGGAACTGGAGGAGGTCACCGGCTCGGTGGGCAACTTCAAGGTCCGCCTCCGCAAGAAGGCCCGCTACTTGAACGAGGAGCTTTGCACCGGCTGCGGCGTCTGTAGCGAGAAGTGCCCGAAGAAGGTGGTCGACGACGTATTCGAGGTCGGGCTGGGACATCGCAAGGCCATCTACACGCCGTTCCCGCAGGCCGTTCCCCGGTACCCCGTGATCGACACCGAGTCGTGCATCTGGTTTCAGAAGGGGAAGTGCCGGGCATGCGAGAAGATTTGCCCCACCGGCGCGATCGACTACGACCAGGAAGACGAGATCGTCGAGCTGGAGGTGGGCAACATCATCCTGGCCACCGGGTGGAAGATGTTCGATTGCCGCAAGATCTCCCAGTACGGCTACGGCCGCCTCCCCAATGTGTTCACCTCCATGGAGTTCGAGCGGATGTGCAACGCGGCCGGCCCGACCGGCGGCAAGATCGTCTTGCGCGACGGCAAGACGGAGCCGGAAGCGATCGCCATCATCCACTGCGTCGGCAGCCGCGACGTCAACCACAACCCGTATTGCTCCAACGTCTGCTGCATGGCCGCGCTGAAGTTCGGGCACCTCGTCTTGGAGAAGACCAGCGCCGACGTCTACTCCTGCTACATCGACATGCGGACTCCGTCGAAGGACTACGAGGAGTTCTATCAACGGCTGCTGGGCGAGGGGATGCACTTCGTCCGCGGCAAGGTCGCCGAAGTGACCGACGCCGGCCGCGTGCCCTTCGAGCACGGCAAGCTGATCGTCCAGGTGGAAGACACGCTCCTGGGGCGCCAGCGCCGCATCCCCGTCGACATGGTCGTCCTGATGGGGGCCCTGGAGCCGCAGGCCGACGCCAAGGAGATGGGACGTAAGTGCGGCATCTCGTGCAGCGCGTCGGGCTGGTTCACCGAGCGGCATCCCAAGCTGGACCCGGTGGCCACGATGACCGACGGCGTGTTCGTGGCCGGCGTCTGCCAGGGGCCCAAGGATATCCCGGCTTCGGTGGCCCAGGGGGCCGCGGCCGCCGCCCGGGTCCAGGGCATGATCACCAAGGGCATGGTGACGATCGAGCCGATCGTGGCCTCGGTGGACGAGGAGCGTTGTTCGGGCTGCCGGATCTGCAACGCCTTGTGCCCGTTCAATGCCATCGAGTTCGATGACCAGAAGCAGGTCAGCCGGGTGATCACGGCATTGTGCAAGGGGTGCGGCACGTGCGTGGCGGCCTGCCCGGCCAACGCGATTGCCGGGGCCCATTTCAGCTTCGACCAGATTTCCGCGGAGATCGCCGGCGCGCTTTGGGACGCCTTGTCCGACGACGGCGCCCCGGCCGGCACCCAGTCGCCCACGGAAACCGTAGCTTAGGGAGCCGTAGGAATCCTAGCGTGGGTCGAGCGGAGCGAGACCCACGGGGAAGGGCGAAAACCGATGCGTGGGCCTTCCTTCGGGCGGCCTGCCCTACATCTTTCGTAAGGATCCTGACATGAGTGACGACACCTTCGAACCCAAAATCGTTGGGTTCCTCTGCAACTGGTGCTCGTACCGGGCCGCCGACCTGGCCGGCTCGGCACGCATCAAGTACGCCTCGAACGTCCGCATCATCCGCGTGATGTGCAGCGGACGCGTCGATCCCAACTTCGTCCTCCAGGCCCTCTCGCAGGGAGCCGACGGAGTGATGATCGCCGGATGTCATCCCGGCGAGTGCCACTACATCAATCAAAACTACAAGACGATGCGCCGCTTCATCATGCTCAAGCACGTGCTCCGCCAGATGGGCCTGGAAGACGAGCGACTCCGACTGGTCTGGGCCTCCGCCGCCGAAGGGCAGCAACTGGCCGAAGCCGTCGACAAGATGGTCGACGAGGTCCGCCGCGTCGGCCCGCTCAACTGGCGCCAAAACTGGCAGGAAGACGTCGATCGCGAGGACGCCCTCCAGAGCATCGTCAAGGAACGCGAGGAACTGATGGAGGTGGTAGCATGACGGACAACCCAACCGAAAACCAGCCGGCCACGACCGACCAACCGGAGGCTTCGAAGCCCAAGGGCAAGCTGGCGCTCTACTGGGCCGCTTCGTGCGGCGGCTGCGAAATCGCCGTCCTGGGGATCCACGAGAAGATCCTCGACGTGGCCGCGGCCTTCGACGTCGTCTTCTGGCCCTGCGCCACCGACGGCAAGGTCCACCACGTGGAGAAGATGCCCGACGGGAGCATCGACGTCTGCCTGTTCAACGGCGGCATCCGCACCAGCGAACACGAGTACATGGCCCAGCTTCTACGAAAGAAGTCGAAGGTGCTCGTCGCCTTCGGCTCGTGCGCCCATGAAGGCTGCATCCCCGGCCTGGCCAACCTGAGCAGCCGGAAGGAAGTGTTCGACACCGTCTATCGGGAGACCTCGTCGACGGAGAACCCCGACGATCTCCGGCCCCAGCGCGAGACGGACGTCCCCGAGGGCACGTTGCATCTGCCCGTCTTTTACGACACGCTAAAGACCCTCGACCAGACCGTCCCGGTCGACTACTACCTGCCCGGCTGCCCCCCCGAAGCCGACCGCATCTGGGAAGCGCTCGTGGCGATCGTCCAGGGGACGCTGCCGGAGCCGGGCTCGGTGATCGGCCTCGATTCGACGGTCTGCGACGAGTGCTCGCGAAAGCGAAACGAGAAGAAGATCCGCGGCTTTAAGCGGACCTGGGAGGTGATCCCCGACGAAGAGACGTGCCTTCTGGAGCAGGGCATCGTCTGCGCGGGCATCGCCACGCGGGCCGGCTGCGGGGCCCTCTGCCCCCAGGTCAACTCGCCCTGCATCGGCTGTCACGGCCCGGCGCAAGGGGCCCACGACCAAGGGGCCCAGTTGATGGCCGCCCTGGCTTCGGTCATCGATTCGGAAGATCCGGAGGAAATCGAGCGGATCATCGCCGAGGGGATTCCGGACCCGGTGGGCAGCTTCTATCGGTTCAGTCTGGCGGCCAGCACGCTGCGTCGCTCGAAGTTCGGTCCGAGCGCCGCCGCGTCGTCCCGCGGGAAGGTCGGTGGCGAGGCGAGCAACACCGAGGCATCGCACGTAGGAGCAACGAATGAGTAAGCGCGTTTCCATCGATCCCATTACCCGGCTGGAAGGGCACGGCAAGATCGACATCTTCCTCGACGACGAGGGGGAGGTCGCCGGCGCCTACCTTCAGATCCCCGAGCTTCGCGGCTTCGAGCGGTTCTGCGTGGGCCGCCCGGTGGAGGAGATGCCCAACCTCACCAGCCGGATCTGCGGCGTCTGTCCGGAAGCCCATCACATGGCGGCCACCAAGGCCCTGGACAACGTCTTCCACGTCGACCCGCCGCGAGCGGCCAAGAAGCTCCGCGAGCTGTTCTACAGCATCTTCTACGCCACCGACCATACGACCCACTTCTACGCCCTGGGCGGCCCCGACTTCGTCGTCGGCCCCGAAGCGCCGGCCGCCGAGCGAAACATCCTCGGCGTGATCGCCAAGGTCGGAATGGACGTCGCCGGCAGAGTGCTCAAGATGCGCCGCGACGGGCACCACCTGATCAAAATGATCGGCGGCCGGCCCGTGCATCCCAACTGGGGCCTGCCCGGCGGAGTCAGCCGCGGAATCAACGAGGAGCAGCGCGCCGAGATCGAGCAGCTCGGGCGCGACGCGATCGAGTTCGCCAAGTTCTCCCTCCAGGTGTTCGACGACCTGGTGCTGGGGAATACCGACTACGTGGGCCTGATCACCGGCGGCGTCTACACGCACCAGACCTACAACATGGGGACGGTCGACGAGAACAACCACGTCAACTTCTATGACGGCAAGATCCGCGTCACCGACCCCGAAGGCGCCGAGCACGCCAAGTACGACCCGGTCGACTACCGCGACTACGTGGCCGAGCGGGTCGAGCCCTGGTCGTACCTCAAGTTCCCCTACCTGAAGAAGGTCGGCTGGAAGGGGTTCGTCGACGGCAAGGACTCCGGCGTCTACAAGTGCACCCCGCTCTCGCGCCTCAACGCCGCCGACGGCATGGCCACTCCCCTGGCCCAGGCCGAGTACGAGCGGTTCTACGAGACCCTGGGCGGCAAACCGGTCCACCACACCCTGGCCACCCACTGGGCCCGGCTGATCGAGCTGTTGTACGCCGCGGAGCGCTGGGTCGAGCTGGCCACCGACCCGGAGATCACCAGCCGCGAGTACCGCGTGCTCCCCACCCAGACGCCGACCGAAGGCGTCGGATGCGTCGAGGCACCGCGGGGAACACTCACCCACCACTACTCGACCGACGAGCGCGGGATCGTCACCAAGGTCAACCTGATCGTGGGCACCACGAACAACAACGCCCCCATCTGCATGTCGGTCAAGAAGGCCGCCCAAGGGCTGATCCACAAGGGCGAGGTCTCCGAGGGCCTGTTGAACAAGGTCGAGATGGCCTTCCGGGCGTACGACCCGTGCTTCGGCTGCGCCACGCACAGCCTACCGGGCCGGATGCCCCTGGTCGTCAACCTTCGCAACGCCGAGGGCGACGTCCTCCAGACGCTCTCGCAGTTTGTCGACTAGATGGCCGATCGCAATCTTCACCGCGTTGCCGTGTGCCAGCGCTTCGCCGAAGCGGTGCATGCGCCGATCGCGTTTGCGCATCCCACCGAACACTACTTCCGCGCGAGCGGTGGCACACGACTCGCGGCCCCCACGGCCGCGCACCCCGACCTATCGAGACGCGTCGTTCTCTTCGTCGCCGAAGACCAGACGTGCCCCCAGCCCGGACCGCACGTATCGCTCGCCAAAAGCCTCCTGCATCGCCTTGCGCGTCTTGTCGCCTGAGCAGTGACTCGGCCCCGCGCGCCGGACGCCGCCTTCCTGAAGACCGCGGATCGCCGCGTCGATCTGGTCGTCCGGTGCCCGCGACATGTGAAACCCGCCGAGCACCGCGAAAACGGGCTTCTTGGCGTGACGGCGGGCCGCCTCGGCCATGCGGGCAATGCCCGGGTGCGCGCAGCCGGTGACGACGACCGGGCCCTCCGGAGTCTCCAGGCACAACCCTTGCTCGGCGAGGGGCTCCTTGAGGACACCGGTGGTCCAGGCCCCGTCACAAATCTTGCACGGCCCCTCGGTCTCGACCACCTCGGCGCCCGACTCGCGGACCTTTTCGCGGAACTCGGCCGGAAACGCTTCGGGCACGAACACCCGCACCTTGTTGTTGGCCTTCAGGAAGTCAACAAGCCCGCCGGTGTGATCGCTGTGCAAGTGCGAAAGGACCACACTCCCGATCTGCTCCGGGCGGAAACCGGCCTTGGCCATGTTGGCAAGCAACACCCCGCCCTCGCCGCCGGTGTCGAAGAGGATCGTTTCGCCGAGTCCCTCGACCACGCAGGCGAAGCCCCAGGCGGTCTTCATTCCGTCCTTGAGAGCGTAGTTGTCGTAGACGACGGTGACGACGACCTCTTCGGCCCGCTTCGCCCCCTGCGCCGCGGTCCGGCCTTGCTCGCCGGCGCGGCACGCCGACTGCCAAGAGAGCGGGATCGCAACAACGAGTGCTGCCGAGAGCACCGCGGTCCATCCCGGCTTGATGATAGCGCCTGATTGCATCGAACGTCCCTCCCCGGAAATCGAAGGTCCCTTCCCGGAAGTCAAATGCCCCTCCCGGGAAGTAGCAGCTTCTCCTCTGCCCATTTGAGGCGACGATCGCCTGAGAAACAAGCGGCACGCGGTGGACAGGGAAGACGTGTAGGAGTGCCTCCCGGGGCACCGGCAAGCCGGCTCGGGGTGGTTCGGGCGGCCCAAGTGCTTGCCGGGTCTGGACCAAGTGCCAATAATTGGGAAAGGAGGCACGTGATCCGGGGTAGAGCACAAGGAGGACTTGTCATGCGACCTAGCGCCACGGCACTCGCGGTCGGCCTGCTGCTGGCCATCGCCATCCTGGCCCAGCACGCTTGGGCCCAGGCAGAGCCCGACAACACCCGGCGAAGCATGGGAAATCTGCACCCCGATTCCTACACCGCGGGACGGGCCATCCACGGGTCGGATCGCGTTCAGCCGCGCGGGAGGACCACGGTGGTGGTACCGCAACCGTACTATTATGGGAACCCCCATCCGTACTCCTATCGCCCGTACCGACCCTACCATTCGGGCGGGTACGGATACTACCCGTATTACGTGGCCCCGCGTTCCTATTACTACCCGGGCTACCTCTATCCACCGCCCGTCTCCATCCCCGCCGAGACCCTCTACGGCCCGCGCGCGGTGCGGCGGTTCATGGGGTGGTGAGGCCGCCGGCGGCTTGCTCGCTCCTGTCGTCATATTGATAACAAGAGCGGTCGATCTCGTCACAACCGCGACAATCCGCGTGAGCGTGCGCCATTTTGGGCGGTTTGCGTTACTTGCCTTCGGGTAACGACTTCGGGCGAGCTCTGGCCGGCAGGCCCCTTCGTGGCACGGCGTGTGCTATTTCTCTCGCTTGGGGAAAGCAAATGGCCTCGGAAGGCCCTGCCATCGGGCCGACGACCGGGGCATTCCGGCGGGATACAGGGCAGTTGTCACGCAGCACGGGGAGGAATCGTGATGAGGCTCTCAGCAGCGATCCTGGCGTCGGCGGCGCTGTTCGCCGCGGCAGCGTCGAGCAACGTCCCGTCCGACAAGCCGAACGACGATCACCGGCGAAGCATGGGGAACCTGCGGCCCAACGATCGGACCGCGGGGCTCGCCGTCCAGGGATCTCCGCCCCCCGGCTTCAACCAGGATCGAGGCCCGGCCGACCGGGGAGCAAGCCAGGACCGGGGCGGCGACCTGCCCGGCGCCCAACACGCCCCCTACCGCGGCGACGGATACCGGCACCCCCACCATGTGGGCGATTACGGGCTCGACCCGTACTACCACACCCCGCGGCGTCGCTACTGGCGCTTGCCCTATTTGCCGCTGATCCACATCCCGGCCGAGCATCTGTACGGACCGCAAGCCTTGAAACGGTTCCTCGGTCTCAGCCCGACGTACCCGGCCCCCGCGAGTCCCCGGGCGATCTTGGTCGCCGGCGGCGACGAAAACGGCGAAGAGCCGGCCCGGCGCGCGACCAACCAGCGGGCGCTCGATCTGGGGCGACGATTCCTCGGGTTCGGCGACGCCCACTTCGCCGACGGGAAATACGCCGAGGCCTACAGCCGCTACAAGAAGGCGGCCGACGCCGCCCCGACCCTGGCCGATGCCTACTTCCGGCAGGGCTTCGCCCTGGTTGCCCTGGGCAACTACCAGCAGGCAGCCAAGGTGCTCAAACGGGGCCTGGAGATCGCCCCCGACTGGCCGCGTTCCGGCTTCCGCATCCACGAGTTTTACGGCAACGACGCGGCGGCGAAGACGGCCCATCTCGGGGCGCTCTCCCAAGCGGTTGTCGACCAGCCCCACGACGCCGACCTTCCCTTCGTGCTCGGCGTGCTCGTCCACTCTGGCGGCGAGCCGGACCGCGCCGTGCCGCTCTTCGAGCGGGCCGCCCGGCTGACCGTGGGGAGCGACGCCCATCTGAGAGCCTTTCTAGACCTTGGACGTCCTGGGCAGCCGTAGCCGCGGGACTTGGGCGGGGCAGTCTCGTAGCCCAGGCATCTTGCCTGGGTCCCCAAGTGTAGAGGCACGGAGCCAGCGTCCTTGAGCGTATGGCGTCGAAGGCTGTGCTGCCGGCTGCGCGAATCCGCGGCTCACCAATCGTCTTGGCCGAGCCTGGCGGACAGCAGATCGAGTTGGCTCTTGAGATCGGCCAACAAGAGTTGCGGGCTGGCGCCCCCCGCCATGTGCGAATAGAAGGAGCCGGAGGCGGAGCCGCCGCTTGTGCCGAGCAGAGTGGTCGTCTTGTTGAGATCGAACAGCCCTTGGCCGACGTGATCGAGCTTCTCGGCCGTGTCCCGGTTGTCGTGCCAGAGGCGATCGAGCTGGAGGATGAGCCCAATGACCAGGACGATCTGCCCGGCGAGCCCCACCGGCATCCCGATCGCCCAGAGATCCTGCCGTCCGCTGGCTGCCGCCCAGGCGAGCAGGACGCCGCCGAACGCGGACGCCATCAGTCCTACGGCGAGGACGAACCAGGTGAGCACGGGCAGCCAGGGCTCGCTCGAGCGGGCTCGCGTCCGGGCCGCCTTTGCCTGCGTGGCCGCGGGGTAGTGCCAGCCGGGTGAACCTCCATGCGACGCATCGACTCGGGCTATGCTCCGCCGCGAGGCCCCCTCCCGGGAACGGTCCGGCTTGTCGATCCGCAGCAGCCGCTCGATGTGCCGCAGTTTCTGCTCCAGCTCCCACCCGTCGTACGTGGGCGGCGGCTCCGGAATGAACACCACGGGCTCGGGCTCACTCGGGGTGGCGGAGGTCGGCGGCCCGGCGTCGTCGCTTGCCGTTTCCGGCGCCGCGTGGATCCCGAGCCGGCACAAGACGGTCCCGCAGCGGGGGCAGGAGTACTTTCCCGTCTCTGTCGAGCCGAGCCCGGGCACGTCTTGTTGGCACGTGTTACACCACATGGTGTTCTATGGATCGGCCAACAGCGGGGAAGACTCTAACGATTTCGGGGATTTTGCGGGGGCGTGAGCGGCGATTGGAAGGCATGGACAGGAGAGGCAAGCTGGGAAGCATATCGCATGATAGAAAGAGCAGGAAGACGAGGAGGCTTGTCACGATCGACGGGGCTTGTCGCGCCCTGCAATCCGAGCCTAAGGATCGCGCAAGAAACAACTGTCGCGATATGGCCGTGGGGCACGTTTCCAACGTGCCTGGCACGATGGAATCGTGCCCCACTTATTGTTTCTGCGATCCTAAGGCGAGACTGTGGAACCCGGTAGCTGAGCGGGAGGCTCTTCGTGCGTTGGGGGGCCGCCCTTTGGCAGCGTATAATGCTGGTTTATGGCTCTGGCACGTTCACCATGAGGGAGGGCAAGCCATGGGGGATAACCGGATCTGTTGCCGCGACGCGCAACGTCCCTCGCTGCGAGTGGTTTTGGTAGTCGTGGTCTTGGTGGCGGGTGCTGCCGCAGCGTTGGCTCAACCGAGGGCCCCGCTGCCGGACGCCCCGGCCCAGGCACGGGCCCAGGAGTTGCTTCGCGACGTGTACGGCGAAGAGTACGACGCGGCCAAGACCTCGGAGCAGAAGACCGAGCTGGCCAGGAAGCTGCTCGATCAGGCGGCCAAGAGCCCGGCCGACCCGGCCAATCATTTCGTGCTGCTGCGGGTTGCCAAGGAGGTGGCGATCCTGGCGGCCGACTGCGAGACCGCTTTGGACGCCGTCGAGCGAATCGTGGCGACCTACGACGTCGACGCCATGGAAGCGCGGCTGGAATGTGTACAGGGGCTCGCCGACGCCGCCAAGCTCTCGTCGCAGCGCGCGGCGCTCGCCGTGCACGCCTGCTCGCTGGTCGACGTCGCCCTGGCCGAAGACGACTTCGAGGCGGCCGGCCGGTTCGGCCAGATCGCCGAGGATTTGGCCAAGCGGGGGCGCGACTACTCGCTCGCCAAGGAGGTCATCGCCCGGATGGAGAAGCTCGATGAGATCCGCCAGGCGCACGCGGAGTATCAGAAGGCCCAGGCCCGATTGGACGAGAGCCCGACGGACGCGGAGGCGAACCTGGCGGCCGGTCGCTACCTTTGCCTGTCGCGTGGCGACTGGGACCGGGGCATTCCCATGCTGGCGTTGGGGGGCGATCCGGCGTTGAAAGTCCCGGCGGTGAAGGAGCTCGTCGGGGCCGATTCGCCCGACGCCCAGGTCGCGCTGGGCGACGCCTGGTGGGACGTGGCCCAGTCGAGGGAGGGCCGCGAGCGCGATGGCTTCCTGCTTCGTGCGGGCTACTGGTACGAGCAGGCCCAGTCGAAGGTGGCCTCCGGGCTGGCCAAGGTGAAGCTCGATCAGCGGCTTGCGGAGATCGCCAACGTCGAGTCTCCCGCGACGGAGGTCGCCCGCGATCGGCCGCGATCTGGGACGTCGGGAAGAAGGGCGAAGAGGGGGAGAACTTTCGATCCGGCCAGTGCGACGCTCCTCGGAACGCTGCGGGGCCATTCCGGCGGGGTGGCAGGCTTGGCTTTCGGAGCGGAAGAATGGCTCTTGGCGTCTGGCGGCGCCGACAGCAAGGTGATCTTCTGGGACCTTCGCAGCGGGCAGAAGCGAGGTGAGCTTCGTGACCACGAAGGCCGCGTGCTGTGCGTCGCCTTCAGTCGAGACGGCTCCCTCTTTGCATCCTCGGGGGAGGACCCTACGATCAAGGTAGGTGTGCGACCGCCACGCGCGATCCTGGCGGGGCACACGGGCGGAGTGCACACGATCGCCTTCAGCCCCGACGGTTCGATTCTAGCCTCGGCGAGCGATGATGGGACCGTTAAGCTCTGGGACTTGGCCAGACAGGAGGTCCTGCACACCTTCCCTTGCACGAATCGCTGTTGGTCGCCGGCGTTCAGCCCCGACGGGTCACTCGTGGGTACGGCAAACGAGGAGCGTGAAACCGTATTGTGGGACGTGGCGAGCGGAAAGCCACGTAGGACGTTTCCTGGAGACGGCGGAAGCCACGTGGGAGGCCTCGCTTTCACTCCCGACGGATCGACTCTCGCCACGTGCAGCTATGACGGGACCATCCGGCTCTGGGACGTCGCCACGGGAAACGTGCGGAACACGTTGAAGGCGCACCGCGGCGAGATACGGTCCATCGCCTTCGCCGGGGACGGCGCCACGTTGGCCTCCGGCGGCTGGAAGGACGGCTCGTTGAAGCTCTGGGACGTGGCCAGCGGAGAGCTTCGAGCGACGTTGGCCGGCAACAAGCGCGGCGTCTTCCGTGTGGCCTTCAGTCCCGATGGCTCGCTGTTGGCGTCCACCGGCGAGGACGGCGTCGTCCGACTCTGGGGCGCCGATCCGAGTGGAAAACTGCCGAAGACGGCTCCACCCGGCGAGACGGGGGGGCCGACTTCGCACCCCACCCTGCCCGATCTCCGCGTCGCGCAGGTGTTCCTGGAGAACGGGGACAAGTCGGCGTGGATCCGCAACGACGGCGGCGCGACGGCCGCCGACGTGGCCGTGCAGTTCGTTGTGGACGGAGCGCCCGCCGACACTTCCCGCGTCGACGTGCCGCCCGAAGAGCAGGTTCAGGCGACCGTCTCGAAGCTGCCGCCGGGAAGGCACGTCGTCGGCGTGGTGGTCGACCCGGAGAATCGAATCTCCGAATCGAACGAAGCGAACAACGTCCTGGAGGCCGCCCTCACGGCGATCCTCACGCGGGACGGTCGTCCCGTAACGGCCGGGCGCATGCCGATGCCCAAGGGCAAGGTTTCCACCCCCGGCTTGACGCCCGATCGCGACGGGTGGATCTCTCTGCTTCCGCTGGTTCAAGCGAATCGCGACGCGCGCGACGCGCAATGGAAACGGGACGGCCAGACCGCGGCATTCAGCGCCGACAGGCAGCGGGCGCAAGTCTCCTTGCCTTTGGCCGTCGCCGGCAGCTACGAGCTCCAGGCCCGCGTCAACGTCACCAAAGCGAAGGACGCCACGGCGATCTGTCTGCCGATCGTCGGGGACAGGGCCGTTGTCTTGGAGATGAAAGGCGACCGGGGAAACACCGAGTCGCCCACCGTGACGATTCGACTCAGGGGCGTCAACCCCGAACCCCAGGCGCAGGCCAACGCCTCGATGGACGTCGGGACCGAGTACGCTTTCTCGTGCAGGGTGGCCGTATCGCCGGCGGGCGTCGGCGTCGAGATCCTTCGCGACGATCAGATGCTGTTTCAATGGGTCGGTCAGGTGTCCCAGGTCGCCGAGGGACGCATGATGCGCCCGGGAACCGTCGAACTGCGGACGGCCTACTACTCGTCTTCCGAGTTCAGCGACCTGCGGCTCCGGATGCTCGCGGGCCAGGCGACCGCGCTCTTCTCCGAGTAGGTCGTCCCCGTCCGCGCCTCGGGCGGAGAATCGCCACGACGATTCGCCGAGCCTGCCGGGCGCCGGCCGCTACTTCTCGGGCAGCTCGCCGCGGAGCATGTCGACCAGCAGGCCGACGTCGTCGGCGCCCAGGAGATTGAGATTCTCCTTGCCCTCGAGGTCCTTCCGCGCTTCGGCCGACTCGGGGCCCTCGCCTTCGACGCGTTCCGGGCGGAACCTGCGATAGGAGGGCATCCCGTAGTTCTCGTCGCCGTAGAAGAGGAGGTCGTTCTTGTCCACGGGCTTGGTTTTGGCCGGGTCGCAGAGGAAGCCGGTAAGCCACTCGGACGAGCCGTAGCCGGTCAGGTCGGGTCCCACGCGATCCCCTTCCTCACCGAAGCGGTGGCAGTCGGTGCAGCCGAAATCCGAGAAGAGCTCCCGGCCTTGCTCGATCCGGTCCGCGTCTTTTTGATCCATTTCGGCTTGTACGGGCAATTGGGCCTCGGCCGACAGCGCGATCACCAGGGACTCAAGCTCTTTCTTCTCCTCATCGTCCAGGTCCGAGAGCGTGTCTCGGACGAAACCGGCCATTTCGCCCGTTCGGAACTTGGAGTTGCCGAAGTACTTCCGCGTCCTGATCTTCTCGGGGTCCAACAGGCCGGCGATCCACGCGCGGCTGGCAAACCCGCCCAGGTCCGGGGCGGAAGGGTCGCGGGCGACGACGTCTCCGCCCGCGACGCCGGTCAGGTCGTGGCAGATCGCGCAGTGCTCGCGCTGGTAGAGCGCGCGGGCCTGGGCCAGGGCCGTGTCGGCGACGGCGACCGGCTCCCCGCGCCGGGCCACCCACTTGCCGACGGTGAGCATCGCCGGGGCAGGCTTGGGGGCGGCCGCGTCGTCGCGATCGTCCCCTTTGCGTGGTAACGACGGCTCGTACCAATCGCCCCGCAGCCAATCGGCGACGAGCTGGATTTCGCCGGCCCCCAGGCGGTTCTTGGCCCGATCCTCGGGCACTTCGAGATACGCCGGCATGCGGTCGTTCCGCGGGCCGTAGAACCAGTCGTGGGTCGGGTCGACGACGATGCCCAGGATCCACTCCTGCGATCCGTAAGCGGTCAGATCGGGAGCCGGGCCGATCTCCCCCTTGCCGTGGAACCGGTGGCAGCGCGTGCAGTCGTTGGCGATCAGCTTCCGCCCCTCTTCGATCAGGGCGGCGTCGGTGCGGTCCATGCCGGCCTGGGACGGCAGCCGGGCCTCGGCCGACAAGGCGGCGACGATCGCCGTCTGCTGCTTGTCGTCCAGGTCGGCATACGGCCCCTCGACGTACCGGACCATCGCGCCGGTGGCGAACTTCGTGTTGCCGTAGTATTGGGGGCTTTTGACCTTCTCGGGGTCGAGCAGCCCGGCGACCCACGGGCGCCCGGCGAAGCCGAACAGGTCGGGGGCGGAAGGGGGCTCGGCCGCGATCGCCGCATCGCCCGAGGCACCGTAATTGTGGCAGATCACGCACTGCTTCTCGTAAACGACCGGCCCCTGCGTCTTGGGATCGTTGCGCAACAGCGACAGCGCCCCGCTGATGGGGATTCCGCTGGGCGACCGGGCAAGCTCCTTGACGCGATCGGCCTGCGCCTGACCCGCGGCCAAGTCGGCCAGATACTCCGGGTTACCGAAGTCGTGCCGCCACGAGGCGGCCGAGAGCAGCACGAGGGCCACCAGCAGGAATCCCAATATCGCCACGTTGATCCAGTAGCCCCGCTTCAGACGGCCGAGAAACGGGAACGCGAGGACCACCAGCACGGTCGTCCCGCTCATGACGAAGATGGGCACGATCTTCCACGAGACGCCCACCAGCGGCATCGCGTCGCCGGGGAAGAGGTTGGAGAGCTGATACAGGCCACGGAAGCTCCACTCGGGCCGGGCCGCCGCGTAGAAGTTGGCCGGGTCGGGATCGGCCGGGGCGCCCAGCGCGACGCCAGGCTCGCCCCCGTGGCCGCCCGAGAACACGTGTCCTACCAAAAGCCCCACGACGATCATCACGACCAGCCAGGCGACGGCGTGATAGACCAGGCGGTCGGGCCAGTAGCGGCCGTCAAACTTTTCGGCTTGCCTAACCTCCTGGTCCTTCCGGGCCGCTCGGTGGACGAGCCAACCGTGCAGGGCCAACAGGCCGAGGAAGCTGGCGGCAAACAGGCCGACGTGCAGTGTGAAGAACCGGGTCAGCGTGAGGTGGCCGAACGCCGGACCGCCCGCCGCCAGCTTGAACACGTCGTCGCCGACCCAGGGCAGGAGCATGGCGAACTTGACGCGCACGAGCGTGCTGGCGTAGCTGTTCTGATCCCAGGCCAGCAGGTCGCCGGTCAGGCACAGGGCCAACGAGGCCAACCCCATCAGCACGGCCACCCAGTAGACGCACTCGCGCGGGGCCCGGCACAAGCCGCGGACGACCAGGTGGATGACGTACAGCCCGGTCAGGGCGACCAGCACCTGGGCCGCGTAGTGGTGCACGCCCCGCAACAGCCAGCCGCCGGTCACCTCATACTGGAGATAGTAGACGCTCTCCCACGCCGTCTGGGCGCTGGGGCTGTAGAAAAGCCAGAGGAAGAACCCGGTGATGGCCTGGATGATGAACGTGAAGGCGATCATGCTCGGGCAGAGGCTGTCCCAAGGGACTCCGCGCGGGACCGGCCGGTCGGCGAGACGGCGCACGGCGTACCTCGCGCCGGTGCGATCGTCGAGCCAATCCATCGCCGGGGCGAGACGGCGTGCGACCCCTCGACACAGGGGACACGACATGAGGCCGGCGCACTTGTCCGTCGAATCGGTCGGGGTGCTCATGCTTCGGGCACTTTCTCGGTAATACCGGTGCGGAAGTTCTCAAAGCGGACCCAGACTTCCGTCCCGTTTCGGATTTCCACTTCGAGCGTGTCGAGGTCGCGGGGGCTGGGCGAGGTTTCGTCGAGTCGCTTGCCGTCGAGGGCGAAGCTTGCCGCGTGGCAGGGACAGAACAGCTTCCCGTCCTTGGGGTGATACTGAACGGAGCAGCCGGCATGGGGGCAGACCACGTTGATCGCCTCAACCTGCTCGCCCTCCGTCCGCCGCAGCAGGACGGCGCCGATCGGCTCGTTGGGGAAGCGATTCCAGGCGTCGGTGCGATCGGACACGATGGAGACCTTTTGGGGCGTTCCATCCTTGGGCAACAAGTCCAGCGAGGCCACCCGGAGGAACTGGCCGGCCTGGCTCTTCTGTTTCAGCGGGTTGAGAAACGCGATGATCCCCGCCAGCGCCGGGACCACGTACGCAAACCCGCCCGACCCCAAGGCCAGCGCTTTGATGACGAATCGACGGCGCGGGTCACCGGCCGGGGCCGGCCCGGGGGCGTCGTCGCGTGCAGACTGGGTAGAAGACTCCATGGATCACTCTCGCTCTTGCGGTCGTGCTAACGCTGGGTTCACACGTTTTCCTCGGACGCCATGTCGGCAAGCCGCCCGCGAGGCCTGCACAGCACGGGGGGAGCTAGTCGTGTGTCAGCCGTTCGCTTGTGGGTGGCACGGGCATCTTGCCCGTGCTTTCGCCTGGGTGCCACTCTACGCCGGTAACCGAAATCCCCCGGCACGATGCGGCTTGTCGTGGATCGCTTGGAACTGGTGGCAGTCTGCGAAGGCTACGAATTCCACGAAGGATAGAATAGGAAAAGTAGTGATTTTAGATACCTTGAATGTACAAGGGCGGGGTCCGCGCCGGATTCTTGCTGAACTGGGGCCATCTGCAACTCGCCGCAGGGCAAGCGTTCACGTAAGCCATTGTGCAGTAAGTCGTTAACTTCGGTTTCGTCATCGTTCGGTTACCGGCGTAGGGTGCCACTGCTGGCTTGTCCAGCAGTGATTCTCGTGCGAATCCATACGGCACTGCTGGACAAGCCAGCAGTGGCGCACCCAACTCACGACGCCGGTGGCACCCGACTCACAAGGGAAGGCTTGACGGACCACTCGGGGACGCAGCCGGAAATTATTGCATGGCGGCGCGCACGGCGTCAAGGACCATGGATTGGGCGACGGCGAACGGCTCGGTCACCAGCGCCCCCGACGCGTTCCGGTGGCCCCCGCCGCCGAACTGCTCGGCGACCAGCCGGCAGTCCACGTCGAAGCGGCTGCGGAAGCTGATTTTGAATCCCCCGCCAAGCTGTTCCACGAGGATCACGGCCACTTCGGTTCCGCCCACCGCCAAGGTCAAGTTGATCACGTCTTCGCTGTCTTGGGGGAGGGCCCCGGTGGCGTCGAAGTCGTCGCGCGCAAGCCAGGTATGGATCAGTCGCCCGTCCAGCTCGGTGCGGGTTCGCGCCATGGCCCGGCCGACCAGTTGCAGGCGGGTCAAGGTTTCATTTTCGTACAGATCCTTGTAGATCCGGGCCGGATTAGCGCCGGCGGCGGTCAACTGGGCCGCCATTTGGTAGGTCCTGGCGGAGGTCGAGTTGAAGCGGAACCAGCCGGTGTCGGTGGCCATTGCGGCGAACAGGGCCTGGGCGACCTGCGGGACGAGTTGGACCCCCAGGTGCTCGGCGGCCTCCACGACCAGACGCCCGGTGGCCTCGGCGCTGGGGTCTTTGAACAGTTCGGCCCCCAGGTCGTCGCCGCTCGGGTGGTGATCGAGGACCATCTTCGTGGCCCGGGTGGTGCGGACCACGTCGCCCATGTCGCCCAACTGGGCCCAGGCCGTCGTGTCGAGCACCATCAGCACGTCGATCGACTCGATCCACTCCCGGGTCCCGTCGCTCCCCAAGCTTTGGAGCTTGCCCTCCGGGTCGATGAACCGAAGATTGGGCGGGACCTCGAAGGGGTTGATGATCTTCGCCTCCTTGCCCAACCGTTCGAGGATGAAGGCCATCCCCAGCTCGCTCCCCACGGCGTCGCAATCGGGCCGGACGTGCGACGTGAGCGCGAACCGCCGGTTCGCCCGGATCAGCTCGGCGAAACGGGGCCAGTCGATGGGGGAAGCCGGAGGGCCGGCGGGGGACGCGTGAGGCGACGATTCCACGGATGAGTTCCTCGCTTCCGGCACCGCTTGTCATTCGCGGTACCCCATGACGATTTCGCGGGCGGCGGCTACGTCGCGACCCATTTCCGCGACGAGCCGGCCGACCGAGTCGAATCGTACAATGTCCCGGAGTCGTGCCAGGAAGTCAACCTCGATCTGGCGGTCGTAGAAGAGCTCTCCGGCGTAGTCCATCAGATGGGCTTCCACCTTGCGGACGCCTTCATCGAACGTCGGGTTGGGGCCGAGGCTGATCGCCGCGGGCCACAGCCGGCCTTCGACCCGGGCCCGGCCGGCGTAGATCCCTTCGCCCGGCAGCAGCGTGTCGACGTCGGCCACGTTGGCCGTCGGGTATCCCAGGTGCGTTCCGCGCCCCGCCCCGCGCACGACCGTCCCGCGGATCCGATACGGCTCGGTGAGCATCCGTCGCGCCTGGTCGACCCGGCCTTCCGCCAAGAGCGTCCGGATGAGGGAGCTGGAGACGACCTGGCCTTCGACCCGGACGGGCGGGCACGCTTCCAGGACGATGCCGGCCTCGTTGCACAGCGTGCGCAGCACGTCGATGTTTCCCTGCCGGGTGCGTCCGAAGAAGAAGTTGGGTCCCTCGACCACCGCCCGGGCCTCGAGCCGGCCACGGAGGATCCGGTCGAAGAACTGCCGCGCGTCCAGCCCGAGGAACGCCTTGTCGGTGGGATAGGCGATCACGGCGTCCGCGCCGAGTTGCCCGAGGAGTTGGACCTTGCGCTGCGTCCAACAGAGCGGAGACGGAGGCTGCTCCGGCCGGAGGACCCGTGCCGGATGGGGGTCGAAGGTGAGGACCACCGCCGGGCCGCCGAGCTCTCGCGCCTTGGCCACCAGTCGCTCGACGATTCCGGCGTGGCCGAGGTGCACGCCGTCGAAATTGCCGATCGTGACTGCGCCGTGGCGGAGCCGGTCGGGTAGGTTGTCCGGATCGCGGAGGAGTTTCACGGGGGCAGATTTCCGCTGACCCACGCGGGCGGAGATTCCGCGCGGCGGTTAGGTGTCCGGCTCGCGGATCACCGGTTCCATCACCTTGGTGTTCCGCTCCACGGCCAGGACGATGGTCCGTTGCTCGACGCCGTCGCCGCTCGAGGCGACCACCGGCAACACCTGACGGCGGTTGGGAAGACTGAAGCGGACCGTGAAGGTCCCATCCTCCTGGATGCGAACGGGTTCTCCCTTGAGGGTTACGTGGGCATTGGGGGCGGTCATGCCGTAAACGATCAGTTCGGCATCCACCTGGAAGGGGAACTCGGGCCGGTCGTGGCCCACCGCCTGCGCCCCCCGGCCAAACCGAGTGACCATTGGAGACCCCATCGGACGGCTGAGCCGTTCCTCGAACAGGTTTTTGAGCTCGGAATTGCCGGGATCTTCGGCGTACCCCCCGCTCAAGGCGTAGATCCGCTCAAAATCGTGGGCCACGTCGGCCCAGTTGCCGTCGACGTTATCGACCACGTCGGACTGAGGCGTGGTGACCACGTTGCTGCGCACCAGACAGAGGAAGTTGCCGTCCGGTGCGAGATAGCCGAGGTCCAATTGGAAGCTCTTGGGGGGATCGTCGACATCAACGTACCAGTTGTTCACGCCCCCGTGGATCACGATGTCGCGGAGCACCTTTCTCTGGGTGCTGGTCGTGCCCTCGCGGCCGACTTCCAGGACGCGGAGGACCGGCCGGGCCGCATGCCAGTGCTGACCGAGGCCCACCCGGGCTCGCTCGACGCTCTGTCGAGACACCTCCCAGTAGGCGTGCAGCCAGTAAGGATCGCGGACCATCGCCACCAGCCGATCCTTCACGCGGCCGTCCCCGTTGGAGTGGTAGGCCAGGTCCTTGGACTGGGCAAGCTTGGCTCGGATCCGCCCCAACCGCTTCTCCGAACGGGCAGGCTTCGGTTTTCGGGCGGAATTGGAGCTTCGGCCGTTCTTGACCGTGCGCTTGGCAGAGGGGGCCTTGGCCGGGCGACTGTTCGTGTGGGAATTGCTGTTTCTGTCCTTCTTGGCCGCTTCCGCCTTGGCGAGCTTGACCAGGGCCTTGATCAACTCTTCCTTGCGCATCGAATGCCAGCCGGGAACCCGCTTGCGCCTGGCCATGGCAGCCAGGTCTTTGGCCGTGCGGGTCTTCAGGGATGCTGCGGTGATCACGGGACTTACCTCCGCGCTTGCCGTGTGGGCGCCCTTGCGGCGCTGGGTGTGGGTCGGTCGGTTGTGGCGCGTCGTCCGTGACCCGGAACTAGCGCCCCTTCCCGTTCGGCTATCCTTGGCCGCGTGCCTCCAGCACAGGACAACGTTTGCCCCCTCGATCCCGGCACCGAAGCAGGACGGGTAACCGTGTCCCGGGCCACTGCCGGCGCTGTCCGCGTCCGTCCGTGGGCTCCAGGATGCCAGACCCGCGTTGCCCTATCGACGTTTCCTGCCGTTGGCAGGCGCCCAACCGCAATCCTGGGCGGGACAGGAAACTCCGATAACATCGATTGTAGTTTAGGCAACGGTCGAACGCAATGAGTGGCCTTTCGAGACTATCCAAGCCACCCAGGACACCGCCGCCGTATTGTCTTTGCTGACAAAGAGTTAGAAAAAAACGACGCCGTGAAATCCAAATCCGGCGGAACAGATCGGATACCCATTCCGGTGGGATGCCAAACCATTTCCTAGAGGTGTTCGCGACGAATGGCCTCTGGGGGCGTGGTCCCTATTCGTCTCGTCCGGCCCCGATCCGTGGTCTTTCCAGCGTCGTCCGGCGGGCCGTAGCGGCCACCCCGCTCCCCACCGACGCAACGGAAATGCTGTGGCGCCTCCCCCATCACGACACGAAATGCATGACAAACAGGGAAGATGATGATAGCAAAGGGGTTAGCAAGCACGCGCCACTTGACACGTGGTGACCGGATTGGTAATTTGACGTGTTTTGCCGGACCCAGGTGGGGTTCGCTGTGTTGCGGTCGTGTGCTCTTGGGATCGAGTCCCGGGTTTCGGCAGAGGCCCGCGCATTCGTTACAGCCGGAACGGATGCTCTGGCGTCTCAGTCACGCCCGTGGGCTTCGCCCACCCATCCTAAACCTATACTTGCTGGGCTCGTGGCAGACCCACCCGACGATCGCTCCCCCTTTGCCCGGGCGGCCGAATGGAGTTCGCGCGCCACCACGATTTCCCTGGAAATGGTCGTCCCGGGGCTCATTGGGCTGTGGATTGACCGGCAGTTGGGAACCGTCATGGTGTTCCTGGTGCTGGGCATGGCTTTGGGGATGACCACGGCGATCTTGCACTTGGTTCGGCTGGGGTCGAGCATCGAGCAGAACGGGCCCTCGCACAACAGAGCGGATACTCAACCGGACAAGAAACCTGCGGAGGACGATCCGGGCCGATCCACGGGGGAGGAAGGCCAAACAGGACATGGACCAAACGGGACATGAAACGCCGCGTTGCGACAATCCGCGCTTGGGGCCTCCCCGCTCAGCTTCTCTTTCTGGCGGCGGTGGTCCTGGCGGTCTATGCCCTGGTGGCCCCGCTGGCGGGCCGGGCAACCGGCGTGGCCGGCTTGGCCGCTTCGGCGACCGCAGCGGCGTTGTGCTGGCTCGGGGCCGCCACGGCGCTGGTGATCTCCCGGGCGTTTCGCGACCCGGAGCGAACGTTGTATGGCGTCCTGTATGGGACGCTGCTGCGGATGTTTATCCCGCTGTTTGCGGCCTTGGCCTTGCAGTTGTCCGTAGCGGCATTGGCCGAAGCCTACCTGCTGGTTTACTTCCTCGTCTTTTACCCGGTGACGTTGTTCGTGGAGACGACGCTCTCGTTGCCCCAGGCGGACGCGCCCGACGGTCGCAAAGACGTATCCCCCGAGGTGGCCACCTGATCGGTTCTGGGATCCATGTCGGACACGGGCTTTGACATTGCCGAGATCGGGGGACACGTGAAGGACGGCACGGCGTTCCACGTGCCGGGATTCCTCTGGGACTGGTTGCCCGAGGCCTTGAAAGGGACGCACCCCCACCGCGGATCGATCCCGCTTCCCAGTTGGCACTTGGGCCCTTGGGAGTTGCCCAAATGGCAACTCGGCGCGTGGGACGTAGGCGGGCACCAAATCGGGCCTTGGGAGGTATTGGGGTACCGGGTCGAGTTCGATTGGCAGTTGACGAGGTTCATGGTCCTGGAGGTCGTGGCCGCGGTGCTGATGATCGTGATCTTCGTGCCGTTGGCGTGGCGAATTCGCCGCGGGGGACGACCGCGGGGCCTGTTCTGGAACTTCTTCGAGGTGATGCTGGTCTTCATTCGGGACGAGGTCGCCCGGCCCGCCATCGGCCGCCGCGACGCCGACCGATACCTGCCCTTCGTCTGGAACGCCTTCTTCTTCATCCTTTTCTGTAACCTGTTGGGGATGATTCCCTGGGCCGGCTCGCCGACCGGCTCGTTATCGGTAACCGCGGCGTTGGCGCTGGTGGCGTTCTGCGCCGTGATCGGAACGGGGATGATCAAGCACGGGCTGGTCGGCTATTGGACCGGGCTGGTGCCGCCCATGGAACTGCCGCTGGCGTTGGCCCTGTTCCTCAAGCCGATGCTTCTGGTGATCGAGGTGGCGGGCCTGGCCATTAAGCACTGCGTGCTGGCCGTGCGCCTCTTGGCGAACATCTTCGCCGGGCATCTCGTGCTGGCCGTGATCTTGGAGTTCATTGCGGCGACGGCGGGGACGTTCGTCGTCCTCTGGCTGGGGGTGACCATCGCCAGCGTGTTCGCCGCCGCCGCGCTAAGTCTGCTGGAGTTATTCGTCGCTTTTTTGCAGGCGTACGTATTTGCGTTTCTGTCAGCCTTGTTTATCGGGATGGCGATTCATCAGCATTAGGCTCGAAGGTCGCCCTCTCGGGATAGACCACGTATAGAAGGAGAAGGATCCAGTGAAAAGGCTGTCAACATTTGTTCTGCTGAGCGTCGTGCTGCTCTCGATGGCCACGCCTGCGATTGCCGCGGAGGCGGGGGCAGAGGGTGCCGCGGGCTCGTGGAAGGGGTTTCCGATTTTCGGCGTGGCGTTCGGTTGCGGGATGATCATCCTCGCTGCCGCGTACGGGATCAGCAAGATCGGCGCGACGGCCGTCGAAAGCATGGCCCGGCAGCCCGAGGTGGCCGGCAACATCCAGACGGCGATGATCATCGCGGCGGCGTTGATCGAAGGCGTCACGTTCTTCGCCTTGATCGTCTGCCTGCTGCGTCTGTTCTACCAAGAGTAAGCGTTGGCCGAGGCCCCGAAGGCGATAGCACGATGTCCACCCGAGTCGCTGTAGCCCTTGTTGGCGTGGCCGTGGTCGGTTGGCTGGCTCCGACGGCGCTCGCTGCGCACGCCGCGGAGCCTCCGGCCGCATCCGCGCAGACGCAGGCCGCCGAGCACGGCCAGGGCGAGGTCGACCTCAATCCCCTGGACTTCAAGGGAGACCTGGCCATCTGGACCGCCGCGGTCTTCCTCGTCCTGCTCGTCATCCTGTGGGCGTTCGCTTGGCGGCCGATTGCCAACGGGCTCCAGAAACGGGAGCAGCGAATCGCCGACGAGATCGCCTCGGCCGAGCGATCCAACGCCGAAGGCCGACAACTGCTCCAGCAGTACGAAGAGCGTCTGGCCGCTTCGGGCGAGGAGGTCCGGCAGATGCTCGACGCCGCCCGACGCGACGCCGAGCACGTCGGCCATCAGGTCGTCGAGAGGGCCAAGGCCGATGCCGAGGCCGAGCACCAGCGGGCGCTCAAGGAAATCGAGCAGGCCGTCGCCAATGCACTCCAAGAGCTGGCCGAAGAGAGCGCCACCCTGGCCGTCGATCTGGCCGGAAGGATCGTGCACAGCCAGCTCGACCCCAAGGCCCACTCGCACCTGATCGAGCAGGCGGTGACCGACTTCTCCAAGCCGCGATCGGGCAAAGACGGACCGATAGGTAACTGACCATGGCCCAGGACTCCGAAGCACGGGATGCCCGGACCGCGGCGCAGATCGACGCCGACGTGACCGTCGAGCACGTCGGTACCGTCTACGCCGAGGCGTTTCTGGGCGCGGCGGCTGGCGCCGGCCTGACCGAGTCCCTGCTTGGGGAGCTCGATTCGCTCCTGACCGACGTGCTCGACCCGTTCCCCGAGTTCGAACGGATCCTGGCCTCGGCAATGGTATCGCACGAGGAGAAGGTGCGGATTCTGGACCGCACGCTCGGCACCCAGGCCTCGCCGCTTCTGTTGAACTTCCTCAAGGTCGTCAGCCGCCACGGCCGGCTCGATTGCCTTCGTGTGATTCACCGCCGGGCGCACGAGCTCTACGACCGGATGCGGGGCCGGGTGCGCGTGCGGGTGTCGACGGCCACGCCGCTCTCGGGCGAGCTGGCCGCCCGCATCGCCGACAACCTGCGTCCGCTCCTCGGCGGCGAGCCGATCCTCGAGCAGGTCGTCGACCCCGATCTGATCGGCGGCGTGGTCGTGCGCGTCGGGGATACCGTCTACGACGGCTCCATCGCCAGCCAGTTGGAGAACGTCCGCCAGCGAATCATTCAGAGGACCGCTCATGAAATTCAAACCCGACGAGATCGCTTCCGTTATTCAGCAAGAGATTGAGCAGTACCGGTCCCGGATCGACGTCCGCGAGGTCGGCCGCGTGCTGGAGATCGGCGACGGCATCGCCCGCGTCTACGGACTGTCCGGCGTGATGTCCGGCGAGATGGTCGAGTTCCCCGGCGGCGTCCACGGGCTGGCGTTCAACCTCGAAGAGAACTCCGTGGGGGTGATCATTCTGGATGACTACCTGACCATCAACGAGGGGGACGAGGTCCGCAGCACCGGCCGGCTGTTGAGCGTGCCGGTCGGCGAGGCGGTGCTGGGCCGCGTGCTCGACCCGCTGGGGAACCCCCTGGACGGCCTCGGCCCGGTCCGCACCACCGAGCGGCGGCTCGTCGAGTCGGCCGCCCCCGGCGTGGCCGAGCGACAGCCGGTCAAGGAGCCCCTCCAGACCGGCATCAAGGCCATCGACGCGATGACCCCCATCGGACGCGGCCAGCGAGAGCTGATCATCGGCGACCGCAAGACCGGCAAGACGGCCATCTGCGTCGACACGATCATCAACCAGAAGCAGACCGACGTGAAGTGCTTCTACGTGGCCATCGGGCAGAAAGAGTCGAGCGTCGCCGGCCTGATCGACACGCTTCGCCGCGAAGGGGCCATGGACTACACCACCGTGATCGTGGCCGGGGCCAGCGATCCGGCTCCGCTTCAGTACGTCGCCCCCTACGCCGGCTGTGCCATGGCCGAGTACTTCATGTACCGGGGCGGGCACACGCTGGTGATCTACGACGACCTCTCGAAGCAGGCCCAGGCCTACCGGCAATTGTCGCTCTTGATGCGACGCCCGCCGGGCCGCGAGGCTTACCCGGGCGACATCTTCTACTGCCACAGCCGGCTGTTGGAGCGATCGGCCAAGTTGAGCGACGCGTTGGGCGGCGGGTCGCTGACCGCGCTTCCCATCGTCGAAACGCTCGAAGGCGAGGTCTCCGCCTACATCCCCACCAACGTGATCTCCATCACCGACGGACAGATCTACCTCCAGCCCGACCTCTTCTTTGCCGGCCAACGCCCGGCGATGAACGTGGGCATTTCGGTCTCCCGGGTGGGGGGGGCGGCTCAAGTCCCGGCGATGAAAAGAGTGGCCAGCGGCCTCCGCTTGAACCTGGCGGCGTTCCGCGAGCTGGAGGCTTTCGCCCAGTTGGGCACCGACCTGGACCCCGCCACCCAGGCACGCCTCGACCGCGGCTACCGCATGACCGAGATCCTCAAGCAGGGCCTCTACCACCCGTTGCACGTCACCGACCAGGTGCTGGCCATCTACGCCGGCACGCTCGGCCACCTGGACAAGGTCCCCCGCACCGAAGTCGCCGCGTGGCAAGAGGCCTTTCTCCAGTTCTTCCGCGACAACAAGCAAGACGTCTGGCAGAAAATCACCGACACCCAAGACCTCGACCTCCCAACCGCCCAACAAATCGACGAAGCCCTGGCCGAATTCCAGAAGACCCGCGCCGACCGAAAGCAACCCAAGCAGCAAGCCACCGCCACCGTTTAGGATTGGCCCAACAGACAACTTCGCACTCGTTCCCAGGCGGACTGGGAACGAGAGAACTGCGCGAACGAGAGAACGCGACCGCCTGACCCCTGATCCCTGACCCCTGAAATGGCCAAAGCCCGTCAACTCGAAAAACGCCGCCGCTCGATCCGCAACATCCGCAAGATCACGCGGACGATGGAGCTGATCGCCACGGCGCGGTTTCGGCGGGCGATGGACCGGGCCACCGCCGCCAAGGCGTACACCGAACGGATCATCGCCATGGTCGGGCACTTGGCCGCAACGGGACTCGAAGTCAGCCATCCGCTCCTGGAGGGTCGTGACGAGACCAGGCAGGCCACCCTGCTGGTCTTGAGCGCCAATCGGGGCATGTGCGCCGGGTACAATGCCAGCGTCCTCCGCCTGGCCCAAGCCCGATGGGCTGAGCTGCGCAGCGACGTGCCGGATGTGCGTCTGGAGGTCTCCGGAACGCGCGGGATCTCGGCCTTCCGCTTCCGCCGAGTCCTCCCGGACGAGACCTTCACCCATTTTGAAGACCGGCCCGCGTTCGAAGACGTCGAGCTGCTGGCCAACCGTTATCTCGACGACTACCGGGCAGGCCGGCTCGATCGGCTCGACGTGGCCTACACGAAGTTCGAGAGCCTCAGCCGGCACCAGGCCGTGCTGGAGACGCTGCTGCCGCTCGCCGAGTTGGCCGCCGGGGAGGAGGAAGAGGGCCCGGGGGCCAAGATCGAGTACGAGTTCCTTCCCACGGTCGAGAGCATCGTCGACGAGGTGGTGCCCGCCAGCTTCAAGGTGAGGCTGTTCAAGTGCTTTCTCGACGCGGCCGTCAGCGAGCAGATCGCCCGGATGATGGCCATGAAAGCCGCCACCGAAAACGCCGACGCGATGATCGACCACCTGAGCATGACCTACAACCGCGCCCGTCAGACCCAGATCACCTCCGAGCTGCTCGAAGTGATCGGCGGAGCGGAAGCCCTGAACAAATGAGGAATTGCCGATTGCGGATTGACATCTGGCGACGGCAAATTGGATGAGGCGAGACGAGCATGTCGACCACAGCGACCCCTGCCAGCGACTCCGCGACCCGAAACGTCGGCCGCATCACCCAAGTGATCGGCTCGACTTTCGACGTCAAGTTCCCTCAGGATCAGCTCCCGGGGATCTACAACGCCGTCAAGGTGGAGCGCGAGCACAAGGGCATCCAGGTGAAACTCACCGCCGAAGTGCAGCAGCACCTGGGCGGCGGCATCGTGCGGTGCATCGCCCTGGCGAGCACCGACGGCCTGGTCCGCGGAATGGAATGCCTCGACACGGGCGGGCCGGTCCAAGTGCCCGTCGGCAAAGCGACGCTCGGCCGCGTGTTCAACCTGATCGGCGAGCCGATCGACGGGCGCGGGCCCGTGAAGGCGGAAGATTACTGGCCCATCCACCGCGAGGCCCCCGAGGTGACCGACCTCTCGACCAAGACCGAGGTCTTCGAGACCGGCATCAAGGTGATCGACCTGCTGACGCCCTTCGTCCGCGGCGGCAAGGCGGGCCTGTTCGGCGGGGCCGGACTCGGCAAAACCGTCATCCTCACCGAGCTCATCGCCCGCATCGCCAGCTCCCACGGCGGCTACTCCGTCTTCGCCGGCGTGGGCGAGCGGACCCGCGAAGGAAACGACCTCTGGCTCGAGATGCAGGAAGCCGCCATCGGCGACACCGGCCGCAAGGTGATCGAGCAGACGTGCATGGTCTTCGGCCAGATGAACGAGCCCCCCGGCGCCAGGCTCCGCGTGGCCCTTTCGGCCCTTACCATGGCGGAGTACTTCCGCGACACGACCGGCGCCGACGTGCTGTTGTTCATCGACAACATCTTCCGCTTCTCGCAGGCCGGGAGCGAAGTGTCGGCCCTGCTCGGACGCATGCCCTCGGCCGTCGGCTATCAGCCCACCCTGGCCACGGAAATGGGGGCGCTCCAGGAACGAATCGCCTCCACCTCGAAGGGCGCGATCACCTCGGTTCAGGCCGTCTACGTCCCCGCCGACGACCCCACCGACCCCGCCCCCGCGGCCGCCTTCGGCCAGCTCGACGCGTTCGTCTATCTGGAACGGGCGATCTCCGAGAAGGGAATCTATCCGGCCGTCGACCCGCTGGCATCATCCAGCCGTGTGCTCGACCCGCAGTACGTGGGCGACCGCCACTACGCGATCGCCCGACGCGTCCAGCGCACGCTCCAACGCTACCGCGAGCTCCAGGACATCATCGCCATCCTCGGCGTCGATGAGCTGAGCGAGGAAGACAAGATCGTCGTCCAGCGGGCACGCCGCATGGAGCGGTTCCTCTCGCAGCCGTTCCTGGTGGCCGAAGTGTTCACGGGCAAGCCCGGCGAGATCACTCCCCTGGAAGATACCATCCGCAGCTTCGAAGAAATCGCCGACGGCAAGTGGGACCACCTGCCCGAGCAAGCCTTCATGTACGTCGGCTCCATCGAGCAGGCCGCCGAACAAGCGGAGAAGATGAAGTAGTGGCAAGTGGCGAGGAATGTGTAGGGTGGGTCGAGAATGTGTAGGGTGGGTCGAGAATGTGTAGGGTGGGTCGAGAATGTGTAGGGTGGGTC
>Ga0307380_10002208_pt1 | contig 27808 bp, 28 predicted proteins | sample UN3MG_FD_202239 | JGI IMG/M metagenome (GOLD analysis project Ga0307380, IMG submission 202239) | Soil microbial communities from Risofladan, Vaasa, Finland - UN-3 | ecosystem: Environmental > Terrestrial > Soil > Coastal area > Acid sulfate soil | place: Finland: Risofladan, Vaasa | collected... | reverse complement strand
AGATCGGAAATCTCGTCAATGCTGAAAATTGTCTTGTATTTCTTTTTGGAAAGATCGCTCTCCGGAGGAAAGGCCTGCTGCAACTGCCTGAATTCCAGGTCTTTAAACAGCCTGGAAAGAATATTATTATCAGGAGTTTTGAATTTAAACTCTTCCGGATTAAATAATAAGGGCACACTTGTATCAATTGTCACAAGCTTTCTGCTCAAAAAAGCCTGGTCTTTGTATTTGACAAGATTTTCATGCAGTTTTTTCTTTTTTACAGTATCAATACGTGCATATAAAAGCTCCATGTTTTGATATGTTTTGATCAGATCAATAGCAGTTTTGGGGCCGATACCCGGCACACCCGGAATGTTATCCGCTGCATCGCCGGTCAAACCCATTACATCAACTATCTGCAAAGGTTCTACTCCAAAGGTTTCCTGTATAACCTCCGCATCTATTATCTTATCCTTCATGGGATCCCATATAGTAGCTTTATCGGTCACAAGCTGCATAAAATCCTTATCCCCTGTAACCATGACCACATGGAATCCGGCTTTCTCGGCATTTGTTGAAATGGTGCCGATGAGATCGTCTGCTTCATATCCGGACATCTCGATAGCCTGTATATTGAATCCCTTTGTTATATCTTTTATATATGGAATCTGAACCGACAGGTCATCCGGCATCAAAGGGCGGTTAGCCTTGTATTCTTTATATATCTTATGTCTGAAAGTCGGCCCCTTTGCGTCAAAAAACATTGCCACATATTCCGGCGCCCGATCTTCGATCAGCTTTAAAAGAGTCCTGGTAAATCCAAAAACAGCGTTTGTAGGCAAACCTTTCGAGTTTGTAAGGCTTTGGATTGCATGATAAGCACGATAAATATATGCGCTCCCGTCTATCAAATATAATGTTTTTTCTTTATTCATGGCAGTTACTTCGCAGGATAAAATTAATTCAAGTTTCGCACCCTTTTTATTTGTTAAAGTCGGTAATGGCCAAAATAAATTTATAGCCGTTCATGGCTTGAAATTGGGAAGAACAACACAAAAGCATGAAGGCCAAATTTCCAATTTCCAATTTCAACGTTCATTTGCGCCTGTCAACATATTTGATAAGCGCAGAAAAATCCATCATATTTTTTTCATCGCTACTTTTCGGGCCAAGAAATAATATTGCATTTTATAATTACACTTGATATTGCGCTTACAGTCAATATCTATCAATATTTATTGTGCTTTGGCGACAATAGGCCTTTGAAAAATGCGGTTCAAACCTAAAAAAGTTTTGCTCTTATATACCGACAGATACTATCTTGTAAAACAGATATACCCGTTTGGGTTGGACATTATTGCTGATTATCTTCGCCGGCATTCTTATGATGTAACCATTGACTTCCCTTTTCTTCCAGAAACTGATCCTGAAACCAATCTGACAGGGATTTTAAAGCGCGAAAATCCCGACCTGATAGGGTTGGGGGTCCGGAACATAGACACCTGCATGGCCTGCGAAAAGTATGGAAATCATGAGGGCGACGGGTACAGAACTTTTTATTTTCTACCGGATGTAAAACAGATAGTTGATATTATAAAAAAGCAAAAACCCGGGGTGCCTATAATTGCCGGAGGGGGCGCTTTTACAATATCTCCTGCGGCAATCCTGAAAATGCTGGGAATTCGATACGGCGTTGTCGGAGAAGGCGAAGAAGCTATGCGTCAATTTCTTGAAGCATTTCCTGATGACGACAAAATATCCAAAATCCCCAACATGATATTTCAATGCCAGGATGGCTATAAGATAAATCAGAAACAGCCGTATGCCTTCAGAAAAGCCGGCAGAATTATTGAAAGGGAAAGTAAATTCAATTATGCTTATGAAACTGCAGGTCTGCCGATACAGGTAAAACGTGGATGCAACCAGAACTGCTCTTACTGCGTTGAGCCTCTTATTGAAGGCAGAAGCTTTATTTTCAGGGACCATGATGATGTTGTTTGTGAATTAAAAGAGATAGCCGAAAAGTATGATGGAATTAAAAATATTTTTTTTACAGACACGGAGTTTAACATACCCGACCTTAAACATTGCTCTACTCTGGTCAGGAAAATAATCAAATCCGGTTTGAATGAACATTTTCGATTTTCTTCTCAATTTTTGCCCAGGCCCTTCGATGATGAATTCGCAGAGCTTTTAGCCCAGGCCGGCTTTTCCGTTGTGCTTACCTGTGACAGCTTTGCAGACAGTGTTTTGAAGACAAATCGAACATCATATCGCCAAAATGATATAATCCAGACCCTTGAATTATGCCGTCAATTCGACATTGATTGCACGGTAAATCTTGTTTTCGGTCTTCCCGGAGAAACTTATGAGACAATTGACCATACAATTGAACAGATGATAAAGTTTTCGCCGGATCTTTTAAGGCGATATGAATATACAATAGGCGGCAGAATTTACCAGAATACACCTCTTTGTCGTTTTGTTGACAAACAAGAAAATAGTGCTCATTTATATGGAAGAAAATCGGAAGGGTACCTTGAGCCATATTATTATTGCTGCCCTGAAAGTCCGTTAAAACTCAAAGCGTATATTAACGATATTTTGCCGTTTTCAATAGATTATAAAAACAATTATGATGGGTTGATGTTTCAGGACCTGGCAATAAGGTATTTGATTGACCAAAAGGACTGGGGTAAAGCTGCTACCGGATTTTTCAACAGCGATATTTCGGCCCGGGCATCTGTTTATGATTATTTTTTCCGAAAACTCACAGATTACGGAGAAATCAAAACAGCAAAACAAATATCTGAACACCTCATAGAGGCAATCCTTGAAACAGGGCCGGATTCCGAATACATGGAACAGATTTCCCTTATAAAATATTACTTGAGTCTTCTAACACCTTCAAATTAAACTATTACGCTAATTGAGCCAATGCTCAGTTAGCGTAATAAAAATATAAAAAGTGATTATCTCATGCCACCAATTATATTAATCGTAGGAAAGTCCGGATCAGGCAAAACCACACTAATAGAAAAGATAATTCCTGAATTAAAAAGCCGTGGGTATAAAATCGGCACAGTCAAACACGCATATCATGGATTTGATATTAATCAAAAAGGCAAAGACAGCTGGCGGCATAAGGAAGCCGGGGCAGACATGGTAATTGTAGCCTCACCTGGCAAAATGGCCATGGTAAAGGATGCTGACTCCGAATCTTTAGAATGTCTTGAGGGATACTTCCATGACATGGACATCATTATAGTCGAAGGTTATAAAAGGGAAAACAAACCTAAAATAGAAATCTTCCGTTCATCAACCCACAAAAAACCTCTTTGCGGGGAAGATAATAATCTCATAGCCTTTGTTACAAATTCAAACATAGACTTGAAAGTGCCTAAGTTCGGATTGGAAGAGATAGATAGCCTGGTCGATTTTATAGAAAAAAAGTACTTATGAAAAACAGCGATCTAACATATTTAAAAACCTGGTTTGCCGATTATGTGTCTGGTTACTACACCGCTGATTCAGAATATAACCGCGCTATCAGGTTAAAAGAAGAACATACAAAACGTGTGTGCGACAATATTGTCATGTTAGGCAAAGCGCTGGATATTTCAGAGCAGGAGCTGCTGGTGGCGGAAACAATGGCTTTACTGCATGACATCGGAAGGTTTAAACAGTATGCCGTATACGGCACATTCAATGATATGAATTCTAAAAACCATGCCAGGCTGGGATTACAACAAATAGGAATACATAAAATTTTGCGTATGTTTTCAAAATATGAAAAAAGGCTGATCGCAAAAACTGTCGCATATCATAACGCCGCTGTTCTTCCAGAGGCAGAAAATGAAAAAACCCTGTTTTTTATACGGCTTATCAGAGATGCTGATAAACTTGATATATGGAAGGTTTTTATTGATTATTACAAAAACCGTGAAAAGAATCCAAATTCGACCATCGAACTTGGCCTTGCCGATAAACCTGTATGTTCGCCCCAGGTTTTGCAGACCTTGAAAGAATGCAAATCTGTAAGAATAAATGATTTGAAAACATTAAACGACTTTAAACTACTTTTGATAGGCTGGGCATTTGATCTGAATTTTGTTCCCTCATTCCAGGCCCTTCAAAGCCACAAGTATTTAGAGCAGCTTGCGTCAACACTGCCTCAATCAAAAGAGGTGAAAGAGGCGGTAAACCAGGCACGTGATCATGTGCTAAAATGCTCAAGGAAAGGTTAAAATATTGTTAGAAGTTCAGCCACTAAGGCACAAAGGCACAAAAAAAGGATATGAATTTTAAAACACTATCAAAAAGAGAAGAATCTATTGCTAAAAAAATTGTAGATGCGGCATATGCCGTACATAAGATATTAGGACCGGGTTTGCTTGAAAAAGTTTATGAAGTTTGCTTCTGTCATGAACTATCTAAACGAGGCTTAAAATATCAAAGGCAAGTTGATATCCCGATTGTATATGATGAGATGATTTTTGATGAAGGGCTACGTTTAGATGTTCTTGTGGAAGAGCTTATTGTTTGTGAACTGAAAGCTGTTGACGAGATGAATCCAGTGTGGGAAGCGCAAATACTTAGTCATTTAAAATTGACCGGCAAACGTCTTGGTTTTCTTATCAATTTTAACGTGCCTCTTATTAAAAACGGCATTAAGAGATTTATATTATAATCTTGGTGCCTTAGTGCCTTGGTGGCTGAGTTGTTACGAAATATCTAATAAGGAGGAAAAAAAATGAAACAAGCAATTATTTTGCTGGCCATAGTAGGAATCTGGTTCCTTTTGCAGCTGTATATCCTGCCTAAGTTAGGAATTTCCACATGAATGAGAAATGCCTGTCAGTTGACAGGCCAGAAGCAGGATACACAAGACAAGAAATGAAAGGATAAAATATAAGTAACCGTTCACGGTTTACAATTACCGGTTAACCGTAAACAGGTAACTGTAAACCGTAAACTGTTTTCAATCGTTGCATAGTTCATTGAAAAAACCGTGAACTGTGAACCGACAACCGTGAACGGCTACAAATATAAGGATAAACACTATGGCACTACTGGTTACAGGAGGAGCCGGCTACATCGGCTCTATTTGTGTTGAAGAGTTCTTGCTCCAGGGACATAAGGTAGTAGTAATAGATAATTTACAGGAAGGACACCGGGAAGCGGTGCTTCCTGAGGCTATCTTCTATGAAGGGGATTTTGGGAATCAGTCTTTATTGAGGACGATTTTTCAGAAGCACTCTATTGATGCGGTAATCCATTTCGCGGCTGATACCAGAGTTGAATCTTCCATGACTGATCCGGGTCAGTTTTTCAATAATAATGTGGCAAACGGGATTAGACTTCTGGATGCCATGCGCGAGGCTGACTGCAACCGTATAATCTTTTCCTCCAGCGCCGCTACTTTTGGCGAACCCCAGTATATCCCGGTGGACGAGAAACATCCACAAATGCCGATTAATCCTTACGGAGAATCCAAGCTGATGTTCGAAAAGATTCTCGATTGGTATCATAGAGCCTATGGCCTTAAATTCAATGCTCTGCGATACTTCAATGCTGCCGGGGCAAGCAAAAGGTTTGGCGATGCAAAACGTCACGTAACTCTTCTCATTCCGGTAATCATCCAGGTTCTGCTTGGACAACGTGAAAAGTTGCAGATATTCGGCAACGATTATCCTACAAAAGACGGTACATGCATCAGAGACTATATACATGTTCTGGATCTGTTCCAGGCTCATATCCAGGCGCTGGAAAATCTGGATAAACATCCCAACGGCAAATATAACCTGGGAAATGGACAGGGATTTTCGAACCTGGAAGTAGTCAAAACCGTGGAACTGGTAACCGGCAGAAAGGTCCCTTATGAATTTGCGCCACGCAGGCCAGGAGATCCGGCATCTCTTATAGCCTCTTCAGATTTGGCTCAACAGGAACTGGGCTGGAAACCAAAATACGCAAAACTGGAACAAATTGTTGATTCGGCATGGAAATGGCACAGTAAACATCCGAATGGATATAAATAAAGCCTTCTTAAAAAAACTCCAGAAAGCCGCTTTTCCAAAAAAGTAAGTATGGGGGAAATTATTGCACATAAAATGAGCATGAATACAACTACTGATACAGTCTTGCGATTAAATGAACAAAACACAAAAGAAAAGATTTTCAATATATTAAACCTTGGCGTTCCCATATTAATGGGCATTTTTTTGTTTTTTGTTCCTTTTCCACACACAACTGCTATCAAAGAAATCTGCTTTTACCTTTCCATCTTTATCGTTATTCTTTTAATCTTTCTTAAAAAAGGTTCTTTTTCTTTCAGATCGCCACTTACTCTTCCTTTTGCTCTCTTTACCGCATGGGTATTCGTTGGCCTTTTTTTCGCGCTTTATAAGGAAAACAGCATTCATGATTTTTATGCCCATCTACTGAAATATCTGGCCATTTACTACATCCTGATCAATTTTTTCAGCTCCCGAAAACGACTCATAATTTTATCATGGATCATCATCATATCAGCTGGAATTTTTTCCATTGGAGGATTGGTTTACTTTTACGTTATATTGAAAAACCCCATATCAACAAGGCTTGGATTTTCGCATATGATGAATATTACTCTTATTGGATTTGTGACTATATTTGCCATGCTTTTATCACTGCGACAATTCAGACTTGAGACTAACTGGTATCGCAAAGCCATACTTGTTGTTTGCCTTCTTGGAACATCCACGGCAACATATTTAACAATGTCGAGAGGCTCATTGATGGCGGCATTTATTGCACTTATTGTATTTTTTGTTAAAAGGAACAGATTATCGGTTGTATTCCTTATAATCTTCTCCTTGATAGTCGTAACATCTGTTCCTGTATTAAAATCACGCCTTTCGTTCAGTACTGCTTTAAAAGATATAAGAGTAGGTATAAATCTCACAACATTAGAAATTATCAAAGATTATCCCATAATCGGAATAGGATTTGGTATGGAAACATATGGATATAGCGATTTTATTGATCTGGCGAAATATAACGCAAAAATACCCCCTCAATATCAGCAAAAAACGGTTGTCAGGTCGCCTCATAATTCTTTTGCGGACGTGGCTGTCAGGGCAGGCGTTGTCGGCCTCGCATTGTTTCTCTTTATTTATTTTAGCTTCATTCGTCTTGGCTGGAATATAATACGATACGGGAAAGATGATTTTATCAAAGAATGGGGGATCTGTATAATAGCTGCGTTCATTGGTGTTTTCATACAGGAATTGTTTGCGGATGGAATGTTCGGTCCACAGGCAATTGTTCTCTATACCATATTTGCAATTATGACCATATTGTGGCAAATTAACACAGAAACGGACAGCATAACAATATAAACAAAAAGCAAAACGATTATTGAATCAAGGAAGGAGTTCAATCCCATCGAAAATGAACCGGATAACTGTTGACATAATTATTCCAACATATAACCGCGCTGATCTTCTGCCGGAAACGCTTAAAAGTGTGCAGGATCAGACCTTTTCAAACTGGCAATGCTGGATAGCAGAAGATGGCGAAACCAAAGAAACATTTGATGCCATCAAGCCTTTTCTGGAAGACAACCGCTTTAAATATTTACCTGGAAAACATGCGGGCTTCCCCGCAATTCCACGAAATCGTGCTATTCGCAAGGGAAAAGCTAAATACGTTGCCATACTTGATGATGATGACCTGTGGTTGCCGGAAAAGCTGGAAAAACAGATAGAATTTCTAAACAGTCATCCAAACTGTGTATTGCTGGGATGCAACGCCTTTTGTTGGTCGAGAGAAGGAAAAAAGAAGAAAGGCCTCTTATATTTCAAGGATTCTGAGACGAGAAAGATCGACTATAAAGCTCTGCTTCGACGGAACTGCCTGGTTCATTCATCTGCGATACTGCAAAGGACCAACCTCGAACAGGCAGGATTATATAATGAAACCCTTAACCCTCCAATAGGGGAGGACTATGAATTATGGTTACGCATGAGTGCTCTTGGTGAAATATGGTCACTATCTGAACCTTGTGTAGTTTTTCGAGAAACTCCCCTGATATACTATTTAGAACTGGATCGCCGCGAAAACTATCAGGCAGCGGCAAATGTTTTCGAAGCTGCATTAAAAGGTACGGGAGACAAGCCAAGCCCTTTTTCTTATCCAGAAAATGCTCGCCTTGCAGCCGCATGCCGTCTTGAAAGAGACTTCTATCTTGCAGGTCCCCGTTTTCTGGGACGATTCAGGCATGAATTGGCATCAAAAATCAAAGCCATATTCAATACATTCTAAAACGAAAACATATGCACAAATCAAAATATCCTATTATCAACTACGTGCTGAAAAAGTTCGGCCTCACGCTTCAGGAACAGGAGAAAATGTGGGAACTGGAGGCCTTTGCAAAACTTTACGAATCAAGTATAAAACATATTCCTCTATCCGGCAGACATCCCGCAGAATGTATCGTCTTTTCTAAGGACAGAGCCTTACAACTCCATGCACTTATATCTTCTTACCTGGAAAAAGTTGCTTCACCTGTACCGATTCATATTCTATATCAAACCTCGACTCCATCGCACCAGAAAGCGTATGAAGAAGTTATTAAAATCTTCCCCAACAATAATGTTTCTTTTACAAAACAGGATTCTGACAATTCATTCCGCAGCAATCTAATTTCATTGCTTAAATCAGTAGATTCAGAAAAGATTTTCTTTCTGGTAGATGATGTGCTTTTTATTGAAGATTTTGACATTCAAGATTTCGTAAAATTTGATACTGACAAATTCGTCCCTACATTGCGAATGGGACTGAACTTAAAAAAGTGTTATACAGTTCAAAAAGAGCAATCATTACCCGAATTAATGCCAGACATTGTAAAAGATAAAGACAAAATAACCTGGAAATGGGATCATGGCATCTATGACTGGTCATATCCTCTTTCTTTAGATGGACATTTTTTCTCCACCCAGGAAATTGCCATAATAATACAATTGACCGAGTTTTCGGCGCCGAATACTCTTGAAGACCAGTTACAAAAATTTAGACGGTTTTTCCTGTTTCGAAAGGGAATAGCTTACAAAAAATCACGAATAGTAAACATTCCCTGCAACAAGGTTCAGATAGAGAATAAAAACTTATATGGAGACTTGCATCAGGATTTTTTATTGGAACAGTGGCAACAGGGTTATCAAATGGATTTTAGAGGTCTGTATGGTTTTATGAATGAAAGCGCACATCAGGAAATCCCTTTTCGATTTATTAAACGATAGTACCATGGTGGAAAAATGAAACAATATCAAAGATTATCCAATATCTTCTCAAGTATAAAAAAACTCAACTCTTTTGTTTATTACTATCTCAAAAGAGAACCACCTGTAGTCGATTCATCTATCACCAAGGAATTTATATGCCAGCTTGTCTCCAGGCCAGATCCGACTATTTTGGAGATTGGATGCAATGATGGAAGCAACACCCTCTGGTTTTTGGAAATTTTCGATTCTCCCAAAATTTTTTGTTTTGAACCTGATCCCAGGGCCGCATCACGGTTCAAGCACAAAATCGGGGATAGACCTGAAGTAAATTTATACGAGCTTGCCATAAGCGATAGAGATGGAGAAGAAACATTTTATATGAGTAGCGGACAAGAAAGCGAAATAATGCCAGAAGGTTGGGACTACTCGGGATCTATTCGAAAACCTAAGAATCATTTGAAAGTCCACCCTTGGTGCAAGTTTGAGAAAAAAATAATTGTAAAAACAAAGGCTCTGGATACATGGTGCAGAGAAAAAGAAATAGACAGGATAGATTTTATATGGATGGATGTTCAGGGCGCCGAGCTTGATGTTATCCAAGGGGGGAGAAATGCTTTCAGGAACACACGCTACTTATATACCGAATACAACAACAAGGAGCTCTACGAAGGGCAAATATCATTAAAGCAGTTGCTTAATGAATTATCTGAATTCGAAGTTGTTGTCAGGTATCCAGATGATATACTGCTTAGAAATAAAAACGAATCGAATTTATGATGATTAAATAAACATCGGTATCAGCCATTGGCTGTAAAGTCATAAGGAAGGAAATGAGCATAAAAAACCTTTTAAAATCTGTTCGGCCATCTGTTGGCAGAAGTAATGAGAGCACGCGTGAACGCTGGTTAGAAGAAGCGCTTAAATCCATTCCTGAGAACAGTAGAATATTAGATGCAGGCGCCGGAACTCAGCAGTATAGCAAATTCTGCAAGCATTTAGACTATGTTTCACAAGACTTTGGAGAGTACGATGGACAAGGTGACTCTGCTGGACTGCAAATGGGGGAATTCGATTATGGAAAGTTAGACATAGTCAGTGATATTACCTCTATCCCTGAACCCGACTCATCTTTTGACGCCATAATGTGCATAGAAGTCCTGGAACATTTGCCTGACCCTATTCGGGCAATAAAGGAATTCTCGCGTTTGATCAAACCAAAAGGTCACTTGATTCTTACTGCTCCATTCTGCTCACTGACACATTTTTCCCCATATCACTTCAGTACGGGTTTCAATAAGTATTGGTATGAAATCCATTTAGCAGCGAATGGTTTGAAAATTATTGATATATCCCCAAACGGTAATTTCTTCGAATTTGTCGCGCAGGAAATTGACAGGATAGGGTCTATTTCAAAACGTTACTCAAAAAGCAAACCAACGCTTTTCGAACGACTGAGCATATTTATAATGTTAAGGATGCTCTTACGCTTCAGCAAGAGAGACACCGGCTCATCGGATCTTTTATGTTTTGGATATCATGTGCATGCTATAAAAGATTAATGCGGCCTGACATAATATTGAGAATACGTTATCTCGGACAGCAACCATGCTGGTCTATCACTTCCCCGTCCTGTCCACGAAACTCATGCAGTACCTTCCCATTGCGCAGTTGATTTGCGTAGGCTCGTACCCTACCAAGGTACTCTGTTACTTCTCGCTGCACTTCAGAATTCCGAACGGCTCCGACTTGCCCTGCATGAGTTCGACCAAAATTTGCAATCCGTGGAATGCAAAGCGGCAAAAATCCCTGCCGATTAAAATTGAAATAAAATGTCATCATACGTTCATTAACATAGCTGCCCAGTAAATAGGACGGTATACAGCGTTCATGAACTAATCTACTATAACACATGTTGAGATCAGGAAACCACAGCCCTGTATCCAACCAGAAGAAAAACCAGTTCTTCTTTTGAATGTCGTCAGCACCTAACCGCTTTTGAAGCCATCGTTTGAACCTTGGCGGGACAGGACTATGCTGATTCCAACCCATCATACGCATCATCCGACTGATCACGCCTCGCCTTTTTAGAAACTGTTTAAAAGCAGGGTGTGGCCCGCCTATACTACCATCTTCTGTACATAGTGCAGGGATACCCCATACAAGAGAAACTTCAGGATCTGAATCCAAAACATCAACGCAAAGTTGAAGCCAATCATTATCAATATAGCCATCAGAGCCACACATAGTCATGAAATAATCACCTTGAGCCTTCTCAAAGCCTTTAATTGTGGCGTGAAATGGCCCTTCATCCGGCTCCGAAAACACTCGAATATTAGGATGTGCAAATTTTTCAACGAAATCAAGCGTTCCATCAGTAGAACCACCATCCATTATAATAAGTTCCCAGCCTTTAAAGGATTGTCGATCTATACTCTTTAGGGCATCTTGAATGAATCTAGCGATGTTAAGAGTAGGCATTACGATGGAAATTTTTGGCTTAAGCGTCATAGATAACCCCTGTTGATAAAATCAAATTCAGTCTGAAATCACACGTTCATTCTTATCAAGAGTTTTGTCTAACATAAAAAATCGAAAAAATCATTGTTTTTTGTTTTGGCATCACTTCACATCATCTTGTTTGCTCTTTTTTGAATACCCAAGGGCTTACGCTTGAGGTACTATCTGAATAAATTCGCCTATTAAGGTAAAACACACAAGATACAAATCCTTGATGGCAGATAATAAAAAGCCTGGTATACTATTCTATATCGATGACTTATATTTCTGAACCAAATTCCCCGAAAATATGTTCAACCCCACAAAGATTTGATTTAAGAAGTTGATTTATCTCTTTTTTTATCATATAAGACCAATGAAGCAGAAAAGTAATTTAATTAGAAAAAAATCCCTTAGATTAAGGAAGGTCTATGAAGGCATTAATAACCGGCATTACCGGTATGGTTGGCTCCCATTTGGCTGATTTTCTTTTGGGAAACACGGATTGGGAGGTCTTCGGTATGTGCCGCTGGCGCAGTCCGTTGGATAATGTGCAACATTTATTGGAAAGAGCCAACCGGAAAGATAGGCTGTATTTTATTAATGGAGACCTCAACGACTATATTTCGTTGCAAAACACTGTTGAGGAGAGCAGGCCAGATTATGTTTTTCACCTGGCAGCCCAGAGCTATCCCACCACAAGTTTTATCTCGCCAGTCCATACACTTGATACAAACATTCTTGGCACTGAAAGGCTGCTTGAAGCATTAAGACGTTGCAGAGATATCGATCCGGTCATTCATGTATGCTCTTCTTCAGAAGTATTCGGCCGGGTTTCTGAAAACAAGCTGCCCATTAATGAGGAATGCTCGTTTCATCCAGCATCGCCGTATTCTATTTCCAAGATCGGGACAGACCTAATCGGCCGTTTCCACGCCGAGGCCTATGGCCAGAAAGTAATGACAACACGCATGTTTACTCATACAGGTCCAAGGCGGGGCGATGTTTTTGCTGAATCTACCTTTGCCAAACAGATTGCTATGATCGAGCAGGATATGATTCCGCATGTGGTAAAAACAGGTAATTTAGATTCTCTACGTACCTGGTCTGATGTGCGTGATGCCGTTCGGGCATATCACATGCTGGTGACTATTAATCCTATTTCTGGCGAATATTACAATATTGGCGGAACATTCTCCTGCACTGTTGGGAAGATGCTTGACCATCTGCTTTCCATTTCCACACGAAAAGATATCAAGGTTGAGACGGAACAGTGTAGACTGCGGCCATTGGATGCAGATCTTCAGGTGCCGGATACAACTAAATTCAGGAAGCACACAGGCTGGGAGCCGCAAATACCTTTTGAAAAGACAATGCAGGATTTGTTGGATTACTGGCGGGAAAGAGTACATTCAGGGAAGCAATATTTGCAACGATAAATGAATGTTAAAAATGTTATGCTGAGAGGGTGATATTACATGAATTCAATTGAACTTTTACAAGGCAAGGCTAATTGGGTTAAGAAGGAACTATTGAAGATCCATAAAATTGCACCAGGTATTCGGCTCGCCTCATCTTTGTCCTGTATCGAAATTCTAACAACCCTTTATTATGGGAAATTTCTGAATTATGATTCGGAAAATATTTTTTGGGAGCACAGGGATAGATTTATTATCAGCAAAGCTCATGGCTCTGTTTCATTTTATCCTATCTTGGCAGATTTGGGTTATTTTGATATGAAGCAACTGGAGTTGGTTGGACAAGCTGGTGGTATTTTGGGGGATATACCGGATTGCTCAATCCCGGGATACGAAACTGTGAATGGATCATTGGGACATGGTCTTGGTGTAGCATGTGGCATTTCCCTGGCGCTTAAAAAGAAAAATCGCAAAGAAAAAGTGTTTGTTTTATTGGGCGATGGTGAACTATACGAAGGTTCAGTGTGGGAAGCTATCATGTTTGCCTCGCACCATAATCTGAACAATCTGATTCTTATAATCGATAACAATAAGATATGCATGCTTGACTACTGTAAAAATATTATCAATCTTGAACCTATAGATGAAAAGTTCAGGGTTTTCGGCTGGCGACCTACAATTGTGGATGGTCATAACATTCGGGAATTGTATAATGTTCTGTCTTCCATTAAGGAGGAGACCACCGATAAGCCTAAAGTAATCATTGCAGATACAGTCAAGGGGAAAGGGGTGCCTCGATTGGAAACGGATTCTCTCTGTCATATTAAGGCTTTGTCAACAGAAGAGATTGATAAATTACTTATGGAAATGAACTAATGATGAAGGCAAGGGTGATGCGAGATGCCTTTATTGAGAAACTTTACGAGAGGATGTTTACCGATGATTCCATCTTTTTCGTATCAGCCGATTTTGGGGCTCCGGCATTAGATAAGCTGCGAGCCAATTTCGCTGACAGATTTATTAATGTTGGCATTGCCGAGCAAAATCTGATTAACGTCGCAACTGGACTGGCTCTGGAAGGCTTTAAAGTTTATGCTTACGCTATAGCTCCTTTTATATCAATGCGGGCCTATGAACAGATTCGTACCAGCATTTCTATCCTTTCGCAAATTAGAGATATTAACATCAATCTTATCGGTGTTGGCGCCGGGCTCAGTTATGATGTGACGGGTCCTACTCATCATTGTCTTGAAGATAGTTGCATTATGACGGTATTGCCTAATTTTGTTGTTTTCTCACCCAGCGATCCTGTTTTATCAGAAAAATTTGTTGATTACACATTACAACACTCAGGGCCGAAGTACATAAGATTGGATGGAAAGCCTCAACTGACATTATATACAGAGGAAGATAATATCTCCTTTGATAATGGTTTTTCTGAACTACGGAAAGGAACGGATGTATGTATTGTTTCAACAGGCTATATGACACATATTGCCTTAAAGACGGCAAAACTGCTGTCTCAAGATAATATCCACACCAGTGTTGTTGATGTATATTTTTTAAAACCATTCAATGAGAAACTGCTTTTGAAAATTCTCAGCGAATATAAACATATTGTTACTATGGAGGAAGCATTTCTTAATAAAGGCGGTCTTGACAGCATTATTGGAAACCTCTGTTTTTCAAACAGGCTTTTCGTCGGCATGACTAAACTGGGATTTGGGGACAAGTATGTTTTTGAAGTTGGGAACAGGGAGCATCTCTATAAAGTAAACAAACTGGATCAGGAGCATATTATTAAAACAATAAAAACTGATCTTAATAGAGCTTGCTGATTTTATTATGCCGACTTACAGTGATGATCCAAGGATGATGGCGCCTCAGTGCGATTCTCTCCAGCCTGTTGTTACCATCCATAAAAACAAATGGTTTTCCTTAATGAATAGAGGCGGATATTATACATTGGAATATCATCGGCCGCAGGTCGTTATTTTGCCGGTGGTGGATAACCTGGCCATTGTTATGGTGAGGGTTAAAAGGCCGATAATGGCTGATAGTCCGCTTGAGTTGCCCGCAGGAGGTGCAAAAGAAAACGAAGCGCCTCTTGAAGCAGCAACCAGGGAGTTTCAGGAAGAGACTGGAATAAAAATATATCTGCTTGATCGCTTTCAGATGTTGCCTTCCATTGCAATTTCTCCAAACCGATATCCTGTGCTGCCATGGATATATCAAGTTGATCTTTCGAAACAAGAATTTGATACGCGGGATCCACATGATGATGAAATAGTCAGCGTTGAGTGCTTTACATTTAAAGAGGTCAAAGAAAAGATAGTTCAAGGGGAAATTTACGTTAGCCTGCCGCTTGCAATTGTAAGCAGGTTTCTTTTCTTAGAAAAATAAAGAAAACGAGCAAATGGCTTCTTTATCCCAGAGTCTGGTTTTAAATATTATAACCAAAGCTTGGCAGATTATAAAGATAGAATAAAGGCCATTTTTATGGATATAAAGAAATTAAATTTTGAACTGTACAAAAAAATGTTTTTAGTCCGCAGGGCGGAAGAAATGATCCAAATTTACTATCCTGAAGACCACATGAAAACGCCCATGCACATGTCGATGGGTGAAGAGGCCATTGCCGTCGGTGTGTGCCATGCCATGAAGCAGGAAGACCAGATTTTCGGGACATATAGGTCTCATGGTATATATCTTGCCAAGACTATGGATACGGACGATTTTTTTGCCGAGATGTATGGCAAGGATACTGCCTTGCTTAAAGGGAAAGGCGGTTCGATGCATATGTGTGCCACGGATAAAGGCTTCATGGGGGCCTCAGCTATTGTGGCCAGTGCGATACCCGTGGCCGTCGGAGCTTCTTTTGCCAATAAAATGGCAAAAAATGAAAAATGCGTTGCTGTCTTTTTCGGAGACGGAGCAACTAATGAAGGTGTTTTCTGGGAGAGCCTCAATGTGGCCTGCCTCATGAAGCTTCCTATCCTGTTCGTCTGTGAAGACAACGGTTTTGCCGTTCACACACCAAAGTCTGAACGTGAAGGGTATGGGTCATTAAGCGACATTGTTTCAAAATTCAATTGCCATGTGATTAGTGAAGAAACTACCGATGTCGAGGTAATTTATAATTTAACACGGGATGGTATAAAACTCATGAACGACACAGGCATGCCGCTTTTTTTACACTTCAGATACTATCGCTACTTGGAACATGTCGGTATTGATGAAGATTATGAAGCGGGATACCGCTCGAAGGAAGAGTATTTAAAGTGGCTGGAGCGTGACCCCGTGAGACTTCAGCGAGAAAAACTGCTTGCCGGTGATATTGATGAAATAGAGATCAAAAACATCGAGAGTGCAATCAACGAAAAGGTGATGAAAAGTATAACAAAAGCCCAAGGGTCTCCTTGCTGTGATTGCAGCGAACTATTCGAAGGGGTATTGGCGTGAGAAGAATTACTTACTGTGATGCACTGAATGAGGCAATTGCTCAGGAAATGGAACGTGACCCTCAAGTTTTCATCTATGGCTTAGGCGTCCCGGATCATAAGCGCATATTTGGGTCGACTAACGGACTCGTTGAGAAGTTTGGAAAAGAAAGGTGCTTTGATACGCCACTATCCGAAGATGCTATGACAGGTTTCGGACTCGGTGCCGCTATCAACGGCATGAGACCGATACACGTGCATATTCGTGTTGATTTCTTACTTTTAGCGATAAATCAGCTGGCAAACATGGTTTCTTCCTATCGGTATTTTTCCGGTGGAAAATTGAATGTCCCTATGGTTATACGAGCAATTATCGGACGCGGTTGGGGACAGGGACATCAGCATAGTAAAAGCATGTATTCAATATTTGCCCACATACCCGGGTTGAAAGTTGTTCTGCCGACTACGCCATATGACGCCAAGGGAATGCTAATCTCAGCAATTCGTGACGACAATCCGATCGTTTTTATTGAACACCGATGGCTATATTGGCAGACGGGTGAGGTCCCTGAAGAACCGTACACAGTGCCTATCGGACCGCCTAATGTTGTGCGCGAGGGAAAAGATATAACCATTGTTACCACGTCGTGGATGAATGTGGAATCCATGAAAGCGGCGGAAATCCTTGCTCGAAGGGATGTCGATGTCGAGATCGTTGACGTAAGAACGATTGCACCTTTTGAGGATGATCTTATTGTCGAATCTGTTCTCAAGACAGGCCATTGTATCGTCGCTGATAACGACTGGGTGGAGTGTGGCTTTAGCGCCGAGGTTGCAGCCAGAATTTACGATAAATGCTTCAGAAGAATGAAGTCACCTATCGGGAGGATAGGTTTTGCCTTCACCCCATGTCCTACGGCACGGCACCTCGAAAACACTTTTTATCCCAATGCTGTTACGATTATAAGGGCAATAGAAGAAAAGTTGGATCTCGAACCTATGGACTTGAGCGAGGAGGAATTTTACAGCCATGAAAACAGATTCAAAGGTCCGTTTTGATGTTAAATATTACAGGAGAAAATATGCAGCAAGTTACTGTTGAAGATTTTGCACAATCTTTCGGAACGACGGTCGATGATTTTCCAGATGAATGTTTAAAGATGATCCGGAAAAAGGATTTTAGATACCGTAGGTTCGATAAAAAGGAACGCGATAACGTAATACTCCAAGTTTTGAAGAAAATAGAAGGTGACAATCAAGTTATTGGTGCCCCTGAGAGAAAAGATGTTTGGGAGCATGGATGGGCTGAGAATCTTCGGTCTTTTGTAGAAAGTGGAGGAAACCTTGACAAGATAGTCCCTAAGTTTATCAGAGAGAACCAGCCAATTCGGTATGCGGGCGATTATATTATGCCCGTCAATCCAAAATTCGAATACGATTTTATGACTGTTTTTCGATTATGGCTCTTTCGGAAGTACCTTTCTCCCTTTGACACAATTTATGAGTTTGGATGTGGAACAGGAATGAACCTCGTTTTATTAGCGTCTCTGTTTCCACAGAAGGAGTTATACGGTCTCGATTTCGTCAAATCATCAGTTAAGCTTGTAGATAAAATTGGAGAGAGCGGTGCAGGCAATATCAAGGGGCGTCTGTTCGACATGATTAACCCGGATGAATCGTTGCAGTTATCTCAAAACAGTGCCATATTTACTTTTGGGGCTATTGAGCAACTGGCTGGTAAATTCAAAAATTTTGTACAGTTTTTACTTCGCAACAAGCCGCGATTATGCATACATATTGAACCGACTATAGAACTCTATGAAGAGGATGATCTTTTCGACTATCTTGCAATAAAATTCCATAGAAAGAGAGGATATACGGAAAATTTACTCCCCTATCTCCAGGAACTTGAGGGGCAGAGAGCTATACGACTGGTAAAAGTAAAACGCTTATATCTTGGGAGCCTGTTTATGGAAGGCTATACATATTTTATCTGGGAACCACTGTTAAAGGGGTAGAAATGGATTTTGGAATTGCTGGCAAATACGCACTTGTTACCGGCGGCAGTCGCGGTATCGGCAAAAGCATAGCTCTTTTATTGGCCGAGGAAGGGTGTAATGTTGCCATATGTGCCCGCTCTCAATCCGATATTAACGCAACCGCAACAGAAATCGAAGCTAAGGGTGTCGCTGTGCTGGGTATTGCCGCCGATGTTACAGAATCCTCTGAAGTCGAGAAAGTTATTAATACTGTTCGACAGGAGTGGGGAACAATTCATATATTAGTTAACAATGTAGGTGGGGGGGGTCGTTGGGGCAAGGATGTGGCAGAGGAAACCTCCGACGATGTGTGGATGGATGTGTTTAATAAAAACGCCATGGTTGCCGTTAGATTCACAAAAGCGATAATTCCGTGGATGAAAAAACAACGATGGGGACGTATCGTTACGATAACGTCTATCTACGGCAGAGAAGGGGGCGGGAGACCATGGTTCAATATGGCAAAAGCCGCGCAGACAAGTCTTATGAAGTGCCTGGGATTGAATAAAGATCTTACGCGTTCGGGTATTACTTTTAACAGCGTTGCGCCAGGTTCCATCATGATTCCGAAGACAGGATGGGAGGCGGAGCGTAATAGAGATCCAGAGGCTTTTGATAAAATGCTCGACGAACAATTTACACTCGGTCGACTCGGAACTCCTGAAGAAGTAGCAAATGTCGTGGTCTTTTTATGCTCAGAGCGTGCGTCGTTGATAAACGGAGCGTCAATCGTCGTTGATGGAGGACAGGGCAGATCGTTTTAATAACACATAGAGGGGTTGATTTATATGATAAAGGATGATGTGTTAAGAAGTTTCTCGGGGGAAAGTATTCTTGTCACCGGCGGAACGGGTCTTATCGGGCGTGAAGTAGTCAAAATACTTTGTGATGCAGGTGCTTATGTTAAAATCGTGTCTCTGGATGCCGTTAATGTTGATAGCAGAGCAGAGCATGTTCTGGGAGATTTGACAGATTTCAATCTTTGCAAAGTTCTAACTAAAGATATGGATTTTGTTTTCCATCTTGCGGGCATCAAGGGTTCTGTTGAGGTAACAAAATCGAAACCAGCCAGCTTTTTTGTGCCGCTTATGATGTTTAACACAAATGTACTTGAAGCATCCCGTCTGAACAAGGTGCAGAAGGTTGTGTATACAAGCTCAATCGGAGCATATTCAAGCGCGGAAATATTTAAAGAAAGCGATGCAAATGATGGTCCGCCAATGGATATGTTTCCTGGCTGGGCTAAACGGATGGCTGAGATGCAGATACAAGCTTACAAAATCCAATATGGATTGGACAATTTCTCAATTGTTAGGCCATGTAATGTATATGGTCCCGGTGATAATTTTGATCCGGAGAACGCCATGGTCATTCCTACGCTTATGTACCGCATTTACAATGGAGAGGATCCCGTGGTAGTGTGGGGTGATGGTTCTGCTATCAGGGATTTTGCGTACAGCCGTGATGTCGCGGAAGGCATTATCCTCGCGCTTTATTATGGTACAAAAAATCACCCTTTTGTCAATTTAGGAAGCGGCCAAGGCTATACGATTCGGGAATTGGTGGAAACTCTCAACAGTTTTCTCGATTTTAATTATCATTTTGATACGACGAAACCGTCAGGTTTTCCGAAGCGCGTTATGGATATCTCGCTTGCTCAAAATGTTATAGATTATAACCCCACGACATCACTACAAGAAGGGCTCAAAGAGACCTGGGAGTGGTTTGTCGAAAATCAGGATGAGTATTTGAGGAAGAAAAACTATTTCAGCGAAGAGGCGTAAGGTTGAATCATGGTTGTTGAAAAAACAAAACTGGAAGGTGTTCTTCTGATCAAGTGCGATGGCTTTGAAGATCATCGGGGAGAATACTTAGAGCTGTATAATGAGAAATTATACAAGTCAAAAGGGATGGATATTGATTTTGTGGAAGATGACATTTCTATTGCTACAAGAGGCGTGATTAAGGGTATCCATGGCGATGACTGCACATGGAAACTGATATCCTGTTTACATGGAAAGTTTTATCTTGTTGTGATAAATTATGATAAAGAATCGAAGGATTTTGGGAAATGGGAATCGTTTGTTCTGTCCGAGTCAAATAAGCATCAAGTGTTAGTCCCGCCAAAACATGGAAACGGCCACTTATGCTTAAGCGAAAAATCAATTTTTCATTATAAACAATCTTCTTATTATGATCCGTCGAGGCAATTTACAATAAAATGGAATGATCCTAAGTTCAAGATCTGGTGGCCAGTTAAGGAGCCTATACTTTCAATGCGGGATGAACTTGGGCATATTGGTGATTAGACCTTATAATATGCATGGCTTCTTGTTGGAATGCGATCATCAATGATCCAACAATTGTTTAGGAAAAGACAATGAAGATACTATACACAGTTGATGAACTTGGTTATGCCGATCACATCGCAATCGCTTACCTATCGGGTGTCTCAAAATCGTTGGGGCACAAAAGCTATTTCTGCTCAGTTGACAGGACGAATCTATCAGATAAGGTTATAGAAGTACGACCGGATATTGTTGCCTATTCTTTTCACAACTCCGGGTTCGACGATATTGTCGCAGCGCACTCTGAAGCGAAAAAACACCATGCTTTTATATCTATAGGGGGTGGCCCAGAACCAACTTTCTCTTCAGAACGTTTTGAAGAAACTGGTATGGATGCATATTGTGTTGGCGAGGGAGAAGGGGCTTGGAAAGATTTTTTGATAGCAGTTGATAAAAGGCAACCTTATCACGGTATTCCAAACTTGATTACTGAAAAAGGCGCTAATCCTGTGAGACCGTTGATTAGCGATATAGATGAATTGCCTATGCCTGATCGAGATCTTACTATAGCAAATTCATACCTTAGAAATGCCTCAAAAAAAACTTTTTATCTCACTCGCGGCTGTCCTTTCCAATGTACTTACTGCTATAACTCTATGTATCATAAGATTTATAAAGGTAAGGGGAAGTTTGTAAGGAGATTTTCTGTTGATCGTGTGATTGCAGAAATGAAAGATGTTCAATCCAAGTATAAAATGGACTTTGTCAGGATAGGTGATGATTTATTTGCGACTAAGGTTGATGATTGGCTGGAAGAATTTGCAGAAAAATATTCAAAGGAAATATGCATTCCTTTTAATTGTTATCTGCGACTTGATCTAGTAGGCCATCGTCTACTCAGAGCATTAAAAAAAGCCGGATGCTATTCAGTAAAATTGTCGTTGGATAGTGTAAATGAGCATGCGAGGAACAATGTGTTAAAACGGGGAGCGGGTCGAGGCCTTGATTTGGAAATGCTCATAAAAAATGTCAGACTCTTTCATGAGTATGGCATTAATACATGGGTTAATTATATGCTAACGGTTCCTGAAACATCTTTGCAGGATGATATTGATACTATTTATTTTAGTAAGAGGGCTAGGGTGACATTGCCGCACTATTCAACACTCGTTCCAACAAAAGGGGTTGCAATATATGAATACTGTGTGGGAAAGGGACTCATTGATCTGGAGACACACAATGATGATATGAGTGGATGCTCACAGCCTTCCAAGTTAAACTGTTTTTCCGAAAGAAGAAAAAGAATATCCTATAACATCTATTTGTTGGGCCCATTTATAACCAAATGGCCTTGGCATCTTTACCGCCTTGGTATACTGTTGATTAAATGGATACCACCTAATCGATTGTTTCTGTGGATAAGAAATAGCTTCTTTGAGTATTACAACGAACACAAGATATTTAAGCTAGATCCTGATGAAGATTCTGAAGCAAAACCCGTACGAGATTACCAAAAAGGTACACATGAAGAAAGGGATCCTGGGCAGAGAACTCGCAGTAGTAAAGATAAGTGCTCGGATTCCTCTGTTTGGAGCTAATGTTCTTGTGTTCATTTTGCTTACTCCGTTAATTGGCAGAAGGCATATAAATGATTGGAGAATCTGAATTGTTTTATTACAAAAAAAATGTTTTGGTTACCGGCGGAGCTGGGTTTGTCGGGTCGAATCTGATTGAACGGCTGCTCGAACTCGGTGCAGACGTCACGGCAACCCTTCACAACAAAGCAGCCGTTATTCAAGACAACCGGATAACCTACCTGACATGCGATCTTCGCAACCCCGAAGATTGCAAGCAGGCGGTGAAAAACATCGATTATGTGTTCATGTGCGCAGCCAACACTTCAGGTGCTAAGGTTATGGCTACCACACCGCTGGTGCATTTGACACCGAATCTGCTTATGAATATAAACATGCTCGAGGCTTCCTATGAAGCGGGTGTCGACAAATTTTTATTCATGAGTAGCAACACCGTATATCCGCTGACTGATTTCGCTGTGAAAGAAGGCGATGTCACCAACGAGTTTTATAAAAGCTACCATATCGTAGCCTGGATGAAGCGGTTTACGGAAATCGTCTGCGATATGTATGCAACCAAAATACAAAAGCCGATGAAAACCGTCGTGGTACGCCCAGGCAATCTTTACGGCCCGCGTGACAAATTCGACTGGGAGAAATCAAAAGTGATCCCCGCTCTCATACGCCGGGCCGTCGAACGTCACAGCCCTTTTGTTGTCTGGGGAGACGGGATGGACCTGAAAGACTTCCTCTATATTGACGATTACATCGACGGTATGTTGTCTGCAATGGAAAAGCTTGAGGAATTTCAACCTGTAAACATTGCTTCGGGTAAGCCTGTAACCATTCGTGAGGTTCTATCGACTATCCTCCAGGTTTCTCACTACGAAGATGCCATTGTCGAATATGATACGACCAAACCGACCATGATTCCAAAGCGTCTGATTGATATTTCACTTGCAAAAGAAAAATTGGGATGGGAACCAAAAATTTCTTTGCAGGCTGGCATACAGCGGACCGTTAACTGGTATAAAGAAAGTTTTAGGGATAAAATTCCGGAGGAAATGATTTGATCATTACCAGAACACCTTTTCGCATTTCTTTTTTCGGCGGTGGGACAGATTACCCAGTTCATTATAAAGAACATGGCGGAGCTGTTTTGAGCACTACCATCAATAAATACTGTTACATCAATTGTCGATATTTGCCTCCTTTTTTCGATCATAAATATCGAATAAGGTACACGAAGCGAGAGGAAACAAAAAATGTTTCTGAAATAGAGCATCCGTCTGTCCGCGAGTGCCTTAAGTTTGTGAATGCCGAAAAGGGGATTGAGATGGTTCATACCAGTGATATCCCTGCCCGCTCAGGCATCGGTTCAAGTTCTGCGTTTACAGTTGGTTTTCTTAATGCCTTGTATGCCTTATCAGGCAAGATGGTTACTAAAAGGCAATTGGCCCGTGAGGCTATTCACATTGAGCAGTCGATAATTAAGGAGAACGTTGGCTCACAGGATCAGGTGGCTGCTGCTTTTGGTGGGATAAATAAGATTGAATTTGGTGGAGATAGAGAATTTTATGTTACTCCGATGACTATCAAAGAGAATAAATTGAACATGTTGCAGGATAGCCTTATGTTTTTCTATACGGGGATTGTAAGGAATGCGTCGGAAATTGCCGGCGAACAAATAAATGCAACTCCTTCGAAAAAAAAGGAATTAGACCTCATGATAGAGATTGTTGATGAGGCTGTTAATATCCTTAATGCCGATTCTGATGATATAGATGATTTTGGCAGGCTTCTACATAAGTCATGGAAAATCAAACGAAGTATTACTAATCTGATTACTAACGGTAAAATAGACCAGATATATGATACAGCGCTTAAAGCAGGCGCTTTGGGCGGCAAGCTGCTTGGCGCTGGAGGTGGAGGATTTGTTCTCTTCTATGTTCCTCCTGAGTACCAGGCACGTGTAAAAGAAAAACTTAGAAACATTCTTCTTGTTCCTTTCAGATTTGAAAACCTCGGCAGTCAGGTAATCATGTACTCTACACAGGATTTCTTTTAGGTGCGTTATGAAAGATGTTGATACCCTGGTCCTTTGCGGCGGACAAGGCACCCGGCTCCGTTCAGTAATATCTGATAAACCAAAAGTGCTTGCGATAGTGAATGGCCGACCGTTTCTTTCCTATCTATTGGATCAGCTTATAAATGCAGGTTTCAAGAAAGTCATTTTGTGTACAGGATATAAAGGAAAGCAGGTCAAAGCAACCTTTGGAAACACCTATAACGACCTTGCCATACAGTATTCACAGGAACCCGAGCCCCTTGGTACAGGTGGCGCGCTTCGGTTTGCCCTGCCGATGATCCACACGAAGTCAGTTCTGGTTTTCAACGGGGATTCTTATGCGAAAAGTAAACTACAAGAGTTCCTTGTCTGGTATTTTGAAAAGAAACCTCCGGCCGCTCTTCTCCTTGCGCGTCTGCCGGACACCCGTCAATACGGCCAGGTTGAGTTTGACGCAAATGGCTGTGTAGTAAGCTTTGAGGAGAAAGGTGCTCGCTTGGGTTCGGGATGGATTAATGCAGGAGTTTATCTATTCAACCGAAGCCTTATTGAATCTATTCCTGCCGGAAAACCTATTTCGCTGGAAATTGATGTTTTTCCAAGCATTATTGCCAAAGGGCTGTATGGATTTCGGTGCGAGGATGCGTTTATTGATATCGGAACACCGGAATCTTATGCCAAGGCAGACGATTTTTTTAAAAAGCTTGATATACACTCATTATTCACTTAATAAATTCGCATTTTGTTATTAAACCGACAATTAAATACACAAAATACCTCTTTTTCGAATGTCATTCCCGCCTCGCACCAAGTGCGTGATAAACTCGGGATTCCTGGGAATACAATAGGTTATGCGTTGCGGCTCTCCGCTTCGTGCAGCCAGCCCTCGTGCAAACGGGGGCCGGAATGACGGTCTTTTAAATTGCCGGGGCAATAATTTCTGACCTGTTAATACTATACTTTGGGAGTGGAGTGACATTAATGCAGTTAAATCTTCGGAAATACTTTCTCTATCGGCTTAAAAAACTACTCTTTCGCCTTGGCAAGATAACGTATCGTAAGAAATGGTATTCGACCTCTGCAGACCTTTTCTCTTTTTATGCACGCACTATCGATATGAATATTCTTTTAGAAGAGGATGAACGTTTTGTTCTGGATGAACAGATCCGGAGGCATATCGATAAATGTTTTGACGACTTCCATACCAAAGGTCAAGGCATTCCACCCTTCTGCGAACAATACAGTTACAAACACAACCCCTCTGTTGACAGTTATCGAGATATTAAACTATGCTTCCTTGCTCCGCAGTTTATCAATAATAATGAGCTATATATTGAAAACGAATATGAAGACTATTTTATCAAAACAGCGCTGAAAGTAGGAATACAAGCCGAAATGTTTTATACAGATTTGATTTCATATCCAAATCTACCCCAAAATACCGGTGCGGCACAAAAGCGTCTCCAAGAATTAAGGAAATATATAGCAAAGACAAGGCCCAATGTAATCTTGTTTGATGCCAACTATATTGGCAATGAAAATACGGTTAACCCTTATCTTCTAAATGAACTCAGGCAGATCACCGGAGCGAAAATCGTCGGTTTTATCGGAGATGCCTATGGAAATTTGGGCAGAAAAATGGCAAATTACTGGGCGGAACAATGCGATCTCTTGCTGCATAGTGCCCCCGGCGATCCGTCGGCTTTATGTGACCCTTTCGTAGAAAAAATGGTTCTTATTCCCATTCCGCTCAACCGATTACGATTCTATAGGGAAAAGGACCAGCGCTTCGATATCTCTTTCATGGGAACCTATGAAAGCGCTCTAAGGCCTTTTTGGCTCTCACATGTTATGAAAATTGCCTCGCAACAAAGGATGACAACATGTGTAATCCCCCATGCAAGGATAGCTGACGAATGTCCGGATATGTACGAGTATGCCAGAATCCTTCGGAATTCAAGGATTGTGTTAAATTTCTCTTCTCGTACACCGACCGACAAAGATCCCAGCCAAAGAGTCCTGACAGGACGGGCATGGCAAACCATAGCCAGCGGGTGTCTTCTATTTGAGGAGGAAAACGAACCCATCAAAACGTTTTTTGCCCCGTTTGTCCACTATATCCCCTTTGCCAACGTATCGCAATTACAAGCGTTCCTGCTTTTCCTGCATACTCATGAAGATTACCGAAAACGGATCGCTGATGCAGGAGCTGATTGGTGCAACACTTGGTACAGCATTGAGAACATTTGGTCATACATAATTGCCAGACTCGGGTTTCCAAAGACTGGCCCCTGAATTTCGTGACAGAGTTGAGAAAACCATGCGAAAAGCCAGTGTCGAATTTCGGCGTGGAAGTTCAGGGGGAGACAACCAGATTAGGCAGCCATATTTAAGAGAAATTGTGCCGAAAAAAGAGTATGAAAAATATCCAGAAATAGAACATATACATTTTTATGGATATTATATTGGGAATTACCCTATGTTGGATAAACAAAAAGTTCTTGACCTTTGTTTTTTACTTAATCACGTTTAATCCGTTTATATGTGTATATTATCCAGTTTCTTTTCTCGTCTTTCTGCGTTTCCTATTGCCTTTACTATCGCATCAGCCATCACTTCGTGCCCGGCACTATTAAGATGGTCATCCAGAACGTAAAAATGATTTTGTTTCAGAATGGTTAATGTTTCCAGAACGATCATGTTTTTGATAAAAGGACAATCCGCCACGCAGCTAACATGTGCTTTGGATATCGATGTTCTGGAACCCTTAGCTTCAATTCTTTCCATTCCTCCATGAAAATCTCTTTGAATTTAGGAAGGAGCCTTCTTGGCACTTCTATAGTGATATTGTTTGGAGCCTTAAATATGAGTGGGTCCTCCTTAGTTAAACCAAGTTTAACCCAAAAATGTAGCCACCAGTTTGTTATATTTCGAAAAAGCCGAATGTATCGCATCATTTTCTTAATTTCTAAGTTTTGCAACCACAGCTACGCTATGCCCGGAATACATTTTAGCAATAAGACGCGCGAAAATGCTAATAACAGGAAATCGCTTCAAGTTCATTTTAACTGCTTCAGAATGATAGTTTTTTGTCTTTATTACGCGAAAGCCGCATGTTTTAAGCAAAGCTTTTAATGTTTCGAATGTAAAATGATGAAAATGATACGGCAAATCCCAACCATTCCAGTTTTCCCAGTACTTTTGAGCATCTGTACCCTCATGGTTCGGAACGTCAAC
>Ga0307380_10002205_pt1 | contig 27818 bp, 39 predicted proteins | sample UN3MG_FD_202239 | JGI IMG/M metagenome (GOLD analysis project Ga0307380, IMG submission 202239) | Soil microbial communities from Risofladan, Vaasa, Finland - UN-3 | ecosystem: Environmental > Terrestrial > Soil > Coastal area > Acid sulfate soil | place: Finland: Risofladan, Vaasa | collected... | reverse complement strand
ACCCCTTTGAAAACAACGTCAGCACGAATACGCAGACCGCCACCACGTCGCTGACCATTCCCGGCTTCGTGACGGAGAACGACAACAGCTTAGTCTTCGTCATCTTTGCCACCCCTCACGACGGTAATGCGGGTTCTTGGGTTTCGAGTGAAGTCAACACCACCCTATGGAACCCGCGTACTGAGACCGCCAACATCTTGAACCTGATCGGCGCGACCAAAGGCTCCTACAGTGACGGAGGTGGTGTACAGATACTGTTTGGCTACAAGCCAACCGCCGGAGCTACTGGCACGACTACCGGTGACGCCAACTGGTCCCATACTTCAGCATCCATCTCTTTCGGCGTTAACGGAGCCGCCCAATGAAATCCTTTCTACTCCTACTTCTCTCGTCCCTGCTGTTCGCCCTACCCGCCTTTGCAGGGAAGGTGAAGCTCGTGGAGACCTCGCAGATAATCCGGCTCACCGGTACAGCCACCGACGGTCAGTGCGTTCCGTGGCACTCCCATTTCACCAACTACATTTTGGGCGGCTGCTCCTACGAGTACACCTCGTGGGCTCCCGAGCGCAATGTGACGATCACGGAGATCGAGGTCATGATTCTCATACCCACTGTTGACCAGAACGGTATCTGCGACGTAACCGTGTACACCGAAGACAGCCCCGGAGCTGACACATGGAATGTAGTAGCGTCCTCCGGGAACTACTGCCCCATGAACGGAGTAACCGCTACTGGAGATTCGTGCCGCCACAACGTGGACATTGCCTTGGATCGCGGAGAGTACATCGTCCTCGGCTTCAATGACTTCGCTGGAATCCCCGCAGCGTGCGAGTCGGAAGTGACCGATCCCACTGTGCGAGTCATCCTATGGGGAGAATACACTGACTAATGTCTGGAAATGGAGATGGATTTTCCAAACACGACAGGGATCTTTGTCACCAGTTGTTAAAGGGACAGCCCATGATTCCCGAAGCGCCGGAAAGTGAGGACGAAGTGAGAGGAACCTTGCGAAACCTTGATGATGTCATCGCATGGGTTCATCAGCATGATGGCAGGATTGACGCTTGGTGGGAGGAGCAGCGCAGGTTCAACTCAAACACTGAAAGCAATACCTCCCACTGTCAGATGTTCATGCAGAGCGAGATCAAAGAGATTCGCCGGGACATCCAGGCCATGCGGAAGACCCTCTACATGGCGATGGGGGGCGCCTCCATGTTAGGTGCCATCATCGGAATGGCTATCAGTGCCATAATGAAGGTCAGTCAGTGAAACTCGAACGCTTTCAGAAGATCCTCGCTGTCACCCTGGCCCTTGGCGGCCTGGGCTGGTGGTTCTTCGAGCATGTCTCGATGGCTCAGGGCGACCACGAAGAACAGATCACCCTCGTGGAAGCCGTCGAGAAGCTCACCAGTATCCACATCCGTCAAGCCACGGTTGCCCAGGCAGAAGCCGCCCAACTGGACCGCCTGTGCCGAGAGGGAAAGATTGACCCCCGCGAGTGTCCTGGGCTCCCGACTCGACTCGAAGGCGTCGATGCCGTCATCACAATACCCGTACCTGCACCTCCACCCGTCGAATAGGAGATGGACATGAACAAGAAGTGGTATCTCAGCAAGACCCTGTGGGTGAATGTCCTCGCCGCCATCGCTGGCGTGACCCAAGCGATCATGGGCACCCAGTTGATGGACCCTGAGGCCCAGGTAGCCATTCTCGGCGTCATCAACATGATTCTCCGTGTTGTGACGAAGACGGGACTCCAGGGATGAACACGATCATTGCCTACGTTTTGGCCGCTATGGCCTCCGTGGTGTTGGTCATCGTGGGCGTCAAGGCACTCAGCAAAGCAAACAAGAAACTCGGAGGCGTCGATGCAGTCATCAAGGAAATGGAACGGGCCATTGAGGCCGACAACCGGGTTCACGAAGCGGCTGGTCGTCCTATTCCTATTGGTCTTTCCGCTCAGCTCCGTCGGTTGCGCGCTCTGGCCCAGGCAGCCCCAACCGCTTGGCGTAGAGAGGTGTCCGGTGATGAGTGAGACGGCCATCGGGAGTTACGCGGACAACCACAGCCGGTTGAACGCGAACTTCCGCGTGTGGATGGGGCAGATAATTACCTACTGCGAGAATGTGAACTTGAGGCTCGGCAAGTGACCACCACGGCCACATTCTCCACCAGTGATTCCGGGTATGTGATGGTGGCTTTCGGGGCGCCCTATCCCTGGGTCCCGTTGGCCCTTCCCGTCACGGTCACAAAGTTCGACGAGGTGGGGCTCACATTCGACTTTGGCTTCAGTTACAACAACGGCGGCATCCTCTTGAGCCCCGATCTCCCGTTCACCCATGTCGCCGATCCCATCGCGGGCATTGCGTCCCGTCCCTGGACCCTCACCATCACAACCAACCTGACCACCCGCTCGGCAATCGTCAATATCTACATGGTCCTGAACCCGCAGCCGTGGACCACCGCGAACAGCCCCTACACCGCTCGGGCTGGGAACTTGGCCGACGAGTCCATCCTCATCGAGAAACTCACGACCCTCTCGTCTTCCTGGGTCCAGAACGCCAATGGCTCCACCTGGGACCTCATCTACGAGTTCGATTTCGACACTCTGGGGAGCGCCTACCTGGGCTCCTACACCAACTTTCCGATGCCCGCCTCCATCCACCCATTCCGCGACATCATCTCCCAACCCGATTGGAACGGGCTCTTTCAGTTCCACCTCGATGCGGGTGGGGCCATCGCGATGGCAATCACCTCGGCCACGTTCTCAGGCGAGGTTGCCAGCTTCCACACCGGCTTCATGGATCAGCCAATGGGCATCCGGGGCCGGGCAGTCCACTGTTACATCACCGGCCAACCCTACATGTCCCACGAAGCAGTCGAGGACGGTTACCGAGATGGCATCAAGGTCCACCCCGACAACTACGATCCGGCCGACCCTCTCGATACTGACTACTTCACACCTCCGCCGGGCGAGGGTGTGGTTGACGACGAAATCCCGGACGTGGAGTAACGCATGGGCGCAATGACCTACGAGAACTTCGTCACGGAAATCAACTTCCTACTGTCGAACCGAACGGATACTGACGCAACCAACGCCACCAGAATTGACCGGTGGATCAACCAAGCGTACACCTACATGTGCCACCCCTCAGTCCACCACTTCCGCGAGATGCAGGCCACCGCCACCATCACCCTCGTTTCGGGCACCAACGAATACGACGTCACCACCATTGGCACCGACACTCCGGTGGCCCTACGGTGGGTCTCCTACATCGACGCCACCGCAGACTCCAATCTGGCCAACAAGCGGAAGCTGAAGCCTCGGGGGATCCGGTGGTTCGAGTCCAGGACCCTGACCAGTTCGCGTCCGTTCCTCTTCACCATCGACGGAACGAACCTCATCATCGCGGGCGTCCCCGGCTCCAACGAGAACGGCAAACTTCTCCGGGTCGGCTACACGAAGGAACCTGATCTCCTCGTCACCACCGCGACCACAGTCATCAACCGCTACTACGACCGCCCCCTGCTGAAGTTCATGCAAGCCTTTGCCGAGGCGGACCTCGGTATGCGGGCCATGTCCCTCATCACCCTGAAGGAAGCGATGGGACTCCTCAACAACGCTGGCGAAAAGAATGAACTCGAAGCGGAAGACTACGGCTTCGAGACGGAAATGGTCCTTCAACCTGCGATGGGGTTCTAAGATGAAACGACTACTGACAGTGCTGGCAGGGACGATCCTTACCCAGATGTGGGTTATGAGCGCCCCCGCCCAGGAAGCATGGGACGCAGCGTTCGAGGCTTCCCCGGCCAACAATGACGCAGCCGCCCAGGGCGCCAAGAAGATCCGTGACACCCGCATCGAGACTCGCAACCGTATCGAGATCGAACACATCATCGGGGTCAATGACGGACTCAGCGACGACAACGGTCTCCACCGACTTGGATCGGCTCGCTGCTTCATGCAGGACGCCGCGCCCACCGTGCTCGCTGATGGTCTCTCTGACTACGACAACACGACCGGTGGTGGTGAGACGGACCTCGACAACTCTTCCAGCAACTCGGCCGCTGGGGCTTTCGACGACGTGGGTGCTGCTCGCTGCTGGATCGACCTCGATGGCGCGGACGGTGTGGCGAACGAAGACTGCACTGGCGCGGGAACGGATGACGGAACCGGGATCCCCGCAACCGGCGGCACAAACACATGTTGTACTGCTGCGGACACCGGATCCTGTGACGACGACGACATGAAACTGTTCGTCTACGTCGGTGTGGCGGGGGACGCGGGTGTTTGCCCAGTGACGGGAGAGTGCGGTTGGCAAGCATCCAAGAGTGAAATCACCCCAGCCGATACGACTGTCACCCCTGGAACCCGAGTGAAGGCTGGCGGTTCCTCAGGCAACCTCGCCACAAATGGGGACTTCGAGTGGGACGGTTGCGTCACTCCCGATCCTACGACCACGCCTCCGAGCCAATGGACCAACGTCGCGACCGAGACCATCGACTACGTCGCTGACCCGTTGGGCACGGGCCTCCAAGGCGAAGGCTGTCAGGTTGAGGTGACGGCTGTCGCCAATGGGGACGGCATCACCCAGGTCATCGCGGGCCTCAAGGCCAACACCACCTACCGCGTGACGGCCCAAGTTTTGGAGACCGGAGCGGACGAATGTGAACTGACCACAACGGGAGCCCTTACGGAGATCGCCGCTGGCGCGATGACCTCGGTGGACAACACCGCGTTCGCCCAGTTGGATAGTTTCTTCGTCACCGCCGCAGCCGCCATCGACTCCGTTCAGATCAACCTCCTCAACTCAGCAGCCGGGGACATCTGCACCTGGGACCACATTGCGGTCTACCGACAGGAGGACGTCGAGGTTCCCGAGGCTGGGATCGTCGCGATCAAGGACACATTCGTTCTGTCTGAGTTCCTCAATAGCAGTTGCGCGAACGCTCTCGATCCCCAGCCTTGCTGTACCGGAGCCGGAACTGGGACCTGCGAGATCGACGGTGTCACGCACAACGCAGGGACCTGGGTGGATGTCCCAGAACTTTCCATCACTTGGGTTCCACCGACGGAAGGTTGGATGGTGAACGTGGGTGGTACGTTGTCCATCGGTTGTGATGGTGGCTGTGGTGCAGCAGGCGCGAGTGACGGTGTCCTGTGCCGGTTGGAAAAGGACAATGCGGCTGTCACAGGAACGACAGTGGGGGAAGTCTCGAACATCGATGCCGGGGGCGCATCCGACATTATCTTTCGGTTCGAGTTCCAAACAATCGAACTGAACCCAACAGCAGGGACCTCCACCACCTACACATTGGCCTGCACAGAATCCGGGACGATCCCCGACGCGCCGGGTCGGTTCCTCTACAACCCGACAGATGCCACACCGTCTGCCACGTCATCGCAGCTTTGGATGATCGCCTACCCGCCCCTCTAGGAGACCCGCGTGCCTTCACATCTGGTCCCGATGAACGAGGACATCTTCCAGCAGTGGGTCGCCAAGGCTGAGGCGCCGAGGCAGATCGTCCGCATCACGGCTCGGGCTCCGTGGCAGGGGTACTGCCCGGACCTTCCGCCGGACCACGCCAGCCCCTCGGCGTTCCAGGCCATATACGGGCTGGTGGCTCGACCGGACACAGGGGGCCACGGTGAGGTCCTGATGCACGATGCGGGGTTCAGCACCGTGGACGGCGCCAACCTCCCACTGACGACAGACAGTGTCCCCGCAGCGCCCGCCTCTGGCTTCCTGGCCATCACCATGCTCGCGGCCTTCAACCGGACCACAGCCGCCGGAGCGAAGACCACCGGCTCCGAGTACGAGGGCCCCACACTCCTCGCCCTCGTGGGTGGGAATGACAGCACTGTGGGATCCACGGAACTCTGGCGACTCCTGCCCTCGGCCGGGACTTGGGAGAGAGTCCCCTACTGCCTCCACGCCAACGTGACGGCAGCCAACGAGGCCAGCGCGAGCCGCGCTTTCCTCTCTGACTGGGCTGAGTTCCCTGCCGGAGCCCCTGGTCGGTCGGTTATCACCGGCAATGATGGTTCGGGTGCCATCTCTGAGCCCGTCTTCGTGTGGTGCAACCTCCAGGATCAGGTGATGATGTATCCGGTCCCTGACGCTGTCGCGGCTCCCGCCCTCCTGATCGAGGACGGTGCCTACGAGCCCCTCACCAACCAATTCACTGATGACTTCCGCGCCGCCACCGTCGAACACTTCGGTGGACGGCTGTACTTCGGCCACACCGTTGAGGCCGGAACCCACCACCGGCAGCGGATCCGACGCACCGCCCTCTTTACGGCGGACCCCTACGCATTGCGACCGGGCGCGGGCGCGTTCGACGTTCGGGATTTCGCGGGCGACCTCCTCCGGCTGGAAAAGTTGGCCGACATGATGGTCGCCTACTTTGAAGATGGAGTGGCGTTCATCAGGACCACAGATGTGGCGACTGCGCCAGACCGGGTGCAGCTACTTCGTGAAAAGCGAGGACTCCTGAGTACCCACTCCGTCGTCTCTGTCGGCAACCAGGAACACTTCGGCATCTTCGATGACGGTTGGTTCTTCCTCGATCCCTCCGGTCGGTGGACAGAAGCCGGTGTCATCAACGTCGAGGGCGTCCAACTCCCCAAGTGGAAGGAAACCTTCTACCGCACCATCGACCTCGACAAGAAGGATCGCTGCGTCGTCAGTTACGATGGACGCTATGTCCGCATCGCTTTCACCGCCGTCGGTGAGACGGACAATGAGAGGGTCTGGAACTTCGACCCCCGTGGCAACCGAGTCTTCATCGACGAGTACCCGGTCGTCTGTTGGGGGGAGGTCAACGCCCAGCTCCGGGCTGCTGTCCTGTGGGATGAACTCGTCCCGGGCAGCGAGTGGACTCCCGATGGAACGTGGGCAGGTCTCAGTACCCCAGGCTTGACCTCTTGGAGTTGGGAGATGCTTGGCGCACAGTTCGGCTTGAAGAACATGCACCACGGCACTCTCCTCGGTGACGTGCTGGTCCATGACTACGCTCAACATGCGCGATGGAACACCCTCAGCCGCGCCTTGGAGAGCGCAAGATGGGGCGCCACTTCCCTGCTGACCTCTGGCGGTGACCCCACCACTCTGAAGACCGCTACCAAACTCTGGGTGGAGCAGGTAAATAGCGGCACTAAAAACGTGACGATGAGAGTGGGAGGTGACAGCACAGAGGGTCGTGAGTCCCAGAGCATCTATTGGAGCTTAGAGGGGGTTGTGGACGACATCTCCACAACGTGGGCCACGTTCAACTTCACGGCCACCCAACTCTTTTACCAACTAGCAGGCTTTCACCCCGTGAGGATTCGGAGTGTCCACTTTGACATCGCGGTAGGTGAATCACGAGAACGCTACTCACTGACGGGTAATTGAGGAAACGATGGGGCAAGTAGCCAGAGTGATGACAGGGAGCGGGTCCATTGAGGACCAGATAGACGCTCTCCGTCAACAGATGAACGAGGTCCTCCTCGTGGTGGACGACCATGTTGAGTTCGGTGAGCCCGGTAACCCCCAGGACCCCGAGTATGCCCTGGGTCTCCGTGCCGGGGACATGTCGGCTGCCGGGATGCACAACGGGACGCTCTCGAATGTCAACGGAAGCTGGGTCGAGATCGAACTCACCTCTGCCGGTATCACTGACGCGGTCTGCACCCACAACCTCTTCTCGGACACCAGTTACTCGGTGCCCGTCGCGGGGGAGCCGAACTGTCGTTGGATCCACTTCGCCCTGATGCACGACGGACAGGCGGGGGACGGAACGAGCCTGTACACGGTGGACGTGTCGTTCATTGGGGGAACGGTGGCGGCGGAAGCCATCACCCTCCGCATGAACCTCGTCCTCGCGGGAACTGCCATCACTGTCGATGCCGACCACCCCGTCCTGGTAACCCTATTTTTCACCAAGGCCACCCGAGGAGAATGACCCGTGATTCGCAATGCCACCATGCAGGACAGGACCCGGTTCCTCCAACTGTGGGGGGCCCACATCCTCGAACAAGAGAAGGACGGCTCCAAACTCCTGGCCACCACAGCGAACCTCTACAAGTTCCTCGACTACTTCGAGAGTTACATCCAGGGCAGCCTGTTCGGCGCCGTCGCCATCGCCGAGGTCGAAGGCAAGGCGGTCGGTGTCTGCATGGGAGGTGAGTTCGCCAGCCCGGACACATGGGATACAACCCTCGGGAAGTTGGCTAATGTCTGGGGTGTCTACATCGAGCCTTCGCATCGCGGCAAGGGCCTGGGTGTTAAGTTGTTCGCCTTCATCTCGGAGCGGGGCCGCGAACTGGGGTTTGACGCAGTCGAGACCTACGTCCGGGTGGATAACGAACACGGACAGCGGGTCGCCAAGGCGTTCGGAACGCAGGTCTACATCCAGCAGCACATTGCCCCCCTGTACGGAAACGAGATCATGTCTAACGACTTGGCCCAAGCTGCCTTGTCGCGGGAGGGATAATCATGGCCAGTGGCGGTGGTGGTAGCAGTTCGGGTCAAGGCTCAACAGGTCAGACCAGCAGTCTGTCCTTCGTTCCGGCCCTACTCGCAAATGCGTTCTTCGGTAGCGGCATCGGGCTAGACAAGGGTGGGTTCCAGATGACCGGCCTCGGGGATTACCGACCGGGCGGTCAGATCAAAGGCAATCGGGCGTCTTCATTGGTCGATCCGTTTGGTCTGTCCCAAGTGGTGCAAAGCAATCCCTATTTGGGCAAGAACAATCCCTTCAGCGGAGCTTTCAACATGTTCAGTCCTTTCTCCCAGATCGCCCAAGGTGGTGGTGGTGGTGGTGGGGGAGCAGGAGGAGGAGGCGGTGGTGGTGGTGGCGGTTTGTTCAGTGACTTCCTGAACGGGACCGGGATCAGCGGGGCAGCGGGCGTGGCTGGCGACGGTCTCAGTGGGGCGACCAACGCGCTGACGAACAGTCTCAGCGGTTCGACCGACGCGATGATGAAAGGGATGGACATGTTCGCCCAGAACCCCGCGTTCGGGGGTCTCTTCGACGGCCTTTTTGGCGGCGGCGAAAGTCCCGAAGACAAAGCCCGCCAAGCGGTGGCGGGGCGGATGAACTACTCGCCTGATGCTCTCGGGTTGGGCCAAGGTGGGATCCTCAACCCCTTCGATCTCGTCTCGAACCTCACGGACTTGGTGAACCCGGAGACCAACCCTGGACTCGGTGGGGCGATGATGGGTCTGGAGGCCGGGAAGATGGGGCAACTCCTGGGTAACAACCTTCTGTTTGGTGGTGTGAACTCGACACTGAACGAGGGATTGCAAACCGGGTTCAAGCCGGATCTCCAACCTGTCATCGACGAAGCGATGAGGGGTTTCTTCAACGACATGGTCCCCCAAATGGGGCAGTCCAATGTCGCGATGCAGGAAGGTGTGGGACCGTTCTCGACGGATCTCAGCGGGCAGATCACCGGAGGCGGTGCCGACATCGCCAGTCAACTGGGTGCGTTGGAGGTTCAGAACCAGAACCTCGCTGCCGACCGACGGGGCGAGATGCTTGGACTCTCTCCGCTCATCACCGACGCGATGATGAACTTCGGCCCCAACGCGGGCCGGAACATGATGGACCTCGGCGAACAGTTCGCTCTCCAGGGGACGAGGGGCGGACGACAGGCCACACTACTTCAGTTGTTGGCTGGTCAGATCCCGGCGGGCCCGATCCAATCGAGTCAGTCTTCCAACAAGAGCAAGTCCGGCCAGGGCGGGATAATGGCTTAGGAGATCAACATGGCAGTTGGACGAAACACAAATGTGGTGGACTCGATCCGCAAGATGCTTCTCGACAAGTCTACGGCTGATGCGACCGCCCAGATACACGGAAAGATGTTGCGCCCTAGCCTCATGGCCCTAGTCTCCGACGCACGGGAAGCCGAGCAGATGGCCCAGGCCAAGCAGTCCCAAGGGGCCAGCAGTGGAGCAGGCCAGGGCCAGTCCACACCCCGTCCCGTGAAGATCAACGCCGACAACCCCGGTGGGGGACTGGGTGCCGACGTGGTGGCGGGTCTGACAGGCAACACACAGGTGTTGGGAGACATGCACGTCGTGGACCAGGAAACTCCCTCTGGTGACGGGCGGACGCTGACCCGGACCTCCACCCAAACGGGCCGCGAACCCTATTTTTCGGGTAACGGTGCCCTGGGCATTGGCACTGCCTTGGGCCGACTGGTTACTGGGAACGAGAATTTCGGTTCACGAGAGGTAACAAGCACAAGAAGTGAGGAGGTTGAAAATCCCGAGTGGGTACGACGCACGAAGGCAGACACGTTCAACACCGCCGAGGCGATGTTCCGCCTAAACAATGGCGATATGCCAGCGGGTGAATACTCCACGGGACTATCGGAAACGATGAAAAAGTACAACCCTATGGAGAAACAGCGGATCATGTCCGAGGCCAAGTCAATGAGTAGCAACCTCGTCGCTGCTCAGTTGAACGATGATCGCAATGCGTCCAAGACACTAACACTGGCTGCGCTCCAGGGTGATGCGAGTCTGTCCCCGGAAATCTCTTCGGCCATGTTTCAATACATGCGGTCCCGGAGTGAGGATGAAACCTCCCAAGCCACTGCCCGACTCCGATCCATTATGATGAAAGGGGAAACCTACAAAGCTAAGAAGACTGCCGAAGAGAAGACGGCGTTAATTAACGACCTCACTTGGAAGAGTAAGTTGTTGCAGTTGGAAGCGGATCAGCGTGCTGGAGTCAAGGGCACTATTGAACATCAACGGTTCCTCGCCCAGAGCCAGCAAGACACCATAATGAGTATGCTGGGGCTCAACGGTACGATGACCGAGCCCGGAACCACCGACGCTATTCGAGGGATGCGAGACAAAAACGGCAACATCATCATCGACGAATCCAACTATGCGATGCTGGAAAATATTCAGATGAACCAGTTTCGCCTGGGGGTTCCAGTCTCCACCGTCAGCCACGAAGGATGGTTTGGCGGTAACGTCAGTGCCCTCGCGACGACCAAGGTCGAAAACTTCAGCCCCCAGGAATACATCCACGAAATGGATATTCTTCAGGGTGAGATAGAGGGAGATGTAGAGAGCGCAGCCTACAACCTCACCAAGGATGGTCGGTTCACACTCGTGCCAGAGGACGGTTTCCTACGGGGCGGCAAGGAAGACGGGAACGAGCAAGAGAAAGCAGTCTGGGCCCTCGGAAACGTCTTCCCCGCCTCTACAGATGAGGAGTTCGGCCTGGTCCCGACCAAGGGACACCGTGACATCACCGTCAACACTCTGACCCAACGGGCCCATACCATGAAGGTCATCAACGATCACAACAGCGTGGACGCAGAGGGGAAACAGGTCAAGAAGTACACCCCGAGTATCTGGGACATGGAACGCCAATATGTGGGGGAGAATAATTGGTTCAACCTACCCGCTAATGCCATCCGTCCCGAACAGGGACCGCTGCTCACGACAGGAGGACTAACTCCACCCGCACCCACTCCCCCTGCGGCGAAACTAGACGCGGGGGGCCGAGCAGGCAAAGTTTCGGGTGCCTGGATACGCGGGGGAGCTGAAGCCATCGCCCCCTACATGCGGGCCATGAACCAACTGCCGGGTCAGGTATGGCAAGGGTTGAACACGGTGGGTCAACCCGGAGTTGAGTTCCTCAAGTCCTTCGGACAGGAAGTATCGAAACCCGAGGAGCGATAAATGGGAATCAAGATCCCCACCCAGAGTCAACTGGCCCAGTTGGAGAGTCGGCAAGCGGCGGGTGGTCCGGGGTTTTTCCAGTCTGCTATCCAGGGCGCGAAGGATGTGGCGACCGGAACAATGCAGGGTATCCCCCGTGATCCCCTGGTCGAAATCACCCTGAAGAAACTAGGTGAGATCGCAGGTATCAACACGGACGCCCTGGATGAACTCAAGCAAAAGTCTTCAGGTTCTACTGCAACCCAGTTCGGTCGGATGTTCGGTGAGTTCCTCCCCACTCTCCTGATCGGGATTCCAACGGCGGGTGGAGGTGCCGCATTGACCCGAGCCGGTCTACAGGGTGTTGCGAAGAAGTTCGCCACCCAAACAGCCGCCAAAGAACTGCTGGAAGCAGCGGCCCGCACGGGTGTCAAGCAGAGTTTGTTCAAGAACCAACTCACTCGTGTGTCGGCCAGGGCAGCCAGCAACAAAGCAGGAGCCGAGGCTCTGATCCAAGGAACTCCGGGGCTCCAACGGGCCGCTGAGTCTGTGGGTGCCAATGTTGCGTTCGGTAATGTGGTGGCTGGTCAAGAACTCGCACGAGGCAAGGAGCCAGTGGAGGCCCTGAAGACAGCCGCTCTCGTGACTGCCTTTGGGCTGGGGATCGACGGCGTCCTTGTTGGCGTGGCGCGGGGCCTGTTCCCAGGCTCTCGATCCGTGGATCTCGTCGGGCACAAAGTGGCCTTCGAGAAAGAGTTCGGGCCCAAGTCAGTCCGGGTCAAAGAGATTGAGAACATGATCTCTCGCCGGAAAGAGATGGCGAAGGAGATCGACGAAGTCCTCGGAACCAAGAACCAACAGTTGGAACTATTCGAGAACGGGGCCCCGAAGACTCGAATGCAGCGACTCCGGGAAGTGTTGAACCCGGGCGAAAAACCAGTCCGTCCCAAGTCCAAGGGAACCCTCTACCAAGAGAGGTTGGCGCTGGCACGAGAAGAGGGGACCTTTGCAGGGATGGAGGTGGCAGAACGGAAGGCTTTCCGTCAGACGTGGCGCGACGAGGCCACGCGAGACGCCAAAGCTGCCGACGCAATCTACCAACCGCTCCGAGCCCAATCAAAGCTGGCCCACACAAACGCTGCCCGGGTGAAAACCTTGATGCGGGACCGGAACCTAACCCGCACCGAACTCCGGCAGGCTCGCACAGAGTTGGCCGAGGCTGGAACTCTCCCCTACCTGGGCAACGGTCCGGCGGTGGGCCCCATCAAGCGACTGTGGGACGCCTTGGACCCCAATGGAAAGTTTCGGATGGCCGTCACCACAGCCCCTGAGTCCTTGTTCGGCGCGTTCGGCTCCACCGGGAACCGAACCTTCACCCAAATAATGCGGGCTTCGGATCGGGCAGAGAAATGGAGCCGGGTCTACGAACAGCAGTATTCCCACTGGTCCGAGACGGCCCGGCGTGCGGTGGGTGAGACCGAGAACGTGTGGAAGAACGGTCTGGGGAAGAACCTAGACTCAGCCCACGCCTGGGAGAAGGGCAGAGAGGACGGTCTGCGCGCCTACATGCGAAGCATCGGGCGCTCGAATGGGCAAGCCGAAGAGATCATTGGGGTCTTCCAAGCCCACGAGAAGTTTCAGTGGCAAATCCTTCAGGTGGAGGGCCGGAAGGTGGGCGCGAAGGCCCCCCTCGATCTGCGGAAGATGGAGGTCAAAGCGTACCTCTCTCACCCTGGCTTGGATCTTCCCGACGAAGAGATCGCTGCTCGTCTGACCGCTCCCACGTCCAAGGGGGGCGCAGGTCTCTCTGAGTCCGAGGCCCGGGAGATTATGAAGAACCGGGGCAGTCACCTGGACCCCGACCCGGTGGATTTCGAGGGTTATGGATCAGGAACCCCCAGCCGCATTGCACCCCTCGATTTTGACCGGGTGATGGTGGGCTCGACCAAGGAGAAGATCCACCTCGGGATGCCCCTAAACCCCAACATCTGGGACGCCCAACTCCGAATGGCACAGGGGGCCCGAAGACGGTTGGAGTTCGACCCCATCCTCGGGGGTCAGCGGTTCGACAAGAAGGCGGGTCGGGTGATGGGCCGCCGGATCGAATCCCTAGTGAAGGCTGTGGAAGCCGAGGGGTACAACGGAGCGAAGTTCCGAACCGTTCTCGAAACGGTGGCCGGAAAGAAATACTACAACGAGTCGATGCGGAAGATCGCCACCGGCATGACCAGTGTCCAAGTGGCCTCGAAGTTGTCGATGGCGTTCATGGCCAACGCAACCCAGCCCATCCTCACCACTACCTGGGCTGGTATGCGACCCAGTTTCAAAGCCGCCTTCTCGCTCACGAGCCGGGCCCGACGAGAAGAGTTCGCCCAAGCCCTCGCTGTCCACGAACACATCATCCGAGGCATCGGGCGGAGTGTGGATGATGAGGGTTTGTACCTCACTTCCTTTGAGAGGGCAGCCGACTGGACTCTCCGGTTCACCCAGTTCAACCGGATCGAGCGGTGGAATCGCATCCACGCCGCCGCCACGACACAGATGGTCATCCGGGACAGCTTGGCGAAGGGGTTTAAACAGCGCCTCCGAGGTGTGAACCTGGATGCGGCCCGCCGAAACTTCGGTGAGTTGGGGTTGGACTTCGACGGACTCGTTCGGAAGATGGACAGCATCGGACCCGAGGCTCTCTTGGGTTCCAAAGAGTTCCTCAAGGTGGAAGAGACCGCGATCCTCCGGGGGGCTCAGAAGACCCAGTTCTTCCCCGGGGCCACGCGGACTCCCAGCTTTTGGAAACACCCCGTCGGTCGGGTTCTGTTTCAGTTCAAGACGTTCGCCGTTGGTCAGAGTCGCTTCATGCGAGATGCAGTCCTCACGGAATGGTCGCACGGGAACCTCGCACCGATGGCCACCTTCCTCGCCTTCTCCCCCATTGCCGGAGAGTTGGTGGGAGATGGTCGCGCCATTATCAACGGCAAAGACCGGACCGAACATGGGATCGCCCGCGCCCTCGACAACGCTATGTACATCGGGGGACTGGGTTTGTTCACCGACGTATTGGGGCAGGCCAAGTGGGGGAACTTGTCCAGCGTTTACTTTGGTCCCAGTGTCTCCGACCTCACTCAACTATTCGAGGCCGTCATCTCAGGTCAGGGTCAGTCCATCTTCAAATTGGGCAGCCGCCAACCCGCGTTCAAGATGACGAAGTTCGCGATGGGGGCTGGGGTGAACACGGTCCAGGAATTGGATGAATACCTCGATGCTATGGGGGTCTATGCTAAGGCGCAGACTATCTTCGATGTCGGGCAGCTTACATTCCAAAGGGCGCAGGAAAAGAGATAACACATGCCCCTCTGGCCCCCCTGGCTACACCTCGCTCGACAGGAACAAGAAGCAGGAGTCGTCGAGATTCCAGGTCGGGAACACAACCAACGCATTATTGAGTACCACGCCACCACCACCCTGAGGGGGGAGGCCGACGAGATCCCCTGGTGCTCCAGCTTCGTGAACTGGTGTATCCGGGAGTGCGGGATGCTCCTCGGCGGCACCAACTCTGCTCGGGCTCGTAGCTGGCTGGAGTGGGGGACTGAACTCATCATCCCACCCGTCGGTGCCATCACCATTCTCCGACGGGGAGGCGCGGGTCAACCCGGCCCCACTGTCATCGCCGCCAACGGTCATGTCGGCTTTCTCCTGCACCAAACCAACACCCACGTTACCCTCCTCGGAGGGAACCAAGGCAACCGGGTCTCAACTAAGAAGTATCCGGTTGGCCGAGTTCTTGGCCACCGATGGCCACTCTAATGAAAGGATCGTTCTACGATGAAGTTCCTTGTTATGTCACACACTCACAGTCTGCTTCCCTTCGCCTACCGTCTCCAACTACAGGAGGGCGCTGACTCTGTCGAGACTCTGGTCGCTGTTCAAGCGTTCGAGGCAGCCTGGAAAGGCAAGCGAGATTCTGCCCCCCGAGATGACAAGGGACGAATCACCGCAGATCATCTGGCCAGCGTCTTTAAACGCGCCGCCGATGACGAGGCCACGATCATCACTGATGATTGGAATCTCCAGGGCAAGATCAGCCATCAGGCTATTGTTTCGCGGCTGAACATCTACGGGGTCCACGCGCAGGGCCACACCAACACCGACGGACTCACCAGCCTCATAAGACTCGGAGGATGGTTCGATGGGGAAGACCTCTGGGCCCACCATCTCTTGATTGTGGACCGGGGGGCGTGGCCCGGTGGGATGGGGCCCGCCATTGATGGTGCCATGACGATGATTCGGGTGGATGAGAAACCAGCCAGGGACCTCATCGACCTGCTGACCCAGAAGTGGTGCGAAGAGTTGAAGAGTAAGGGGTTCCGTGGACTGGTCCAATGGAGCCTGAACTTTCAGACCGACACCGGGGAGCCTGTTGCTGATCGGATGGAGGCGGGCTGGCCCTTCCTACACAGCCATGCGTTCATCAGTGAGCTGGAGGATTTCAGCAGTCTTCTCTCGGATTCAGGAGAGGCGGCCACAGTTGGTCACCGAACCCTGCTTCCGAAGAAGTTCGTGACTGTGTATCCCATCTCCCGTCCTCCGTGGCCCACTCGGAAGGCGCGATTCCGATTCGATCTGGTTCCGGTGGAGGGTCTGACTCCGCAACAACAGGCGCGGGTGTTTTGGCATGACGTCCAAGTAGACCCAGTAGCGCAGTCACTCTCCACAGCAGGCTTGGACGGGCTGGTCGGTGTCGCGAGAGGTGTTGGAGATACCAACGAACTCGCTCTGGTTCGTGCGCTAGAAGTAGGGCTGCGACTTCGGATGCCAGAGAAGCAATTTCGGGTAGACGCGGGCCGTACAGTTCAGTCAGCTTTAGCTGAGTTAGAGGGTCGATTTGGGGTTCTAGTTTAAGCATCGTCGTCCTCCACAATGACATAGTACCGTGTCTTCTTGTGCCCCACTCCCTCTTCGACCTCTTCGAGGGCGCCCCGGGCAATGAGGGCAGCGATGCAGTAGGCCCGGTGCTGATGGTCCATGCGCTTAAACATCCCATGCTGATTGAAATCTCGAACCGCCACCTTCCCACCCTTACGCCGGAAGAAGGCCATCATTTTCTTCAGCATCTCTTCGTCGCTATTGGCCTCGGCCTGTCCCACGAACTCCTGTCGGTAGTGTTCCTCGGCCTCCATGATCTCGATGGCTTGGTCGATGTGGTGGCGCTGGATCCAGGGCACCGGACCTTCGAGGTCCCACTCCGAGAGACATAACAGAGCGGCGACCTTTGTCATGTGTAGGGTGATACGGGGGAGGGAGTGCTTCGAGGCGTCATCTTCATCGCGGGGTCCGGCGAACCGCATCTCCGACTCCCACTGATTGCAGCGGCCCTGGGCCCCCTCGGTCAGGCACATCGAGTAGCCGTCGGAGACGTAGAGCATCAGTTCAACCAGCCAGTCGGCGCACTTCTCAGCCGCGATGGGGTCGGTGATGGCCACCTCATTGGAGGGCTTCCACTCCCCGGAACCTTCATCCCTGTGGATGAGGAGGAGCCGGTCGAGGAACCCACCACTCAGGGCGTCTCCGGTGACGGTGTCGTGCATCCACTCGGGTGCGGTGCAGGCGAGCAGGGAGAGGGCGAGGTTCTCTGCGATCTCATCGCCCCCCTTCTTGGTGTGCTTGGAGTATCGGTTCTTTGACCACATCTCCACCAGCATGGGGATCTTCAGCCCGGCAGCGTGGGAGTCCCGCCCAAGGAACCCCCCGAGTTCATCGGCGTCGATGATGCCCACACTCTCACCGTCCCGGTCGTCGAGGTGCATTCCATTGGGTCCCACCAAACGTCTCTTGTGCGCGCAATGGTCGGCCAACTCTTCGACGAGACCCGCAGCCGTGACGTCGGACCCGAGGATAGGGATCTGGAACGTGGGGAGGTCCCGGATCCGGCGGTCGTTCCCGTTCTTCAACTCTGCGATCTTGCGGTTGGCCCGTTCGAGGACGTCGATGGCCACCTCCCGAGCGTCAGATTTCCCCACCCCCTTCGGGCCAGTGAGGAGAACGTAGTTGTTGAGGGGTCGGCTGCGATTGTGAGTGGAGACTAAGAAGTTCCGCCGACACGCTACCCCGAGGATGGCGAGCCCGGCCCAGAAGTACATCGGTGTCGGTACTATGTTGTGCTTGGTGTAGGACATGAACTGACCGAGCCATCCGGTGGTGGGGTAGATGTCCTCCCCCTCTCCCGGCTGATAGTTGGCGTACATCTCGGGTCGAACACGGAGAGCACGGAAGACATCGTCTGGTGTAGGTAGGAGGATGATGTCACGGAGACACTCTTCAGGTTCCTCATCAGCGAGACAGCGAGGAAAGATTTCGTAGTAGCCAGAGAGCAACCGGTCCCGGGCCTCGGAATCCTTCACCCGCTCCCACTCTTCCTGTAATAACTGGACCGCACGCAACTGTACATCGGTCTGTGTCTCGAATTTAAACCTGTCTGCTGTGAGTTCGCCGATCTTCCGTTTTAGCCCGCTGCTGCCGCTGACGCCCCCGCCGTACCCCCCGACCACTTCCACTTAGACAGTGCCCCCCATGACTTGCCGACTTCGATGTCTACGGGGATGGAGGTCCCAAGCCCCTCGCAGGGAGCCTCCATGATAGCCCGTACCTGTTCCGCCCACTGGTCAATCTCCCCATCCGGGACCTCCAGTAGGAATGAATCATGGTGCTGCATGATGATCGGTGCGCCGAGTCGGTCGAGTTCAGCCTGTCGCCCGTTCATCAACAGTGCCCCGCCGAACTGCATCGGAAGGTTCTTGAGTTCTCGGTCGAGTTCTGCGCCCCAGGGCTTGGCGATCCAACGCTTGGCCCCAAGGGGGGACTCGTAGTGGTGATGCTTCCGCACGAAGCTGGCGGTCTCCCTCTGAAAGGTCGCGACCTGATGGTGGATCTGGTGCCACCTCTGCTCGGCAGCCTTCATGGCTCCTCGGGTGACGTTCAAGGTGTCGGGCATGTTCGCCGCGCACTTCGGGCAGGGGCAGAACAGTTTGATCTTCATGGTTTCGACGGCACCACCGTAGCTAATCCCGTAGAGGAAGGACTTGGCGAAGTTTCGTCCGGGCTTGGTGATCTGGTCCAGCCCCAGTGCAAAAAGATCTGCCGCGTTTTGTAGGTGAACGTCACCTCCCGCCTCAAATACCTTGGTTGACGCTCGGTCACCAGATAGATAAGCAAGGATCCGAGCTTCCAGTTGTGAGTAATCGACCTGAAGTAAGGAATGTCCGTCGGCTGCGACGAAGATGTGTCGTGCCTCCGGGGGGAACTGTTGGAGGGCTGGTTCCGCATAGGCAAACCTCATGGTCTTCGTGCCGTACATCTTCACCTGTGCGCGGACCCGTCCGTCGGGGTCGGTCTCCAGGTTCAGATACCGCTGGTAGATGGTCTTCAGTCGGCTGCGGTGAAAGAGGGCCTCGATAACCGGCCTGAACTCCTCGTCCTTCTTGCGGAACGTCCGCAAGATTCGGTAGAGGGACTCTTGGTCAGTGGAATCCAGACCGGCATCTGTTTTCTTCCCCTTCTTGAGCCCGAGGGTGGTGAAGAGGAAGCGGGAAAGTTTCTTCGAGGATCCAATGGAGTTGGGACTGGTGGGGGTGGGCGCCCAGAGTTCGTGGGTGGTGTCGGCGTCGAGGATGACCTTGTCGGTCTCCGCCAACTCTTTCCGAACCTTGGTCCGGTAGGTTCGCAGGGCCTCTTTGTCCAAGAGGAACCCCCTCGACTGCATGTGAATGACTGCGGTCTGAAGGGGTTCCATGACCTGGGTCGCGTACTCAAAGTTCCCCCTCTGTTTTAACTCTTGGAGGAGAGGGCGAACCAAACGGGCTGTGTTGTACGCATCCCAGCAATTGTACACCCCAAGCCGGATGTCAGGTAGCCGGAGGAATGCGTGATCCGTATTCGCGGCCCACTTACCCACGATTGATGCGTTTCTGCCGGGCCTGAAATGCGTTGGTTCGGCACCGCTCCCGGCAATACTTCGCCGGTCGCTTGGTCTTGAACTGCGTCTGGCACCAGAGGCATTCGTTTCGGTAGCCACCGAAAACCTTCACCTCTTTGAGGACTTGGAACACTTTGGACTTGGGTCGTGCGTCGGCGCGGGGGATTCTCATCCTTTTCCTTCTGCTTCCTGGGTTTCGTCCACCAGTAGCTTCCAACAGGGAGCCCACAGGTAGAGGGTTGACGTGAATTGGAGACCCTTACCCATCTCTGGGTAACAGGTGTGTTGTAGGTTCAGCGTATCAAGGAGTCGTCCCTCAACCGTGAACCCAAGCGACTCCAGGATTGGGACGTCGTATACGACCCCATTATGAAAGACCTTGCTAAGTCTAGGGTCAGCCAGAAGCCGAAAAAGCCAGCCGACAACAGCCAATAGCTCTCGACGGTCTGTCCAGTAAATCCTGCCACCCCGACGACGAAAGCGCACGCAGAGAGTAGTCCCAAGAACACCAGTTTCGAGAGAGACCAGAGTGAAACCAATGCAAATAATATGAGGACCTGCATTTTCGATGTCGATGCTAACACAGTCATAATCAAGAGCCTCCTGGGTGAAGTTCTCCATGTCCACCAGCGTTGGGAACAAGATGGAGTTGGGTGGGGGTCGAGTGATGTCCGTCTCGGGCCACGGCTCCCGGCCCTGGATCGCCCGCCACAGTCGGCGCAGGTAGGTCTCTTGGCAGGGTTCCTTTGCCCACTGTCCCCGGACGATGGAGCTTGGGTGCTGGATGGGCATCACTCGGGTCACAGGCTCCTCCGTCGGAGACAGGCAAAAACTCTGGGTCCATCACTGGCGGGCTGCGTGCCCATCCACTTCACGAACTCCTCTTCAGTCGGGAACGAGCCCATCTTCTCGCAGAGTTCGTCGAGGGTGTACGATTCACGGGGTGCGTGAAACTCAGACCAATCCTTTCCCTCGGGTTTGCTGCGGCTCCAGTGTGGATGGGAGTTCAAGAACATCACAACTCCGTACACCAGCATTGCGGCAAAGATGACAGAGAGGAGTACCTGTCGAGTGCGGTCGCCCCGGCTCACTGGATCTGTTGCCGCCGCATCCTGCCCTCCCCGGTGAGGAGCCAGTTCACATTGACATGGTCCTGCTGCGACAACTGAAGCAGGAAGTCCATCCGTAGAGCGTGTCCGTCTCGGAGGTATCGGCTGATAGTTTGCTGTGGGAAGCCAAGCTCGCGGCCCCACTCCGTCTGGGTCCGGCGTCCCATCACCTGCCGAAGTCGGTTGGAGATGAGGCGCTTCTTATCCTTGCTGATTGTTTGGGTCATGGGGGTCTCCTGTAAAGTAACGGTAGCCCCCCGCCCCAGGGGCGTTCTACCTGGGTTCGCCATCTGGCGGGCTACCGGGCCTCCGGGGGAGTGCGGCTCCACACCATTCCCGGACTGTCTTTTAAGTACCCATCACATTAGCATCCGGGTCCCGCAAGCTCCGCAGGTTCCGCTGGCAGCCGTTACTCTTTTGTGACAGTTGGGGCAGTTTCGGTTCGGCGGTCGGTCCGACAAACCTTGGGTCTTGTTTTCAATACGACGGAGCCGGATCTCAAGTTCGTCCATCCTGAGCGACATCCCAGCGCACACCTGGGCCCACCGCTGCAAAACATCAGCGGCATTCTTGAGCTGAGCCTGGAGGCTTTCCAGCCTCTCTTCCACAGTGCTTTCTGCGACCAGTCCATTGTTGCCATCACTTTCCGTCATCATCTGTTCCCTCCGGGTTGGGCGCCATCATCTTCAGAAGACCTAGCTCCACCCGCTTTAAACGATGTTTTAGATCAAACGGAATGGCTTCCAACAGCCCTCGGATCTCAATGACCTCCCAGGTCAGGTCCCGTAAGTCACTGGTTACTTGTTCCAATGTGACGCCAGTCATGTCAATCTTGCTCATTATTTTTTCCAACCTCCGGCAGGTCTACATTGTTTAGTGTACCAAGAAACTTCTCAGCCCCTTCATCCTCCGGGATACTGAGTATAAACTTGGCGGCTGGAATGCCCACCGGAACAACTACCACGTCCGCTCCCAGCCCTGTCAACCAGGGCCCAACGTGAGCATTCCAGCACCACCACATCTCTTTCCGAGTTGGGTCACGGTTCCCGTCCGGTGCTGACCCTTTGTAGAACTTCGGGAGCCAACACTGAACGAGGTTACCGACGAGGACCTCCCTCCGCACGATGCCAGAGGTAGCGAGCCACTTATTAAACCGCTGCCCAATGGGTGCGGTGTCGTGGAATGGCTCGGAGGTCCACCCCTCAGTCTGGCCGGGCCCCTGCCCCACAAACGCCGCCGGAGCGTCTGGTTCTCCGTTGGGAGGGACGAATCCCTTCCCCCATTTGTAGGCAGGGCACCCGACACAGCCTTTGGGTTTCTCTGCGTAGGCCACTACTACTCTTTCGACCGTCGCTTCGCCCGGTCGGTGAGGGGTTCCGTATTGTTGTCCACACCTCGGATGTCCTTGCTGGACATGACGAGGACCGCACCTTCGTACTGCGAGTCCAACATGCTGACCCGGATGGGGACACCAATATGCTGGGCGAAGATGGCGTGCAGTCCCAGGAGTTTGGAGGGATCATCCCGGATGACTCCGACGGGCCCGGCACTGGAAGCGTACTGGGGATTCCCCGCGAGGGGCCCGGCAGCGATGATGTACCCGCAACCCATCTTGGTCCCGTCTATTACAGCTTTGGGGATGACGATGTGGCCGTACTCATCAGGTTCTTTCTCCAAGACGACATGGATCAGGTGCCCGGTGGGTTCCATCGAGAACACCTCGGGGTGTATGTCCTGTCCGGTCAACTCTTTCACATCTTCCGGTAGCATGATGTAGCCACGCCAACAGGGCGGACCTAGCTCGTTACGGGTATCTTCGAGGATCTGTGCTTCAATGGCCCGTTTCATTTGGGAATCGTCGCCGCTCATTAGGGTCTCCTCAAGAGGAAGCAACGGTCAGCCCCAGGCCATCGTGAGATGGGGGGGGGTCGGGGCCGACCGCTGCTCTGACGGGTGTTTAAACGCCGAAGATCTGGAGGAGATTTCCGGTGTAAAACTTCCCGGCCTCTTTCTTGTCTTCCCGAGGGTCGCCGACTTCGACGGCCACCTGACGACCGACCACCTGATCGGTGTCATGCTCGTAGCCGACCCCGTCACAGGGAACGCCCATCGCCACCAGCCACGGGCCCAGCTTGCTGCCACTGTACTCAGCGATGGGCTCGTGATGGAAGATGACGCCGGAGCCGAACTCCACTGAGTTGACCCGGATCCGAATGAACGCCCAGTTCTCGGCCGGATCGTCCGGTCGGTAGCGGGGCGGCTCGTCGGCCGGGAACTGATAGTCCGTCACTTCGCACTCAGCTTCGTGCGGGAGGCCCGGACCGTACTGTCCAGCACGGAGGTAGGTTCGTTTCTCAGCATCGGGGTGCAGTTGTACTCTTGCCATCTTTGCTTCTCCTCTTGTGTCCACCGGAGTGGACGGTTTGTGTACCCATTTTATTGTAAAGTGTCCCTGTCGTCGAGGGGATGGTTCCGGTGAATGGCGTAGTTCCAATTCTCCAAGGCGACTTCCATCGGACGGGTGAAGGCTGCCCCGTCCTCGATGGCAGCCCGGATCCCAACGATCTTGGAGCGGACAGACATGCCAAAGGTGGACCTCGCGAGGGAGGGCCGGGCCTTGATGTCCCGAATCATCTGGTCAATGAGGGCGATGCCCTGCTCGACCGTGATGCGGGCGAAGATTTTGGGTTTGGTCACCCAACCTCTCCCTCGATGCGGTTCCAGAGTTTCATCAGGTTCGGGTAGCTTCCGTCGAGAATGGGCGGCAACCCTCCACCCTTGCAGGTGTGGTGAGGCGTGGGGGGTACGGAGTGGCACTCGAACACCTTGGAGGGAACGGCCTTCCCACCTCCACCCGGCTGCTTCTCGATGACAGACTTCATGGCGCTGGAGCAGTAGAGGACCGTGTCCAGGTAGGCTTCGAGTTCATCCTTGAAGCCACCTTGGATCTTGGGCGCGACCTTCATCAGCCCGCCCGAGTCATCGGTGACGTCGATCAGGTGGTAACATAGAACGACGTTATAGCTGGGGCGCCCGTCGAGAGGGGCGGTGCAGGACATCAGGTTCGCGTAGGTGGTCTGGAGCCGGGTGAGGACCTTGCCCCAGTCTTGAATCTTCATCTTGATCTGCGTGCCCTGGATGTCCCGGATCAGCATGGCGCTGGCGAAGTCCACCGTGTCTACGACGATGGTGCTGGCCTCGAACTCCCGGCGCCGTGCCTTGCGAGCGAAGTCCTCGAACTCGGTGTGGGTGTCGAACGTGTAGACCCGCGCATCGAGACCACCGAGTACCAACTCTCGGATCGTCTTCTGATTCACATCGAACTGGCACCACTCGACGGGGCCGGGCCAGGAGGCTGCGTAGGTGGTCTTCCCCCCACCGGGTGGGCCCTTGTAGCCGATGGACTCTTTGGCGGTTCCGAAATTCTCTGCGGTCATTATTTGCATGGGAGGCTCCTCTCGTAACGGAACGGGGGGGTTGAGGGTTAGTAGCACGGGGGTCTGGTCAGTCAACGAGCTTTTCCTTCACAGTTTCCACGGCCCTCCAAGCCCCGATGGGACCATCTGCGAGGAAATGCAGAAGGAAGGCCATGCAGGTGGCGGCGTGGGCGAGGTGATGAAGACCCGACTCGTGGTCGGTGTCCTCACCGCGTTTAAATGCCTTGATGTGGCGCTCCATTGCGGCGAAGTACCGGCGGTCGGCATCCTCCACAATCTTCCAGTTGTTCCGGGCGTACTTGGCAGCCCCGAACATCATCACATCGGCGACCATCTCTTCCATCTCTGGTGGGACCAGTGTTAGGTCGAGTTTTTTGTCGTCGTACTTCTCACCATTTCCTGACAAAATTGCGATCCCCCATTTGGTGGGTTACACGAATATGCGTATTATTGCAAGGATCCCAAGAGCCACCAAGGCACCGGGCAGATGGAACAGAGCGTCGAACGTGCGGTCTAGGGGATGGAGTTTGCCGGTCTTGATGAGACCCACCACCTCTCGAACGATGCCACCGAACAGGGCAATGAGGAAGCCCCACATCAGGGTCATCCCAATGCCTGCCCCGAAGTATATCCAGGTCAGTGCCTCGAAGGGCAGAGCGTAGGCGGTGCCGAGTCCGGTGTGACCCAGTTGATCGAGCCACCACTTTCCCCACGTCGCCTCACCTGCCAGTACCTTCTCAAGTCTCGCCATTTAAACCAACCTCCAGTGCGGCGCGGAGCCGCTCGATTTCTTCCTTCTGCCCGTTGATGATCTCCTGCTTCTGTGAGCAGGCGTCTTGGTAGTCAGAGATGCGGGAGAGTTGCCGCTCGACGGCGGCGCGGGCGCGTGAACCCTTCGGCCACTCCTCATACTGTTCGTACCCATAGCGCTCCAGCGCTGCGCGGGCGATCTTGTACGGCGGATCACTGTCACACAACGAGCCTTGACGCACCCAATCGCAGACAGATTCCATCGCCTCGCGGAGCCGCTCGATCTCGTCGGCGAGCCGGATCACTTCGCAAGGCATCGACAACCCGCAGCCCTCGCAGTAGCCAAACTGATCCTCGACGTGGAATTTCCGTGCGTCCTCAAGGTCAGTCATCCATCTTCCCCTCCAGTGCGGCATCGAGGCCGTGCTTGGCCTCTAGTTTTTGGGAACAGGTCGTGCAGTCCTGAGCCGCATCCCCATGTTCACAGACATTGATCCCATGCTCGAACGCGCAGTCCTCTTCATGCTCGACGTTCCAGTCGAGGTCGATGAGGCGGTCACAATACTTACAAATGATACAGGCCATCAGTCTTCCTCCTCTGGCATTGCCCCAGTCATCAGTTCCTTGTAGTTGAAATGATCTGTTAGGGCATCTTGAATGTGAATGTAAGGTCCATAGCGTTCCAGGATTTTCTTGTTGTAGATGCGGCGATGGGAGCGGACCTGAGTTCGGCCTTCCACAAACAGCCGACCTCTCATGGTCATGCGCCAGTAACCCGAGTCCTTAGTCTTCGTCTTGGGTTCGTGTGGCTTGCGTTCGATCAGTTCCCAAAACTCCAGCATGGAATACTCGGTGCAAAAGCTACCAATGGGGGCAAGAGCAAGCCGCCAGTACATCCAGCGGTCTTGCTTGCCCTTTTTCTCATAGCGATAGAATCGAATGAGAGCCCGTGCCATCCCCGAGTTCAGCTTCCGCCTGTAAACTTGCCCGTGTTGCTGGCAACAAGGACAGTGCGTCCCTTTTACTGCGGCAGCGAAGAACCACTCGCGGGCTTCCTTCAGAGTGGTGAGGGGGTCCATTTAGTCTTCCTCCTCAGAGTTGTCGCAACGGTAGTTTCTGGTTGCACGTCTCGCACCGGGGTCGCTTGGCCGGTTTAAACGGTTTGGCCACCCCATCGGGAACTATCTCCCACGTCATGCACCTCCGACCTGTGATGTGACAGGGCCTAACATAGGCCCGCCGAACCACACCCTGTTGTTCCAACTCTTCCCACCGAGGGTCGATAGAACGCTGGGGGATCCTTGGGTGCTGTCGATGCACTTCTACCCAGACTTCGGAACTGGTAGCCGACCGTCCAGTGGTTCTCTGGAGTCTCATCAGATAGCGATAGGCTTGGGTCCGACGTTTGGACAAAAGCCCTGATTCCAGATTGTCCCGGTAGGTCTGCATCGACAGGGGGTTAATCATCGTCCCCGCCCTTGACGGCCCACTCCAAGTGTTCGGCCATTTGCCGGTTCGTCATCTCGTCCATGTCGGCCACGTTCCGAACGATGGTCAGGATCCGTTCCTGTTCCGCTTCGACAGTCTGCTCGAAGAGCTTGACGAGGACAGTCTCCTCGAAGAGATTGACGAGGGTGGACTTGCTGGTGGACAAGATGCCAGAGATGGCTTGTTTAAATGCGATCTGTTCCGGTGTCGGTTTCATGTCGTTATCTCCAAAAGGATTTCGCCACTATAAATCCAAAGATCGCGGCGGTGAGAAAGACCAAAATGCTTCCCTGAAATTCTGTCATCCCGCAGCCCTCTTCTGTTCGAGGGGCTTGGCCGAGATGCCAACGACTCGTTTCGGCTTCAGCTTGGCGTTCTTCACCACGTTGACACCGATGGCGAGGGTTCTCTTCTTGACCATTTCCTCAATGGTGTCGATGTCGAACTGCTCACCCTTCTCGGCCCACATGGTGTGGACCACCTTTTGACTGTCCACGAATCGGGCAATGGTTCCAGCCCGGTTGACGAGGAGGGCGATCTGCCCCCGGCCCAGCTTGTTGAACACTTTGAACCGGCCGGAGATGAGACCCTTGTGGGTTCTCATATCGACGTCGGTGATGAGTTGCGTAACTCGAACTGTCGTCATCGTTTCACTCCACAGCCGCCACAGAAATTGTGGGAAGGCATTGAGCGTACACCACACTGTGTACAGAACTTCATAACCTGCTTCACAGCGATGGTACGCTTGGTTGTCGGCAGTCCATTGACCGTGCGTCGGCCTTGGATTTCCCCAGACTCATGCCGTTCGGCTTTTAGCGTCTGACTGTACTCGAACTGAATCTGCTGCCGGTGGTTCCGGTGCTTGGGATGGTCTTTGAAGTGCGCGGAGAGGTCCATCGCACAGGTGAATTTCTTTCGCGGACACTCGTCGCATCCGAAGTGCCGTTTGTCTGTTTTCTTGGCCACGGGGGTAGCCTCCTACTCAGTTTATGGTAAACATACTACCTCTTCCAATCCGTTATTGCAACGGCGCCATTGCTGCCGAAACACATTGAAGTCTGAGACCCCTACCACACCATCATGGTCGAAGTCGGCGCAGACTACTGGGTCACATGGGGCCGACCCGGACGTGTAAAATCCACAATACCTGCGTTCTCACTGTAATCCCCGACGAGCCCGGAGGTATCGACGGCGTAGCACCGGATCTCGGCGTCATCATCCACGGTGGCGACGACGTTGAGGTCAAGCGGAACGATGGCGCTCGGGCCTGATGGGGCACAACCCAACTCAACGATGGGTGTGATGTCCGTGCGGACAAAGCAGATCTCGGCCATGTCCGCGTCACTGGGCGCCATGCAACTCATGGGATAGATGCCCCCGGTTGCGATGAGCG